>Ga0102950_1000477_pt1 | contig 11367 bp, 8 predicted proteins | sample SalPon2A_B_D2_MG_FD_78505 | JGI IMG/M metagenome (GOLD analysis project Ga0102950, IMG submission 78505) | Soil microbial communities from South San Francisco under conditions of wetland restoration - Salt Pond MetaG R2A_B_D2_MG | ecosystem: Environmental > Terrestrial > Soil > Wetlands | place...
AAAAGGAAAAAGAGGTTGAACAACAAACCTACGTCGGCAATAACTCCGGAGATCCGGTAGTAGATGCCGATAAACAGGAGGACCACGATCAATCCGATAACGGATGAATAGAACCCCTTCTTGATCGAGTCCGCACCGAGGGTGGCGCCGACGACGTTCTTTTCGATGATTTCAACCGGGGCAGGAAGCGCACCGGCTTTCAGCACGATTTCCATGTTACGAGCGTCATCGATCTTCGCCGAACTACCCATCGTAATCTGACCGCGATTACGGATCTTCGAATTGATGAACGGCGCCGACTCGACTTTGTCATCGAGCACGATTGCGAGCGGTTTGTTGATATTCGCACCGGTCAGCGTGGCGAACCGGGCCGCTCCGTCGCCGGAGAGACTGAAGTTTACATCGTAACCGCCCATCTGCCCGGTGCCGAGACTGATTCCTTCGAGGAATCGGCCAAGGAACTGCACCTTTCTCTTCAAGAGATACAGCATGTAGACCTGACGTTGGCTTCTCAACTCCGAGCGGGTAGACCAGGCAAACTGATCATCGATGGGAATCAACGAAGCAACTTCCGGAAGCGCCAACCATTTGGCGATGAGTTCCCTATCGTCCTTCTTCACCGAATAGGCGGGCCAGTTGGTACCGGTCGTGCTGTTAAAGAGGGCTGGTTCCAGCCGCGATGTTAGCGGGTGCTCGTTCGATGCCGTGTCGGATTCATCGAAACCGAACGCTGAGGCAGTATCGAAAGCACTGTCACCCATCAACTCGGCCAGTATGTCGTTCGAGCTGTCTTTCGGGTTGGTTGATTTGGAGGGAGGCGTCTTTTCGTTCTTATTCTCTCCCTTCTGAGCTGTCTGGGTAGTGTCAGTCGAAGACAGCCCCTTTTTCGCCTGCTGATATTTGTAGATCACCGAATCCAGACGAGCCAGAAGCAGGTTCGCGTTCTCGTAAGAATCCATCAGCTTGAACTGCAGCAAAGCTGTCTGGCCGATCAATTCTTCGGCACGGGCGGCATCGGTATAACCGGGGAGATCTACTACGATTCGATCGGTCCCCTGTTTAACGATCACCGGCTCGGCCACACCAAGACCATCGATACGGTTACGGACGACCTGAATGGCCCGATCGACCGCGTCTTTCTGTGAGTCTTTGTCAAGTTCCTCCATTTTGACTCGGAGGACGACATGGATACCTCCCTGGAGGTCCAGACCGAGGCGAATCGCCTTCTGCTGAAGTTTCAGCAGCGCGCCCGGATCGTCGGCCTGCATCTGTTGCTTTTCAGCCGGGCTCATTGTCCACAGTTTGAAGGTGTTCCAGAAGGCTACAACCGCCAGAATCACCAGAGCAATTGTGAGGAGAATACGCCAATTGTGCTTGGACATATAGATTCCTTCCAAAAAATTAGAAATTATTCGAAATTGTTTATTGTCTTATGACTTGGATCGTTGCTGAGGAGAAACCGGCGTTTAGCTGGTTCCGGAAGGTTTCGCGCCTACCAACGTGAATTGGAGAGCGAGTCGAGATGAGATATTAGAAGAGCTTGTCTTTATCGATCGATTGCGGATCGTCTTTGTCGAAGCGAATACATCCCGGCCGGGCTGATGGGTGTCCGGATTGATGCGGGATTCGGAATTATCGGTTTTGACAACGAGCGGTGCGGCGGCATAGGCCGGCTGTTCGCAATTCGGCTGGCTGTCACGAGCCATCTTGCCAGGAGCTTTGTCAGGGGTAGGTGGTCCGGGAATAAGTTGCGCTAATTCGGCGATCTGTTTTTCGACAGTCTCGTGACTGCCGTAACCGGTGAATAAACGTTTCGCTGACTGGGCACCGCTCAAGGTAAGCGAAGCCACGGTCAGCGCAACCAGACCAAACTTGAGCCCCTCCCGGACATGTCTAAGTAGCTTTTTCATAAACAGTTGCCTGAATATACCGGATATCCTCGGGGAGTCAATTCAATTCTTCGGTGGTTGACAAACCACCTCTCTGCCTGTAATATAACTTCTTGTCAGTTATTGAAATATACACATGAGACGGGCCCTCCGTTCGGTCCCGGACAGGAGTCATAGATATGCTGAATTCTCTTAAGTCCAAAACCGGGGTGGCTGCACTGGTTTTCATATTTGCTGCCCTGCTGATACCCTCTTCGCCAAAAGCTGCAGACAGTCTTTACACGCTCAACAACGGCATGAAGGTGATTCTCAAAGAGAACCACGGGTCACCGATGATTGCGTCGGTCATATTCGTCAAGTCAGGGAGCAAATACGAGTCCCAATACGAAAACGGAATTACCCATTTTCTGGAGCATCTGCTTTTCGACGGCACCACCCATATGGATCGGGAACAGCTCGATGAATCAATCCGCAATCTCGGCGGCTACATAAATGCCTTCACCCGCAAGGATCTGACCGCTTACCTGGTGCTCATGCCCCGTCAGTATATCGACTACGGTCTTGCCGTGCAGGCGGACATGCTGTTCAATTCGACCATACCGGATTCTGAGCTTCCCAAAGAACGCAGAGTGGTCATTGAGGAAATAAACCGGGATGCCGATGCTCCGGGTGCCCCCGCCGAAGATTTCTTCACCAGCAAGGCGTACGCAGGAACCGACTACGGCCGTCCGGTGCTCGGCTACCGAGCATTCATTCAGAATATCCCGAGAGAAGCGATTATCGATTACTGGAAGCGCTACTACGAACCGAGCAACATGACGGCCCTCGTGATCGGCGATTTTGATACACCTCAGATGAAACTGATTATCGACTCGACATTAGGCAGCATCATGCCGCCCGCAGACAGCACCGCTTCGATTGAACAGGCAAAACCTGACGACGCCGGTGAAACGGACGCGCTCACCGGGCAGAATCTCTACGACACTGTTGCCAACGTCAAGTCGACCTACATTGATTTCTCCTTCTCCGCCCCAAAGTACTCCGACAGTGACTATCTTGCTATGGATCTGCTCAGCCAGTATCTCAATATGAGCGGTGTCTCCCCTCTGGCAGCAGCCCTCACCGGCGGTGCCGATCCACTGGCCTCGGAAGCTTCGGTTTCGCTCGTCACCCACGCCGGATTCTCCCGTCTCGAAGTAAATGTAGTGACCGACAAATCGGACAAGGCAGATACCATCGTCTCCACCATCCTGAACGAGATCGAGAGCCTCGATACCCACGTCGCCGACAAGGAAAGCATCGAAGGAATCAAAACGTCCGTCAAAGCTCAGGATATATACACCGCTGAAAAGCTTCACTACTATGGCTTCATGATCGCACCGATGATGATGACGACCGGGTGGGATTTCATTCAGTCGTATCCGGAGCGGCTCTCCCGCGTTACCTGGGCCGATTGCCAGACGGCGGCGAAACATTGGCTGAAACAGCCCGACTATGTCGGTGTGGTCGTCCGGCCGGCCGATTCGACACAGACGGCTTATATACCCCCGGAACCGACCGATGACCAGATCGAATCCCACTTTGATTCGGTCACTTTCAGGCAGTACGATCTGGCCGGTTATCCACTCGTGTTCCCGAAAACAGATTCGGTGAATTTCACCCTTTCGGACAAGGCTACTTATGATCGCGAAGTTCTTGACAACGGATTGACCGTGATCATCAAACAAAATCCGGACACAAAAGTGTTCGCGATGAACATCCTCGGCAAAAACCGCTCGGCCAATGAGCCGGAAGGCAAGACCGGTATTACTGATTTCGTCAACCGGTGTATCGAGCGGGGTACCGCTACGCGGGATGCGTCACAACTCAGCAAAGACCTGGCAAAGATCGGCGCCAACGTCACGTTGTATGACAATCCCTGGATACCGTATGATGATCGGTACACGACCGACCAGTACTCGTTTCTCAAGTTCGAGACAATCGACGAGTACGCAAAGCGGGGGTTCTACCTCTTCAGCGAAATGCTGCTCCAGCCTGCTTTCGATTCGGCGGATGTGGAGAATGTCAGGTCGAGTATGATGGGAATAGTCGGCCGGGACGCTGCCTCACCTTCGAAAGTAGCTCGTGCGCTCTTTTTCAAGACGATGTTCGATTCCTCGGCCTACTCCAAACCGGTCATGGGAACACCACAAACGGTCGCGGCGATCACCAGCAACGATCTGGAAGCATATCATGTGAAGTTCTATGCCCCGCAGAACATGATCCTGTCAATTGCCAGTGACCGCCCTATCGAAGAAGTCAAGCAGTGGGTTGCCGACCGATTCGGTCGGCTGTGCTATCCGCCTGCTGATTATCACGAAGCACAGCCACCGGCGCCGGTGACGAAGATCGAGACCGATCATGCGGAGATGAACAAAGAACAGATCAACGTCTATCTCGGGTCTCCCCTGCCGGGAGCCGGTGACAAGGATGCCGCGGCGCTGGAAATTGCCGCGTCGATACTGTCTCAGCGTCTCTATCAGAACCTTCGCGAACGCGATGGCCTGGCCTATTCTGTCGGAACCGGAGCGGTATTTGACAGGAATTTCGGTTGGTATTACTCGGTGATAGGAACATCGGCGGGGAATTTCGAGAAGGCACGGGATGGAATCATTCTGCAGATCGAGAAATTGCAGCTCGATGGCCCGACGGCGGACGAGATTAACAGCGCCCGCAATCAAATCTGGGGACATCTGATGAGCGCGAAACTGTCGAGCATCAATCAGGCCTACTATCTGGGGGTCGATGAATACCTCGGCCGGAAGCTCGGCTATGATCTGGACTATCTGTCGGCATTGCAGGCGGTGAAAGCGGGCGATATTCGACGGGTCGTCTCGAAGTACTTTCGGACAGACCGATATATCATGACTTCTGCCGGAAAGATGTAGCTCGCCGGAGCAGACCGAATTTCTCTCTGTGCGAGCGACCCAAATCGCTTGACCGCTTAACCGTGCGCTAATATATTCCTAACAATTTGTCGGGAATTATGTGAAGGTTACGTAAGCGCATGGCTGTAAGAGCCGGTGTCGAAAGGGATTTCACCGTCCGCACTACCTCGCGACGAGAGTTGATTCTGAAACTCACGGCGCTCGCCGGACTTGTCTATCTATTCATTCTTTCAATCACGCTTCTTGGCGACGCCTTCAAACTATTCGGTAAAGATTTCGCCGAAACCATTTTCCACGCTACTTCCAATCCGGTAATCGGATTGATGATCGGCTTGATCACCACATCGATCATCCAATCATCGTCCACAACCACATCGATCATCGTGGGATTGGTGGCCTCGGGCGTGCTCTCGTTCGAGTCCTCGGTCCCGATGGTCATGGGCGCCAACATCGGAACATCGGTAACGAATATCATCGTTTCGCTCGGACACATCAATCGCGGCGATGAGTTCAAGCGGGCTTTCTGCGGATCGCTCCTTCACGACTTCTTTAACATTTGTTCGGTAATCGTCCTCCTCCCTCTGCAGATATATTTCAATATCATCGGGTCCTCGGCCGTGTATCTCGAATCTGTTTTCTCCGGTTTCGGCGGGCTCAAATTTACCTCACCTCTGAAAGCCACTACCGGTCCGGTGGCGGAATTCATTATTCACCTGACCAACCGATCCGGTTGGCTCTCGGCGTTGGTGGCGCTTCTGCTGCTCTTCATTGCACTCAGATATATCGTTGTGGTACTGAAATCAATGGTTCTGGCCAAGGTCGAGAAGTTTTTCCAGCGGTACATATTCCGCACTCCGGTCCTTGGGTTCTTGCTGGGAGTCGCGCTGACGACACTGGTTCAGTCCTCTTCCATAACGACGTCGATAGTCGTACCGTTAATCGGAGCCGGCGTCATCACGATCCCGCAGATCTATCCTTATCTGCTGGGAGCAAACATAGGAACCACCATCACCGCCTTTCTTGCCTCGTTCGTGACCGGCTCGCACCAGGCCGTAGCAGTTGCTTTTGCCCATCTGATGTTCAATGTATTCGGCATCTTCATATTCTGGCCGCTTAAAGTAATACCGATATGGCTGGCCAGAACCTTAAGCGAATTCACCCAGAAATCACGGCTCGTGCCGATAGCATATATAGTGGTAGTATTCTTCCTAATACCGGGTATCATCATTTACCTGTACAGATGAGAGGAGCAATCATGTTTAATAAATTCAAAGAGCTGTTCGGATCCGAGACTCTCCTGGACGAAGCTTACAAGACAACTCTCCTGATGCTGGAGTTCGACGAGCAGATGTTCCATGCTTCGCGCAAGACGCTGCGCGAAACGAACACCTCCGACCTCCCCTTCGATATTCGCGCCACCGACCGAAAGATCAACAAGTACGAGCGGGAGGTTCGAAGAAAAGTGCTCACGCACCTGACGATCGCCGGCAACGAGAATCTCGTTCCCGGACTGGCGCTTGTCTCGATCGTTATCGACGTGGAACGGATCGGCGATTACACCAAGAACATCGCCGGACTCGCCAACCTGCACAATAAGATGCTTAAGGGAGGCGTTCACGAATCGACTCTGCAGGAGATCGAAAAGGCGATTGAGCGGCATTTCCCGATGGTGATCGAAGTTCTGAAGACACATGATCAGGATCGTGCCCGTACGATCCTTCAGGTCGAGCAGGATATGTCGAAAAAGAGCGACCAGATCGTGGATGACATGATACTCGTGAAGGATCGGTCATTGTCGACCGGAGAGTCGGTCAGCCTCGCGATGTACGCACGATATCTCAAGCGGGTCAACGCGCATCTGACGAATATCGCCAGTTCGATCGTCAATCCGTTTCCTCGAATCGGGTTCAGGGAGAAAGAGAATAGACAGGAATAGCGTCGCCGCTATTTTTTGAACATCTTCAGATTCAGACCGATCTTCGCCGCCGGAATAAGCGACCCTCTGTGAAGATAATGGAACAGAATGGCGAGCAGAATATAAACGGCGGCTACTTCGAGCCGGATTTCCTCCACGATTAACTGAGCTAAGAACAGCACCAGAAGCAACAGACCTTCCGTCTTGTTCAACTTCAGGTTCACCAGCACGGCCACTCCGAACAGGGACTGCGCAGCAGTGAGGATCAGTTCGTGATCCTGCCGGGTGTCAAGCACGAATGGGTGAATCGCTCCACCCGATATGGCGTAGACCAGCGGAATCGTTCCCACTAACAAAGTCCACTGATTCACCTTGGAGGATATCAGCGCTTTCAGGGCCGAGCCGGCTGCACCCCTTGTCGCCCAGGCGGCTGCAATGATAAATTCCGGAGCCTCGGATGCGATCGGCGCAAGCCACTGAACCAGAAGAAATTCATTAACACCGAAACTTCGCCCCATCGCCACCAGCGATTCGGCAAACGGCTCGGCAACGAAGAAAATCACCAGCCCGGCGTAGACGAATAGCGAGATCGTGAAGATACGTCTCGGCAGTGTGGAAAAATTCGCCACGATCTTCACCGGACCGACCATCTCCGGTTCCCCCGACTCCATCTGGGACGCCCTTCGTGTATACATAGCAAACATGAACACGAGGATGACAGTGTCTATGAGATTGAGGCTGCCTTTGAGTGGGATCGTAAACGAATACAGGGTGGCCATGGCAAGATAGAAGATCTCGACCCGCTGGGTAGCTTCCAAGACGATATGTTTCTTCTTCTTGACCAGCACATACAGGAACAGGATAAACGGCCAGCCGAGCCCGACGAGCAGACGGTTTGCGCCGGTCATGTTCGCGATCGCGAAGTGCATCTGAGAGGGATCGTGAGCCGATTTCCAGGTGAAGACAAAATCGACTGCGTATTCGGGGAGGACGGCAAGCAGGGCGAGAATGACCACAGCGAGCGATTCGGAAATATCGATCTGGGCAGCTTCGGCCGCCCAGGAGAGGATGAAGGCACCGCCGAATATCGCCAGGCCGAACGTGATCGTTCCCGCTACCGGAGAGATATGCCAATGAAACAGCCCGGTCAGCAAGCCGGGCAGAGAAATCAAGAAAGTCAGCGAGAAGATCAGGTAGATGTAGAACGGTATCTTGAACTTATGCGGATGTTCCGTCATCTGGCTCCCGTTAGCCTCTGATAATCATGTTGACGATGTCTTTGCGCAGAAGGACGCCGACCAGTTTGTTTTCCCCGGAGATGACAAAAACTCGACGCACGTCCTTGAATATCATCATCGCCGCAACCTCGACAATCCGCGTCTCAGGTGTCGTGACTTCATAATCCGTTCGGTACAACTGTGACACCTTGATCTTGTCTTCCTGCTTGAGCAATTCCTCGAACGGCTCCACGTCCATGGAGTAGTTCAAATTGGAAATGAGTGATTTGTAGTCGGGCAACGCAGCCTTGATGAGATCCCGGTCGCCGATGACGCCGACCAGCTGATCGCTCGTGTCAACCACGGCCAGGGCCGAGAGTCGGTTTCGGAACATCTGATTGGCAACCTCTTTGAGCGTATCATCGGGCGTCACCGTAGCGACGTTGTGTCGCATGACATCCTTAACCATCAGTTCCTTGTCGACCGTGATTCCGGTCTCGGCAATCAACTTCACCAGTTCGCTCTTGTGGGCAACATTCAGAACCTTCTCCAGCGTTCCGGGGGTGCGTCCAAACGCCGCCAGACCGGAAAGAGTCTGAAGATACAGTTTGGCGATTGTCGCCGGAGTGAGAAGCAGACACACCACGTGGACCGGGATGTTGTCCGGGGTCTTTTCTTCGAGCCCCGCCTTTGACACGCCGATCAGAATATACAGCTCAGAAACGGCATCGGTGCGGGCATGCGGAAAGGCAAAGCCGTGGCCGTAGGACGTATTGTCGATCTCTTCGCGTTCCTCGATCGATCGCATGACTTCGTCGTAGTCCATCCTCACGCTTTCGGCCTTGATCATCTCCAGCAATTCAAGCGTCGCCTCGGCTTTGGTTCTGGCCCTGAGGTCGATGTTTATTCGACGTTCCATAAGCAGATTAGCCAACTTCATATCTAACCTCATTGTCATCACTATTTTTGAAACCGACTTTCCGCCTGAGCTTTTCCGGGGAGGCGGCCCCTCCCGACACGAGGAATTTGGCCCCTTCCTCAAGTGTCAAATCAAGCGGTGTAACCTCATTCGACGGTACTATAATCACGATGCCGGACACCGGCGTCGGAGTCGACGGGACGAAGACGACAGTATGCTTACGCGGCGTCCCGTCGGTATCTAAAGCAATTTCTTTTGCGACAAATCCGACCGCATAAGCGCCGCGCCTCGGGTATTCGACCAGGACAACCTCTTTGAAGGTGCTCGTCGAGGGCATTGCGATTGCCTCGAGCAACTGCTTGGCGGCGGAATATACCGGCCGAATGATCGGCATCCGTCCGAGTATCCGCTCTCCGTAGCGATAGAGCTGGGCGCCGACAAAATTCCGGGTGAGGACTCCGGCCAGAAGTATCAGCAGGATGGTGGTCAGTACTCCAAGCCCGAACACATAGTATCCAAAAACCTGCTCGATCATCGGCCGCAGAATATTATCCACCGCCTCCAGGAGAAACTTGAGCACGAGATAGGTGAGGATGAGCGGAACGACTACGAGAACGCCGGATACGAAATACCGCTTCACTATGTTGAGTAATTGCCGCACAGCCAAACCACCTGGGGTGAAAGTAATTATAGCCTGAGTATATTCGGCAGTATATCCTATGTCAAATAATTTCGGTTGCCCTCAATGAGGCATAAATCCGAATACAGCCGAGATCTTGCCGGCAAACTGGAGGATCGGTTCCGGGACGATACCCACAATGAAGATACCGGCCAGACCGATTATCACCACGGCCGAGGCTGCAAAAGAGTACACTATGCGGTACGGCGATTCTTCTGTGGAGAAGTACATCTCCTTGATCACGTTAGCATAGTAAAAGAGTGAGAAGACCGCGGTCAGCAGACCGATTCCGGTCAGCCAGTAGAGGAAATCGAATCTCCCCTGCCCGGTCGTGGCCAGGTTAATGGCTGCCGCGAAAACTTTATACTTCGCCATGAAACCGGCGAGCGGCGGAATCCCCGCCAGAGAAAGCAGGAAAAGGGAAAGGGAAGCGGCAAAGAAAGGCGAGGTCTTGGACAGGCCGCGATAGCTCGCGATCTGGCACGATCCGGTCTGGTCCTCGAAAATAACGACCATCGCAAACGCACCCATATTGGCGAACAGATAGGCAAAGATGTAGTATCCTACCGCCGACAAACCGAAATCGGACATCGACACCATGCCGATCATGATGTATCCGGCCTGGGCGATCGACGAATACGCAAGCATTCTCTTGATATTCGACTGACGGATAGCGACGACATTTCCGATAATTAAAGCCAGGATCGCCGCAACCGCGACCATTCTTCCCCAGTCGTTGGGCGCCATTTCAGGTCCCCAGAAAGCAAACAAACCATTCACGAAAATCTTGGCAAAGGCAACTAAACCTGCGGCCTTCGATCCTACCGAGAGGAATGCCGCCACCGGCGTCGGCGCACCTTCATAAACATCCGGCGCCCACTGATGGAAGGGCGGCAGCGCCAGCTTGAATCCGATTCCGGCGAGAATCAGCAAAGTCGAGACGATCAGCATCACGCCAATGTTTTTGAACGTAAGGTGGGTGATGGCCATGTTGATTTTCATCTGGACGATATCAGTCGTACCGGACAGGCCGTAGAGGAACGAGAGGCCGTACAGCAGCAGCGCTGACGAAAACGCTCCGATGACGAAGTACTTCATCCCGGCTTCGACCGACAACCGGTTATCCTTGAAGAACGCCGCCAGTACGAAAAGCGGGATCGTGGTCAATTCAAGGCCGATATACAACGACAGCAGCTCATTCGACGAAGCGAGGAACATCATACCGACAGTCGAAAAGAGGATAAGTCCGAAGAATTCGCCCCGGTGGTTGACAATCTTCAGCTTGACGATTCCGAAAGAACTGCCGATCGCCATGAAGGCGGCACCGAGGAAAATAATTTTGAAGAACAGCGAGAACGGATCGTTGAAGAACATGTTTCCGAACCCGCGTCCGTATCCCGTGAAGGCGAGAATGGCGCCGGTAATGGCCAGACCGAGCATGGACAGATATCCGGTCGCCGTTTCGCTCTTTCTTCGGGTAACCAGATCGAACGTGATTACGACCAGCGCCCAGAGAAAGAGAAAGATCTCCGGAAGCATCATCGAGAAATTCATCTGTGGCAGCTGTGCGTTCATCATCCTACCTTGACATCAGCGTAATCAAATGTTGAATCGTAGCGCTCATCAGATCGGTCAGCGGTTTCGGATAGACGCCGATCGCAAGCGTAAGCACGGCCAGCGGCGCTACGGAAATAATCTCTCTGAGATTGATCTCGGTCAGTCCGCCCCAGCGTGCGAGGTTGAATTCACCGAGAAAGACCCGCTGGACCATACGAAGCATGTAAGTAGCACCCAGCACGACGCCGAGCACCGAGATTCCAA
>Ga0102950_1000478_pt1 | contig 11362 bp, 10 predicted proteins | sample SalPon2A_B_D2_MG_FD_78505 | JGI IMG/M metagenome (GOLD analysis project Ga0102950, IMG submission 78505) | Soil microbial communities from South San Francisco under conditions of wetland restoration - Salt Pond MetaG R2A_B_D2_MG | ecosystem: Environmental > Terrestrial > Soil > Wetlands | place...
CAGGCTGATGTCGGTTGTAATAGTGAGCATGGGTTGCAGTACGTTGGAAGCATCCAGGCGACCGCCCAATCCGGTCTCGATAACTGCTACATCGACACCGGCTCTCTTGAAATGCTCGAATCCCATGGCGGTAATCACCTCAAAGAACGACAGCTTCCGGGCGGATAACTCTTTGCGGTATCTGTCGATGAAGCGGGTGACGGCATTGCGGTCGATTTTGCGTCCGTTCACTTTCACCCGTTCCCGAAGGGTCACCAGATGCGGTGAGGTGAATAGTCCGGTCTTGTACCCCTGAGCCCGAAGAACAGCGTCGAGCATTGCCGCGGTCGAGCCTTTGCCGTTTGTCCCGGCGATATGAATCGTTTTGTAAGCGTTCTGCGGGGAGCCGATCGATTCAAGGAAGCTGGTGATGTTCGCCAATCCGAGCTTCATACCGAAAAACTCCCGCGAGAGAATGAATCTCTCCGCTGAAGCGTAGGTATGTTTCGGCATCACTTTCTCCACATATACTGGAGCAGTCTGAGGACGGTCGAGCGAAGCTCCCTGCGATTGACGATCTTGTCGACGAACCCTTTGTCGAGGAAGAACTCGGTCGACTGGAATCCTTCGGGAAGATCCTGTCCGATCGTCTGTTGAATCACGCGAGGTCCGGCAAATCCGAGAAGCGCCTTCGGTTCCGCGATGATCACATCGCCGAGCGACGCATATGACGCCATCACCCCCGCAGTCGTTGGATTGGTGAGTATGGAGATGTAAGGAATTTTCTTTTCTGCCAGCACGGCAAGCAGAGCCGAGGTCTTGGCCATCTGCATCAACGAAAGAATCCCCTCCTGCATGCGTGCCCCGCCTGAGCAGGAGATGATGATTAGAGGGATCTCTTTTTCAATGGCCCGCTCGATCGCCCGTGCGATCTTCTCTCCGACGACGGATCCCATCGATCCGCCTATAAAATCGAAATTCATGATCGCAAACGAGACGCTGATTCCGCCAACCTTGCCCAGCCCTGCAATCACCCCTTCCTGCCGTCCGGTCTTGGCCTGGGCCGCTCTGATTCGGTCAGGATATTTTTTGGAATCACGGAATTTGAGTGGATCCTGCGAAGCCAACTGAGAATCATACTCTTCGAGATCACCATCGTCCAGAAGCAGATTGATGTATTTCTGCGAAGATATTCTGAAATGGAAGTCACAGTTCGGGCAGACCCAGAGCAGCTCTTCCATCTTCTTGCTGTAGACGATTTCGCCGCATGATTCGCATTTCGTCCAGAGCCCCTCGGGGATGTTTTTCCGTTCCTGCGGTGCAAGACCGGATTTATCTTTTCTAAACCACGCCATATTGATTAAGCCTTCTCGTCATCTTCGAGGTAACGCACCATTACCAACGCATCCTCAAGCGGTTTGCGGTAGTAGTGCGGCCGGCGGTACAGCAGTTTGAACCCGTACCTCTCATAAAAAGCAACAGCCGGGGTGTTACTCGGCCTTACCTCAAGCAGAAGAAATTCGCACCGCTGATCGGTAACGACTCTCAAGATATTCTCCAGAAGTCGTTTTGCAACTGATTTTCTTTGGTAGTCGGAAGCGACCGCAATATTAGTCAAATGAGATTCGGCATCGAGAATATAGTAACAGGCGTAACCGATTACTTTGCCGTCAGTTTCGGCGACAATCGCGCCCCAGCCGGCTTCGCGAAGCTGTTGCTCAAAGGCACTGGCGGACCAGGGATCGGAAAACGCCTCGCGCTCAATCTTCATAACCGAAGAGATATCGCGCTCGGTCATCAGCCTGACGCTTACCTCAAGTTCACTTTTTGTGTCTGAGCTCAAAATTTATCTCCGCCTGAGATTTCTGAAGATACAGCGGTTCCAGAGTGACCAGATCATCGGCTTCTCCCCGCGACAATTTCTCGGATCCCAAATGAATCAGCTCGCTGGAATCATAGCCGATATCGGACGAGAGATCCGGACCGGCTATCTGCCATTCGGGTGAAACGTCGATTCCATACACTGCGACCGGTCCGTTGTTAGCTTCGCGTGCGAGGTCACGGGCTTTGATGACGCTGATTCCCTTATGATCGTACACTCCCGAACTAACGGTGGTGACGAAGAACTCATCTCTCTTCAGCGGGACGGCCACGGTGACCGCTTCTTTTCTGTCCCGTAGACGATACGCGGCAATCTCAAACAGGTTGACTCCGGCCATCGGGAGACCAAGTGCGATTGCGATCCCCTTGCCTGCCGAAATTCCGATCCGCAAACCTGTGAACGAACCCGGGCCGGTTGCTACGACGATGGCATCAAGAGCTGTCTTTGACAGCCCTGCCGATTGAAACAGTTCACCTATCTTCTTGACTATTATCTGTCCGTGCGACTGATCGACGATTTCAGAAGACTTTACGAGCCGATCACCGCCGAACCGAAGTCCGATATTCAATCGATTGGTCGACGTATCAATGCCGAGGATGTTCTTTTCGCTGTAGTCGGTCATGGTTCGATATAAGAGATTTCGATTTGTCTTTCCGATTCACCGCTAACGGTGAATGTGATCAGGTAGTACCTTTCCGGTAGATACTCATGTGCCTTCTCTCCCCACTCCACAACTACCACTCCGTCCCGACCGGCGTACTCGTCCCATCCAATCTCGTAGAGTTCTTCGGTGTTCTCCAGACGGTACAAGTCAAAGTGATAGAGTGGTCGTGATCCCGGATATTCGTTAACCAGCGTGAACGACGGTGAGTTCACGAGCGATTCATCGATTCCCAGTGCCGCCGCCAGTCCTTTGACGAATACCGTCTTGCCGGCACCCAGCCGACCCTCCAGGACGATGACATCACCTCTCTTGAAGTACGAGACCAGCTTGCCCGCCAATGCGGCGGTCTCCGCCTCCGAATGCGAAACTATGTTCAGGATCTTTCCCACGTTCTACTTTGGGGTAAGCACCGAAACCGGTACGACCATTTCCTCCAATGAAATACCGCCGTGCTGGAACGAGTTCTGAAAAAACCGGACCATCTCGTTGTAATTGTTCGGATATACGAAGTAGAAGTCGTCCTTCGCAATTATAAATGTCGTGGCCAGATTGAGCGAAGGCAGACGCCATTGCTCCGGCTTCTTGATCAGGATGGAATCCTTCGGATCGGAATTGAGATTGTCACCGTACTTGTACCGAAGATTCGTCGACGTTGTCCGTTTGCCGTGAGCCATCGTCCCACGACGGCATAAGACTGACCCGTGATCCGATGTAACAATCACCTTGTACCCCTGGGTAGCAAACGATTTGAGAATGGTAAACAGCGATGAATGAGTGAACCAGGTTTTCATCAGCGCACGGAAGGCTGCTTCGGTGCCGGCGATCTCTTTCAGGATGACGTTGTTCGACCGACCGTGTACGAGAATGTCGAGGAAGTTGAAAACGATGCTCACCAGCGGAAACTCGTAGTAGTCGGCCAGCCGCTTGGCGAGGGCGTCGGCTTCGGTGTTGTTGTTCACTTTCAAATACTTGACTTTCTTCTCGTATCGAATCCCGTTGCGCGCGAGATTGTCTATCAGGAACTTCTCTTCGTAGCGGTTGAGCGAGCCCTCGTCCTGTTCGAGATAGGTATCCGGATACACCCGGTGAATCTCATCCGGAAAGAGGCCGGAGAAGAGAGCGTTGCGAGCGAACGGTGTCGCACTCGGAAGAAGTGAGAAGTAGTAGTCGCGCTGGATATTGAAAAATTCCGCCAGCAGCGGCTCTACGAGCATCCACTGGTCCAGGCGCATACAATCCACGACCACGAAGAGCACTTTATGCTCTTTCTTCACCTCCGGTATCAAATATTTTGCCGTCACATCAGGCGACAACACCGGTCTACGATCGTTGAACAACCACTTCTTGTACTGACTCTCGACGTATTTGGTAAACTCGTTATTCCACTCCTTGCGGGTTCCCTCAAGCGTTTGCTCCAGACCGACGTCGGCGTTTTCGTCGAGTTCAAGACTCCACCAGGCGAGGATCCGGGTCGCTTCCTGCCAGTCCTCCGGCTCCAAGGCACCATAGAGCTTCTGGTTGAAGCGGTTCATCTCGGTGACGTACCGTTTCATCGACGAAGTGCTGATGATCTTTCGGGAGTCCAACAGCCGCTTGATCACGAGAAGGATTTGCGACGGATTGACCGGCTTGACCAGGTAATCGTCGATCTTCTGCCCGATCGCCTCGTCCATCAACGACTCTTCTTCGGACTTCGTGACCATTACCACCGTGAGATGCGGATCGATATCTTTGATCTCTTCGAGAGTGGTAAGACCGTCCTTGCCGGGCATCACTTCGTCGAGCAGGACCATGTCGAAATTCTCGCGCGAGACCAGCTCGACGGCGTCGTCTCCCGACATCGCCGTGGTGACGTCGAATCCTCGTTTTTCGAGAAACAGAATATGCGGCTTCAGTGATTCGATCTCGTCATCGACCCAGAGTATTTTCTTAAGCGGAGCCTGTTTGTTCATGGACAATCCTTATGCATTGTTAACGACCGGCAGGTAGATTTCGAAGATTGTTTCACCCGGCCGCGATTTCTTGAGTATCACTCGTCCCGCATGATACTCCTCGATAATTCTCTTCACGAGCGTAAGCCCGAGACCCCACCCACGTTTCTTGGTCGTGAAACCGGCGCGAAAGATTTTTCTCGCGGCGGCCGTAGTAATGCCCTGTCCATTGTCTTTTATGTCGCAGGTCACCCAATGGCTTCCGGGAGTGCACGTGGTTGCCAGCGAGATCACGCCGGTACGGGAGTCAACCGCCTGCAGTGCGTTCTTCATCATGTTTTCCAGCGCCCAGCCAAACAGCTCCGGATTGAGATTGACCATCGGGATGTCGGAGGATTCGAAGAGAATTCGTATTCCTTTGCCCTCGAACGGCAGCCTTCTCGAGTAGTAGTCGACCGTTTCCTGCACGATACCGTTCAGGTCGCAAGGAACAAGATCCGGAATCGATCCGATCTTGCCAAACCGATTGGCTACTTTCTGAAGACGGACGACATCGACCTTCATATTGCCGAGGGTATCATCGACCAGTTTCTTCTGCTCATCCGAAAAACAATCCCGCTCCGAGTCCATTACTTCGAGCCAGCCCATAAGCGACGAGATCGGTGTCCCTAACTGGTGAGCCGTCTCTTTCGCCATTCCGACCCAGATATGCCGCTCTTCGCTCCGTCGGATATTCTGAAACCCGATTATGGCGACAGCCATGAAGGCGAGAATGATACCGATCTCCACGAACGGCATCATCTTGAGCTGGTTGATTACTTTTGAATCGCCGTAGAGTAAATAATTCACGAACGTGTCGGGACCGTTCTCGTACATCAGGGGAAACTCTCCGTTCGCATGTAGCATCTGCTCAGCAACCTGCTTGAGGAATTCTCGTGTCGCGGCCGTGGTATCATCGGGCTGAATGTGATCGACATTCCGCGAGTGAATCGGTTCGCGATTCTGATCGAGCACGATTATGGGAAAATTCGCCTTCACGATAATTTCGTCGAAGATAAACTGGAGTTCGGTCCCGGCGACATTCGAGTTGGCCGCAAGCTGCCACATCTTGACGTACTTCTCCACGTTGGAGCGGGTATCCTCTTTGAGCTTGTCGATGACGTTGAAGGTATACCAGATGAATACACCGGAGATGAGCAGTACTCCGCCGAGGAGAAACATTTTGAAAATAGTCGACTTCCCGACATAGAGCGAGTCGACCGATCGTCGGGCTCGTGAAGGTGTCTGGGACATTAACCTATCTTTTCCATGCCACCCATGTAGGGCCGCAGGGCTTCGGGGATAGTGACCGACCCGTCAGGGTTCTGATAGTTCTCGAGTATCGCCGGAATCAGGCGGGCCAGGGCGGTGCCCGAGCCGTTTAGCGTGTGCGGGTGTTTAACCTGGCGATCTTCGTCGCGGAAGCGGCAGTTCATCCGCCTCGCCTGAAAGTCTTCGAAATTCGACACCGATGAAATCTCCAGGTACTTCTGTACTCCGGCTGCCCACAATTCGATATCGTAGCACTTGGCCGCCGCAAAAGAAAGGTCGCCGCTGGCGAGAGTGCTGATCCGATAAGGGATTTTCAATCCCTGGAGCACCTTCTCAGCCTGCTTGAGTAACGATTCCAGTTCGTCATAAGATGTCTCCGGGCGAACGATCTTGACCAGCTCGACCTTCTCGAACTGGTGCAGCCGGATCATACCCCGCGTGTCTTTGCCGGCCGCCCCTGCTTCGCGCCGAAAGCAAGGGGTATAGCCAACCATATACAGAGGCAGGTCCTTGTAATCAAGAATCGTCTGCTTGTACATGTTGGTGATCGGGACTTCGGCGGTAGGAATCAGGTACATATCGTCGGCTTCAATCCGGTACATGTCATCGGCCAGCTTCGGAAGCTGTCCGGTGCCGTACATCGTGTCCGCCGTCACGATAAACGGAGGTGCGACCTCGGTGAATCCATTGGAGATATGCGTATCGAGCATGTAATTTATGAGTGCCCTCTGAAGTCTCGCTCCTGCACCCCGAAGAAGGGAAAAGCCGGAGCCGGATAGATTTGCGGCCGTGGTCAGATCCAGGATGCCGAGCTTCTCACCGATTTCCCAGTGAGGCTTGACTTCGAACGATGGTTTGGGTATTTCACCCCACTCGCGAACCACGACATTTGCCGACTCATCCGTTCCGACCGGGACCGATTCGTGCGGGATGTTGGGTATCCAGTCAAGGCGTATCTTGAGATCACTCTCAAGGTCGCGCAGATCGTTATCAAGAGCCGTTATATCATCCCCCAACTGACGCATGGCAGCAATAGCGTCGTCGGCCGACTCGCCCGCCTTCTTCTTTTTCGCAATCTCGCCGGAAGCCTTGTTTTTCTCGGCCTTTTTGCTTTCGACCTGGCGGATGATCTCGCGGCGGCGTTCGTCGAGCTTCAGGATCGCATCGATATCGCTCTGGTCATTTTTCCTGGCAATTCCGGCTTTTACTAATTCGGGATTCTCCCGGATAAATCTCAAATCAAGCATGGTAGTCCTGTCGGTTACTGTTTACTGAGCACAGGGACACATTTAGTTCGGAAAAGTATAATCTAATCAAGAAAGTATGTCAATTACAACGATTTACGCTCATGCGACCGCCCCGAAAGCGGCCCGGCGGTTAACTTCTTATACCCCAGAAAAATGGCCCGGGCCCAAGAATCTGCTTGCCTTTTTGACGCAGGTTCGTAGATTGTAAGACTTTACGGAAAAGGAGTTGATTCGACTAATGGCCAAAGTATGTGACATATGCGGGAAGAAGCCGGTCGCCGGGCGGAATGTTTCCCACGCCCACAATATTACCAATCGCCGGTTTGTCCCGAATCTTCAGAAAGTCCGGGCTCTGCAAAACGGTGTGCCGAAACGGCTGACCGTCTGTACTTCCTGCCTGAAAGCCGGCAAGGTTATCAAAAATATCAAGACGAAGAAGACTACCGTCACGCCGGCCTAAGATTCACATAACGGATTATTCTGTGAATTTCACGAAAAACCGCCTTCGGCGGTTTTTTTTGTATTGTGCCCGAACGGTGCTGATGCAATAAAAAACCGCCGGGGGGAGCAAACCCGGCGGTCCGCACATTGCCGTCCTATAGCACTTGAGGGAGGTGTCCAGATATTCAATTGGATTTCAACAGTTCCAATACACCACGAGAGCTTATGTTATAATGACTCACCAGCGCCAGTCCCGCTTTGAACTTGAACTGGTCGATGATGAAATTCGAATATTGCGTAACGTAGTCGGTGTCCCTGAGCTGAGACTCCGCCGCTATCAGATTCTCCCTGGTTACCGATAGCGAGGCGATCCTCGCTTCGAACTCGTTCTTTTGAGTGGATCCGATTTCGGTCTGCACACCGTCAAGACCGGATGCGGCGGCATCGATCGTGTCGATCGCTTGCACGGCCGAATCGGCACTGGACAAATCTATCGATGCAAGCTGCTCGACCGAAGCCACGGATCCTTCGGAACCGTCAAGCAGTTTCTTTCCATTGAACTCGGAGTTTGTCGCCAGATTGTTGTAGGTATTGACAAGCGAATCGGCCGCGGTCTGATACGCCTGCTGCGCCTCGGGACTGTTGAGCGCTTCGTTCGAAGCTCCGACTGCGAGCTGTCGAAGGTTCGTCAGATGCGTGCGAAGTTCGCTGACGGTCGATGAAGCAACCTGGTACTTGCCGACCAGGTCTGAGTAGTTCTCGATTTCCTGTTCCAGCGATCCGATCTGTGAACGAAGCTGCTCGGAGATGACGAGTCCGGCCGGATTGTCGGCCGCGGAGTTGATCCTGAATCCGCTGGACAATTTGCTCAACGATGAATACAGCCCCAACCAAGACTGGCTAAGAAAGTAGCTGTTCGACTGGATAGTCGAGTCGTTGTACAATGTCATTGACATGTTCTTCTCCCTTCCCAGGCCTACTTGCCCACAGACATACAGCAGCAGATTACGTACCCCTTGACAAGATATTAGCAACTCGTTGAAAAACAACACCTTACTTGCATGGCAAGCGTGCCGTTGTCGGGCCGACACTGCCCATAGTATGGGGCACATCCCTCATAAAATTGACGTTCACCCTGTATAACTTTTCCTACCAGGGATATCTTTTCCGCGGTCGTTCAGGATTTTATGCGTGACGAGCCGGATTTTGATGCGTAGAATTGGTGCAATAACATACCGCCGGCAGGGTAGTTTAGCCGGCGGTACTGTGGAGGAACCAAATACAAAGTGGATAAACAGGCTCTGTTGAACCAAAAAAACAGAGCCTGCTGTTTTTGGTTGTCTTTCTTACGGTCTACTGATTTTCATCCAGCCTTCTTATGTATGCCGGAATAGTCCGATCATGTTCTGAGAACAGCGGCACACGGTTTCGGCCCATCGATGAATGTCCGTTGCCGTTGCTATTACCATTACCATTACCATTGCCACTATCGCTCTGCATGACGTAAGTCCGTTCCGGTTGGTAGCTTCTTTCCACCCGATAGCTGTCGTCCTGCTGGTAGTTGTGTTCAGGTTCGTAGGTGCGAACCGGTTCCGGTTCAGGGGCTGAGTAAGTCTGTTGCGCCGACGGTGCCGGGCGCGGCTCGGGGTTGCGCACGAACTCGGTTTCGGAGAATAGAGATATCGGTTTCGCCGGCTTGGACTCAGCCGCCTTGACTGCTTCTTTTACGACCTTCTCCGCGGGATCTCCAAAGCCGGTGGCGATAACGGTGACCCGCATCTGATCGCTCAACGACGGATCTATAACAGCGCCGAATATGATATTGGCATCTTCGCCGGCCGCTTCGTAAATCAGCGAGGTGGCCGTATTGACGTCGTAGAGTGACATGTCTTCACCGCCGGTAATGTTGATCAACACACCTTTAGCACCGCAGATCGAAACATTTTCGAGCAGCGGAGATGAAATCGCCATCTGCGCCGCCTCAATTGCTTTTTCTTCGCCCTGACCGATACCGGTTCCCATGAGGGCATCTCCCCCTTCGCGCATCACCGTGCGCACATCGGCAAAGTCACAGTTGATCAGACCGGGAATGGTAATGAGATCGGAGATTCCTTTGGTCGCCTGGTACAGAACCTCGTCAGCGGTCGCAAACGCCCGGGAAAGCGAAGTTTTCTTGTCGACGATTTCGAGCAGTCGCTCGTTGGGAATCGTTATAAGTGTATCGACTTTCGATTTGAGTTCCGCGAGACCCTGATCGGCGCGTTCGATTCTCTTGCGCCCTTCGAAACCAAACGGCTTGGTAACGATAGCCACGGTAAGTGCACCCGCCGCTTTGGCTATCTCCGCTACCATGGGAGCGGCTCCCGTCCCGGTGCCACCACCCATCCCGGCCGTTATGAACACCAGATTCGGTTTGCCGATTGCGTCGCTTATTTCCTGACGGCTTTCCTCGGCCGCCCGTTTCCCGACATCCGGATTGGCTCCGGCGCCCAGTCCACCGGTGACATCGTTGCCAATCTGCACTTTTGTCTCGGCACGGTTCTGGTCGAGCACCTGGGCATCGGTATTGATTGCAAGAAACTCCACTCCTTTGAGATTTGCTTCGATCATCCGATTGACGGCGTTACCGCCGCCGCCGCCTACACCGGCGACTTTGATGTTCGCGTAGCCGATAAAATCCTCGGCGAAGCTGAAGCTGTGCCTTTCTGGTGTCATGGTTCGTTCCTCCTGAACAGGTCTCACTAAAATTGTTTAGTTATCCAATTTTCAAATTTTTTGAGCAGGCCTTTTATGCCGCTCCCGCGTGATCCTTTGCTCGGTTCATGATGGAACCCGTAGGCAAGGAGCCCGTGAGCGGTCGCATAGGCGACATTATTGATTTCATCCGGAGTGTGTTCGATACGTTCGATCCGTCCCAACCGGACCGGCATATCGAAAATCTGCTCGGCGAGTTCCACCGTGCCGTCGAGCAGTGCTCCGCCTCCCGACAGCACGATTCCGGCTGCGGGCATATCACTTATTCCGGCCTTCTTGATTTCGCGGTCCACGAGCGAGAAGATCTCTTCCATTCGCGGTTCGATGATCGATGCAAGGACATTGCGCGAGACTTCCTTGTCCGGACGCATCAGCGCCCCGCCGACAACTATCATATCTTCGGGATCAACCATCGAGGCAAGCGCACAACCGTGCGACAGTTTGAGTTCTTCCGCCTGATCGACCGACGTACGAAGGCCAATGGCTATATCGTTAGTTACATTCTTGCTTCCGAGTGAAACCACGCCGGTGTATCTAATGGCGTCGTCGTAAAAGACTGAGATATTCGTGATGTCACCGCCGATATCGACAATGATCACACCCGATTGCATCTCGGCCTCGGTGAGCTGTACTCTGGACAGAGCGAGCGACTCGAGGACCATGTGATCGACGCCGAGATTGCACCGTTCCAGGGCGCGATAGATGTTCTTGGCAGAAGTCACCGACGCCGTCACTATGTGCGCTTCAACCTCCAGCCTCACTCCGGTCATGCCAACCGGGTCCTTGATGCCGTCCTGCTCGTCGACCGAGTACTCCTGCGGTATGACGTGTATAATCTCTCGGTCCACCGGAATAGCCACCGCACGAGCAGCATCGATTGCCTTGTTGACATCCTGCGAAGTAATCTCGTTGTCAGTTCGACTGACCGCAACGACACCGTGACTGTTGATGGAGCGAATGTGCTCACCGGCGATTCCGACGGTCACCCGGTCTATCTCCGTACCGGAGACAAGCTGAGTGTCGTCGATTGCTTTACGGATCGATGCCACCGTCTTCTCCATGTCAACCACAATACCGCGACGAAGTCCTTCGGCCGGCGAGTTGCCGTGACCGATGACATAGATATGCCCGTTCTCATCCATCTCACCGACGA
>Ga0102950_1000479_pt1 | contig 11348 bp, 7 predicted proteins | sample SalPon2A_B_D2_MG_FD_78505 | JGI IMG/M metagenome (GOLD analysis project Ga0102950, IMG submission 78505) | Soil microbial communities from South San Francisco under conditions of wetland restoration - Salt Pond MetaG R2A_B_D2_MG | ecosystem: Environmental > Terrestrial > Soil > Wetlands | place...
ATGCTTTGCCGATGATTACGCTCAAGCCACTCGTGCACTACATGCCGCAGCGTAGGGACCAGATCTCCGTTCCGCGATCCCGTATCCCACAGCAGCCCCCTGTTCTTGCCGAAGAACAGGTAGAGGAACGGCATTTCGAAATCTGTGCAGCCCGACTGGCGAAGGATGAAAAGATCCGGATTGTATTCATGGATCTGCCACTTTGGCATCTCCATACACTTTGGGCCGCCCGTGTTCCAATGCCGGGGAAGCGTGCCCGGCTCAAGGTTGCCGCCGTTGGGTTGAGGAAACTGCGCACAGACCGGCAGTGCGAAAAAGATCGATAACAACGGCAGCCATACAGCGCGCATTCTCATGCACTTCCTCCTCGTTCATCTGAGCGCAACGACAACAACGCCGCTCTTCCTGCGACTGCGAAGCGAGACATGGGATCGCTGCGACAGCCGTGGTTGAGCGGCGATGTCTGGTTGTTTTCTTACGCAATCAGGTCGTGAATCACGTTGCCGTACAGGTCAGTCAGGCGGTAATCGCGCCCGCTGTACCGGTACGTCAGCTTCTTGTGGTCAATGCCCAACTGGTAAAGAATGGTGGCGTGAATGTCGTGCACGTGCACCGGATTCTCAATCGCTTTCCAGCCGAACTCGTCTGTGGCGCCGTAGGTGAAGCCGCGCTTGAATCCACCGCCGGCCAGCCACATCGTGAATCCGTGCGGATTGTGATCGCGCCCGTTGTGCGTCTGCCCGCCGTTGAAGCCGCTGCTTAACTCAACAACCGGCGTGCGTCCGAACTCCGATCCAGCCACGACGATGGTGTCTTCGAACATTCCGCGCTGCTTCAGATCCTTAATGACTGCGGAAAAACCAGCGTCGGAGCCGTGACCCGTGATCAGGTGCCGCTCGATGTTGAAGTGGTGGTCCCACGGGTCGCCTTTGGCGTAGTACACCTGCACCATGCGCACGCCGCGCTGGATGAGCCGTACCGCCGTCAGGCAGCCACGCGAGGTGCTGTCGTTGCCATACATCTTGAGGACCGCCGGCGACTCCTTGCTTATGTCAAAGACATCCGGCGCTTCCGTCTGCATGCGATAGGCCGTCTCCATGGAACCGATGGTCGCCTCAAGCTGCGGATCCTTCATGGCATGCTTGGCCTGCATGTTGAGCTGGTCGAGTTGCTTGATCAGATCCAGCTCCTTTCCCTGCCGCTTCATGTCGAAGCGGGCATTGTGGATGTTGGCGATCAGTTTCTCCGGATCGAAATTGCCCTTTCTGATCTTGTCGGAGACATAAGTCCCCTGGTAGACCGGCGACAGGAACGCCGACGACCACAACGGCGGTCCCACGGTCGTTGGCTGGTCAGGGCACAGCACTACAAATCCGGGCAGGTTCTTGTTTTCCACGCCCAGTCCATAGGTAACCCACGATCCCATGGAAGGCCGGCCGGTGAAGTTCGCTCCCGTGTTCACCATCTCCAGAGCGGGCTCGTGGTTGGGGATCTCTGTGTACACGGACTTGACGAAGCACATATCGTCTACGCACTCCGCCAGCTTTGGGAAGATTTCGCTTACCCAGGCGCCGCTCTGGCCATGCTGCTTGAACTTGAACGGCGACATCATCAGGCCGCCGGTCTTGCGTTCGTGCGACAGATCGCCGCCCGGCATGGGTTTACCATTGTACTTCTCCAGCATGGGCTTGTAATCAAAGCTATCCACCTGTGACATGCCGCCGTTCATGAATAGAAAGATCACGCCCTTCGCCTTGGGCTTGTCTGTAATCATCCATCTCTTCTTGTCGGGCGAATTCTGGGCCATGGCAAGCGATTCGCTTACCATGCCGGCCAGACTCATATATCCAAAGCCGCAGCCCATTTTCTTCAGTGCAGCGCGACGGCTCATCGGTCGGAATGGCGCATCATGTGACATGATTTATCTCCTCTGCGGGCGAATTAGTCCGCGTCTACTGGTTAATCGATAAACTGGAACTCGTTCGAGCTGAGAAGCACATGGGCATACTCACGCCATGCGGTTATCGGCTCACCCAGCACCTTGTAACCCGGTCTTTCCGGGGTCGTGCTCAGGAACTTCAATCCCAACTGCAGCTCTGCCGCTGTGGGTTTTCGCTGATAGACGTACTCATAGGCCTTGATAATGCGAGCTTGCTGTGTTGGCTCGTCGTGCACTCGCTGGGCCAGTACACTCGCCTGGCGGTAAACAAACGGATTGTTCATCAGGTACAACTGCTGCAGCGGTACGTTACTGGAAAAGCGCTTCGCCGCAGTAAAGCTCGGGTTGGGGAAATCGAAGATCTGCAGGTAGTTATTCAACCTGAACCGGCTCACCTTGCAGTACACGGTCCGCCGCAGATTCTTCGGTCCAAGGAGAGACGATGGTCCTCCACTATCTTTCAGGTCCAGGTCTCCTGCCGCAAACAACATGCTGTCGCGCAACTCTTCCGCATCCAGCCGCTGCCGGCTGAAGTGCGAGTAGAGGCGGTTGGCTGGATCTTTTTCTTCCGCGAGGGGCGTTTCCTGCGAACTCTGCCGGTATACCGCAGAGAGCAGAATCTCGCGCTGCAGCCACTTGATGGAGCGCCCGTGGGCCACAAACTCGTAAGCCAGCCACTCAAGCAATGCACGATCGGATGGCGGGTCGCCCATGATGCCAAAGTTATCGGGCGACTCCACGATCCCTGTGCCAAAGTTCCACTTCCAGATGCGGTTCACGATGACACGCGCTGCAAGCGGGTGATAGGCAATATCCCTGGCGAACTGCAGTCTGCCGCTGCCGTGCGTAAAGGGCTTGGTGCCCGGCGGGCTCAGCACCGTTAGAAAACCGCGCTGCACGATGGGGCCAAGGGCGTGTGGGTTGCCGCGGACGTTCAGGTGGACATCCACCGGATGCCGCTTATCACCGTAGCCATTCACGTAGGGATAAGTTGCCTTTGTCAGCCACTTATCAAGAGCTTTCAGCTTTTTCTGTTGCTCGCCGATGTACTCCTGGAATACCGGGCCAAGCCGCCGTGTAAGCTCCCAGCCGTTGAATACCAGCACACCCGGCTTACCTCGTTTTCCTTGTGAACCCTCCTGCCGTACGAACAAGTCCGAATAGAGCTCTGCCTCATCGGTGGGCAAAGACTTGAGGGAAAGCTGACAGCCGGGGCAGAACTCGTTATATGTGTCGAACTGGCTCGGCTTGGCGTCAATCAGCAGCCTGCGGCGCGGGACGTTGTTCTTGTCCCTGATGATCTGGTTCTGGACATCGATACTGAGCTGCTTTGCCCGTACCCGCAGAACTTCGTGCTGGAAGGCACTGGCGATATCCTGCGCCTGCTGCTGAGTGCTGTCAGGCGAGGCGACCATGGCTTTCCAATCGTTCAGGTAGGGATAGTTGTGCGGACTCTTCAGATACGCCACCCACCGCCGCAACACTTCGGGATCAAGCTGCGCCGACGTTGCCGCCCGATCGATGGATTGCCCCTGCTTGCCCAGCACATGCCAGGCCGCAACCATGTATGTGGATGTGTGGACAGCCAGCGCACCCGCCAGTTGCTTGCTCAGGTCGCGCGTGTAATCTCTCATGTCCGCGCGGAGTGTGGCTTCCTGCAGGATTTTGTCGTTGTATTCCTTGGTAGCCGCCGGGGAAAGGACCGAATACTGCTTATACGTCGAGCTGGCGAAGATACTCACCATCTTGTAGTAGTCCTTTTGCGGAATGGGATCGTACTTGTGGTTGTGGCAGCGCGCACAGGCGACCGTCAGCCCCAGCATGCCGCGTGAAACCGCATCCACACGCTCGTTGCGCTCATCTGCGCGGCCTTGTACCGGCTCCGCCTGGTCCCACACCCACGGGCCAGCACCCATATAAGTGGTTGCAACCAGATTGGCGTCGTGCTGGGCGGGCGTCTTGTACGGCATCAGGTCGCCTGCCAGTTGCATCATCTGGAACTTGTCGTAAGGCAGATCTTTATTGAACGCCTTGATCACCCAGTCGCGATAGCGGTAGGCTCCCGAGAAGGGCATGTAGCCGCGGCCCTTTGGATCGAGACCGCGCACATCGTCTTCCGAGTAACGCGCCACATCCAGCCAGTGGCGTCCCCAGCGCTCGCCGTAGCGAGGCGAGGCCAGCAGCCGGTCCACAACTTTCTCCCACGCATTCTTCGAGTGGTCGTGAACAAAAGCTTCTACTTCCTGCTCGGTTGGCGGCAGGCCCGTCATGTCATACGTTGCGCGCCGGATCAGCGTGCGCCGACCGGCAGGCGAAGCAGGCGTCAGACCTTTCTTGAGCATGTTCACCAGAACAAAGTGGTCGATCGGCGTCCTGGCCCAATGCTTGTAGTGGCGGTCTTTAATGGCCGGAATCGGCTGGTCCTTCAGTGGCAGGAACGACCAGAACTTCCGCTGCCGCTCTGTGATGGTTCCCGTTGTGGCCGTGGTGCCGATGGGAGCCAGATGATTAGGCCACTTGGCTCCCGCCTTCACCCACGCCACCAGCGTTGCGATATCTTCAGAGGTCAGCTTGGGGCCGGCCGCGGGCATCTTGATGGGGCCGATTCCCTTCACGGCCTGAATCAGGCGGCTCTTTGCCGGATCGCCAGGAATCACCTCGGGGCCGTGCTTGCCGCCCTTTTCGAAGTCCTTCTTGTTGTCGATGCGGAATCCGCCATTCTGCTGGTCGGTATGGCAGAAGTAGCAACTGTTGGCGAAGATGGGCCGCACACGGTTCTCGAAGAAGTCCGAGCTCGGGTCCATCGCCCGTTCCTGCAGCATGGCCGGAGAAAGTGGCGGAAGCTCGCCGGAACGTATTACGTGAGTCATCGACACCGGCTTCAATTTCGCCGCAGGAACGGATGCTGCTGCCGGCGCGGAAGCTACCGCAGGATTGGCAGGAGCTGCATTCGAAGCCGCTTCAGCCGCGGCGGGAGCCGCGCCTGGCGCAGGCGGCGCCGCGGTGCCATCACCCACCGCGCCTGCCTTCACCCACGCGACCAAGGTGTTCACATCGGCCTGATCCAGCGTGGTCTTCGGCGGCATCATCAGATCGCCGGAGCGTTCGACCGCCTGAATCAGCAGGCTGTCGTCCGGGTCGCCCTTATAAAGGATGGGCCCATCCTGGCCGCCTTTCAGGATCGCAGCATAGGTGTCCAGGCGCAAACCACCCTTCACCTTTGTTGGTCCATGGCAACTGACGCAATTCTTTTGCATGATAGCCGTCACCTGCGTCTTATAAAACTTCTGCGCACCCGGAGTCGGCGCACCGCCGGCAGCGGAAACATTGCGGCTCGGCACCATGGCCACACCGATGGCGAGCGCACATGCACTGGTCAAAACAAGAAAGTCTTTCATCGCAAATTGCCTTCTAAAGTCAGAGGTTGTGCCGCGTCCTCTTCGCGATTCATGGATGAGGACTTGTAGGCGATCTGCTTCACGTATTCGTGCAGTTCGTGAAATTCGTTGCTGTGTGCCCGCCGGCTAAATGGCAGCCGGCTGGTTGAAATATCCATATCGAGCAGCACGTTGTTCTTTTGCGCGTGCTCTTCCTGGTAGCGCCCCAGCAGGACCAACCGCGTGCCCAGCAGCAGCGCCTCCTGGGTGTTGTGCGTAACAAACACAATCGTCGGCCGCGACTCCTGCCAGATTGCGTGCAGTTGCTCCTGCAAGCTCGATCGCGTTGAGGGATCGAGCGCGCTGAACGCCTCGTCCATCAACAGCACCGGCGGCTTCATGAGCAGCGCCTGCGCAATCGCCACGCGCTGCTGCATTCCGCCTGAAAGCTGGTGCGGATACTTGTTCAGGTCTTGCGCCCGCAGCCCCATGCGCTGCAAATAAGCCGTGGCCTCGGCACGCAGTTCTTTTCTGTATTGCCGAAAGGACGGCCGCAGCCTGCCCAGGAGGCCGCTCTTCATGTTTTCCGGTCCGTACGTCACGTTGCCCAGCACCGTGCGGTCAGGAAACAGCGAATACTTCTGGGGCACATAGCCACACCGCGCGTCGATCCGCTTCACCGGTTTTCCGTCCACTGCAATGGCGCCGCCGGTGGGAAACTCCTGGCCCAGAATCAGCCGGAGCATCGTGCTCTTGCCGCAGCCTGTCTCGCCCAGGACTGCCACGAACTCGCCCGCGGCAATTTCCAGGTTGATTCCCGAGAGCACGGTCTTCACGCCTTCGCGGCCGGCCGGATAGGCAACCGAGACATCGCGCAGCGCAATCTCAGTGCGCCACTTAAACGGCGCGGCGATCGGCACGACTTCGAGTTCGGGTTCTAGCTTGAGAGCGGGTGAAACCACGGGTGTAATCTCCGGTTAGTGAAACGCAGCAGCGCGTCAAGAATGAACAGCAGAAACGCGACCCAAAGCAAATAAGGAAGAATGACGTCCATGCCCATGTGCCGCCGCATCAGGGCAATGCGATACGCCAGGCCGTCAGTTGAAGCGATCATCTCGCCCGCAAACAGGAAGAGCGCCAGCGGCTTCAGGTTCAGGCGCACGCTGTTGATGATCTGGGGCAGCACCTGCTTGAGCACGATGCGGTAGGTCACGTCCAAATTGGAGGACTTCAACGTGAACGCTTTCACAATCTGCTCGCGCGGTACGCTACGTGCGATGTTGAAGGTGTCTAACACCAGCGTTGGACCCACGCCGATGACCATCAGCATGATCTTGGACCACTCTTCAATGCCGAAGACAATGAACAGAATCGGCAGCAGCGAAAGCGCCACAATCTTGTCAAAGAACAGCACGAAGCGCTGGAACACCGCTCCAAAATAGGGAAAGATGGCCATGTGCAGCCCGAGAAAGATGCATGGAATCAACAGCGCCATGGCGATGAGGAATCGCCGCGAGCTGGCTACTGTGTCCTTCCACAACATGCTGTAGCGGATGTGCTGCCACACGGTTGCTCCCGGATCGAGCGGCATATCTTCCTCGGCGGGCTCGGTCGCCGCCGTTGTGATTGCCTCGTAAATCTGGTGCACGCTGGGCGCCACGCGTTCATACGGGTTCTGCCGGTGGCGCAGATACGACAAATGCGCGTACAGAGCGATGCCCGCCACGAACAGCACCCAACTCAGCGACTGCGTCCACAGCCGCGACGGCCGCACCTGGATGCCGACCAGATCTCCGGGTTGGAATTTTGACTTCATCGCTAGAGTTTTCCCTCTGCGGCCAGCTTCGTGTAGGTGTCGTTGAAGCGGAAACGTATGTGGTCCTTAAGCCCTTGAACCGTTCCGTCGGGATACTGAATTGCCACTTCGCCCGGCGAGTGAATGCTCTGCCCGAGCAGCCCGTGCTTGAAGCAGAACTCGCGCACCAGGTTCATCTTCTTTTTGAGCATCGGGTTGTTGGCGAACTGGTCCGCCATCAGTGCAGACCGGAAGAGGTAAGTCGTTTTGAGCTGGTTCTTGTATGAAGCCACGCTGTCGTCGCTGGCCGCCGCACTGCCGGCTATCGCCTTTACCGCATCGGGTCCGGTGCCCGTTAACTGCGCCATGGTCTGGTACCAGGCAGCCGTAACCGCCTTTGCAAAACGCTGTCCCGATCCATCCGGGCGGTTCAGCACAGCGGTGCGAACTACCAGGAGATCCAGGATTTCGCCGGGAATCTGCGAGGAGTTGAACAGCTCCTTGACGCCGTGGTCCTGCGACAGAATCTCCGAGACCAACGGCTTCCAGGTCACTGCCACCAGGTTGCGCTTGTCGCCCAGAAACGCGCCTACAATGTCGGAATCGCTGGTGTTGTAGAGCCTGAGCCGCGGCAAATCGGCGCCGAGCCCGTTCAACTCCATCGCGCGTTCGAGCAGATACTCTGAGACCGTTTTCTGCACCAGCAGAATCGAGTGCCCCGGCAGTTGGGCCAGCGTCAGACCATTGCGCGCCAGCACCGCATCGTTGCCGTTCGAGTAGTCGCCGATGATGATTGCGGTGGAGTCCACGCCCGCTGCCGCGGGCATGTCCAGCGCCTCCATGTTGGTCATGGTGCAGGCGTCGATGTTCTTCGAGACAAAGGCGTCGAGCGATGCGGCGTAATCAAACCGCTGAACCTTGATGTCGACCCCGTACTTGCGCGCCCAGTAGCCCAGAATCCCCGACCGGTACATGTAGTAGTAGGGGTTCCAGCCTGCGTACACCGACCACCCGATGGTGAAGGTAGGCACCGCAGCCCGCACCGGCTGCGCAATCGACAATGCCGCCAGCGCGATCAAGACCAGAAAGCCACGAAAGAAAGTCCGCCTGTCTGAAAGAACTCGATGCAAATCCTTCCACCCTTTGTGCGATAAATTGAGTTTGGTTGTTGCCCACGCGAGAGAGAAAGTGGGCCTTGCATACAGGAACTTTACCCCGCCGAGCGACGATCTTTGACGCGCATACAAGTCTTTTATGAGGGCAATAAGGTTCTTCGATTCACCGCGTAAATACAGGCGATTTCACAAGGAATTGCGCCTGCCCCGGCGGTAAACGCATGCCTGGAAACCATCGAGAAGGCCTCTGGGATCTAATAACTCATCAGCAACAAACAATCCGAGGATTATCTCCGGAATTAGCAGAGGGCGCCTCGCCAGTGCGGGATTATCTGCAGAGACGGAACCATTACAGACCTGGAGGGGCCACTTCACGGCCTGGGAACAGGCAGCCGCCAAACCCGAGCGCCCACCAGATTGCTCAGCCAGATCGAGTGATGCCCAAAGCGGATGCTGTCGCCGCCCTGCCCATGCCACTGCGCAGTTACGTGGTTTGTCCTGGCGTCAATGCGGGTAATTGGGAACTTGAATACGGTGGCCCAGACCGCGCCGCCGCCAAACGAGATCTCCCCGCCAAAGCCGGGAATTCCAGCCGCGATCAGCGCTGTCCGCTTGCCTGTTGCCGCATCTACGCGGGCGACGCTGCCGTCACCCTGGTTCAGCACCCAGATTGACCCCGCACCCACGGTAAGAAATCGTGGCCGCGGTCCCACAGGTGTTTGCCCTACTACTGCATCGGTCACCGGATTCACGCGCACCAGGGTTCCGCCCTGGTTGGAGCTTACCCAGATGGAGCCGTGCGCATAGACCGGGTTGAACGACCCCGGCGGAATGCGAATGTCGGCTATCACTTTGTTCGTCTTCGGATCGATTCGAGCCAGATCGCTCGCCTTCGATGTCACAATCCACACGCTGCCGGCGCCAACGGCAATGCCGCCCTCGGAGTTCGCCGGCCCGGCTGACACTGTCGCCTGCTGTGCGCCTGTCTTGGCATTTACGCGCACCACTTCGTGATCGCCGCAGCTCGGAATCCAAAGGCTGCCAAATCCCACGGCCAGTCCTGCGCAAGGTTTGGCTACCGTCACAATCGCCCCTGGCCTGTTGGTTTTTGCGTCTAACCACACAACATGATTCGCGCTGGAGCTGGTCACCCACACGCCGCCTTTGGTCACCGCCATCCAGTCGGGATGCCCCGCCACGGGAAATACCGTGGCTTTCGCGATGAGACCTTCAATGTCATGCTGCACACCGGGCGTCTGTACGCCGGTCTTCGGCGGAAACTTTACGCGCATACGCCGTTTTTGAGCGCCTGACACCGGCAACGCTGCCAACAAGACCAACCCACACGCAAGCGCCATCGCCGCGCGAATTCTGCTTTTTCTCATCTTCGACCCCCAAACCAACATCGAATCCTCCGGTTATCGCACCGCGCGAATTGGCTTTGGCATCCGCAGCGGCGGCGGATAGTCCGCGAGCGTCATCCCGCTCGTTGCCGTATCGAAAAACGCCTGCGCCGCATGTGTCAGCGTGCGGTCTTTGCGGCAGATCAGCGCCAGCTCGCGCGTGATCCGCATACCCTCCACCTTCACAATCTTCAGAAGGCCCGCATGCACATCGTCCATCACGTTGGCGCGCGGCAGGAACCCCATGCCCAGCTCCGCGCAAATCAGCCGTTTCAGCAGTTCGCTCGAATCCAGCTCCATGGCAATCCGCGGCTGCGCATCAAAGCTGTGGAAGAAAGTATTGATCAATGAACGCTGACGCCCCTGCTTGAGCAGCAGCATGGGATACTGAAGCATCTCGTCCAGCTTCACCAGATCGCGGCGCGCCAGCGGATGCATCGGCGAAACCGCAAGCACAATGTCGTCGCGGTGAATCACCTTCACCACCAGCCGCGGGTCACGCACCGGCGTCGACACTATCGCAAAATCCACTTCGCGATTCATCACCATCTCAAGCGAGCGCAGATGCTCCGAACGGACGATGCTCAAATTCACGCGCGTGTAGTGCTTCTTGTACTGGGCAAACACCTGCGGCAGCACGTAAAGGCTCGTGGCTTCGCTGGCACTCACTGTTACTTCGCCGCGGGCCGAGCGGTAAAGCTCGTTCACCGCAACGACAATGTGGCTCTGGCACTGCAGGCAGTGTTCGGCGAATGGCTCAAACAATCGCCCCGCCGCGGTGAAGGTCACCTTGCCGCCGTCGCGATCAAAGAGACGCGCCCCAACATCCTTCTCCAGCGACCGTATCTGCGCGGAGATGGCCGGTTGCGTCACGCCCAGCTTCTCAGCCGCGCGCGAAAAGCTCTTCAGCCTGCATACCTGCAAGAATGTTCTCAATTGCTCGAAGTCCATAGCGCACATCCGATCTTGTTACGCCTCGCCCGGCAGCAGGCCGGTGGAATGCGAAGCGGTGGAAGGTTCCCGTTTCTGCGGGGCGCTTCTCTCCGGATATGCACGTTCAGCATAGCCGCACCGTGCGCCCGCACACGGCCGTCAAAAACAAATCGAATACGGGTTAGAAAATGCCTTTCTAGCCTCCGAAATCATGCTCCATTCACCCCGTTTCAATGGCACAATGCATCTATCAATGCCCTCATTGCGGCCACCTTTGGAGCAATCGAGGGAGATGTCTCTTTCTGGAGCCAGGATGAATCGTCGTTCGTTCGTTTTTCTTCTCGCAGTGTTGTTTTGCATCTTGCCCTCGCTTTCCCAGGAACCGCATTTAAAACAATCCGTTTACGACTTTTCGCTCGTCGATATGAACGGCAAGGTTGTTCCGCTCTCCACTTACAAAGGGAAGGTGTTGCTTATCGTCAACCTTGCCAGCCAATCCATTTACAGTTCTCAAATCGCGGCCCTCAACGATCTTCAGAAGACCTACGGCCCCAAGGGCTTGCAGATCATCGGCGTTCCGTCCAGTGACTTTGGCAACGAGGAGTTGACGGATCCAGCCGCAATGCGCAAGTACTATACGAAAACCGCGAAGGCCGACTTCCCCGTCTTTGCCAAGACCATCATCAGCGGCGTCCACGCCATTCCTCTCTACCGGTTCCTCTGCAACCCCAAGGAAAGCGTTCCCGGCGGCCCATTGCATTGGAACTACACCAAGTTCCTCATCGG
>Ga0102950_1000480_pt1 | contig 11344 bp, 18 predicted proteins | sample SalPon2A_B_D2_MG_FD_78505 | JGI IMG/M metagenome (GOLD analysis project Ga0102950, IMG submission 78505) | Soil microbial communities from South San Francisco under conditions of wetland restoration - Salt Pond MetaG R2A_B_D2_MG | ecosystem: Environmental > Terrestrial > Soil > Wetlands | place...
CAGGTGGCCGCCCGCCTGCAAGTTAGTGTTCTCCGGCACGCTCGTCAGCGAGCAAAGACTCAGGTGGCCGCCCGCCTGCAAGTTAGCGCTTTCCGGTAGGCTCCTCAGCTCGCTGAGGTCCAGGTGGCCATCTCGCTTCAAGCAGCCCCCGGAGATTTCCGCCTGTGCTGCCGCAAACAGCCGACGGGTGGCGACCACTGACATCTCCTCGGTCCACCAGTCTGGTGGCTCGGCGTCGAATATCAGCATCCAGCCGGTCGGCTCGCACAAGTGCGTGGTCGGGATCAATTCCAACGGCACGGTGTAGCGTGTCAATCCGCCGCTGCATTCACGAATCCCGTGACGTTTGCGGATCTTCGAGTGGGAGTCCTCGCCGTGCAGGGTGTAGACCTTTAGTTCGCCGTCCGCCAACACCGCTTCGCCCGATTTGAATCTGCACATGCTGGTGCTCCTTATTTGATGTCCTTGACCCAGTCCTTGAGGGCCTCGTAGAAGCTGGTCGCCAGCTTGACCACCCGGTCGCCGCGCGAGCCGGGCCATTTCTTCCGGTACTGGTCGATCGACGGCGGGCCACTCAGCCAGCGGCCGATGGTCTGATACCAGATCTTCACCTGTCCCTGGGCGTTGAACGACTCGATCTGCTGCGGGTCGTCGCCCACCACCGGCTTCGGTTTGGTGATGCCCAGCTTCTTTTTGGCGTCCTCCAACGACTTCGCCTTTCCCTGTCCGAGCAGCGTGGCCATCTTCTCCTGCTGTTTGGGGGGCAGCGAGGCAAGTTGTTTCAGCGCCTTCGGGCTGTTGGCGCACTTGGTCCCGGCAATCTGGGTCTGCGCGGCGGGGGTCAGCTTCTCGGCCAGCGCGACCAGCCGCTCGATGTGGCGGCGTGATTGGCCCGTGTTGGCGGCGGCCTCTTCGGTAAACGACGTGAGCGACTCCGGGTCGCTCACGTGGGAATCGGGTCGGTTCAGGGCGGCGGCCTGGGCCTGGCCCTTGGCCGTCTCTGGGTGCCAGGAGAGGTAGATCCGCTTCATCTCCGCGAGGTGCTGGCCGCGTTCCAGGGCGGTCTCGTTGCTGCGGTGCAGGTTCTCGCTCAGTTCGGCGTAGCGGGTGCCGTCGGCGTCCAGTTCGACGGTGCGGATCGGGATGGTGTCCCAGTCGAGCGACCGGCAGGCTTCCAGCCGGGTGCGGCCGGCGATCAGCGTGAGTTGTCTGTCGACGGTGATCGGGTTGAGCAGGCCGACCTCGTCGATCGAGTTGGCCAGCGCGGCGACGGCCTCGGCGGCCGGTTCGCGGCGTCCCTCGGGCACGATGATGTCTTGTATGCGCGCTGCGTCTTGCATTATGCGGTCTCTCCCGTCTGAAGGAATTGCGATTCTTTGGCGGCCAGCAGCATCTCGACTTGGGCCCGCAGAGCGTCGGGCTCCTTGGGCAGCATGGTGTCGCGAAACTCGGCACAACTCTTCTGCGAGGTGAGTGCCGCGATCGCGTCCTTCCACTGTCGGAGGTCGTCTTGGGGCGGCTTGTGGTCTGGCTGCTTGGGAGGCGAGTGAGGAGGTCGCTTGGCGGGCTGTCCGTAGGGGGATGGCTGGCCCATGAAGTTGGCGGCGCTCTTAAGGATCGGCGTGCCTTTGGGCGGGATGATCCGAATCGCCAGCGTGTTCTCGATCCCGAAGGCGTGGGCGGCGTCAAGATAACGGCGCTGGATGATGACCCGTTTGCCGATCCAGTCTTTGGGTTCGCGCCCGAACATGGCCTTCAAGTTCTTGAAGTTCGTCTTGTTGAGGATCAGGCGTTTCTGTTTTCCCTGGAAGGCCAGGATCGCGCTCTTGATGGGCTTGCCGGCGGAGTCCTTCTCGGACATCGGCTCGGCGACCGCTTCGATCACCACGCCGACCTCGGCCCCTTCGGGCAAATCCAGGGCATCGAGAAAGTTGCCCTCGTAACGCTCGTCCATCTTGCTGGTCATCCCTGAAACTCCTCGGTTTCCTCTTGCATTGCCCAATAGGGAATTGGCAACGGCACCAACTCGCCCTCGTCCACACCGGGCCAGGCGTCGGCTGCGATGGCCTGGCGGATCTTCTTCAGCAGTCGCAGCCCCCGGTCGACCCCCTCGTCCAACGCGGCGTCGGGGAGCGGCTGGCTGACCCACACGTCGTAGGGCGGATGGCTCTCCAACACGATCACCTGGACCGGCCAGTGCGAGCCGGTCACGCGGTTGAGCCAGCGGCGGTACATGCCGAGCTGGAGGTGGTAGTTGAAATTGAAGAACGAGTTTCCGAACAACTGGGGCGTGATTTGGGCGGTCGTCTTCAGGTCGACCAGGACGTGCTGGGAGCCGCTGATCCAGTCGATCTGGCCGATGCACTGAATCCCCTCGTCGGTGGCCAAGACGGTCTGTTCCGCCCGTCCGGAGGCGATCAGGGAGCGGACGTGCGGGTGCGCCAGGAAGTGTTCGGCTGCGGCCATGGCGGTGCCCAGCGAGTGCGGCCCCGAACTGAGCACGACTTCGCAACCGTCAAGCTGGGCTTCGGCCGCGAACGCCTTGTAGGCGTTGGTCCGTCGGCTGCCGTTGGAGGTGTCCCAGACGCGGTAGCGGTCCTCGACGGTCGCCGGCTCGAAGAGGGTAGCGTGCATCAGCCGGCCGAACCGCTTGGCGTCGGTGTCCTCCGACGGAACTTCCCAGGCTTGTTTCAAGTGCCGCATGCTGATCTGGGCTTCCTTGAGCATGGAGCAGTGCATGGCCGGGTACTTCCAGTAGTCGGTCCAGCCCATGTGGGCCAGCTCGTTGCGAGCGCCGTTGAGAATCTCGGCGATGGGGGGCCTCATGGTTATCTCCGATAAGCGGGGTCATCCACGAGCAAGGGATCGTCCGTCAGCGACCCCTGCACCATCCGCTGCGGGTAGCAGCGTTCGGGCGGGGCGAATGGTTGCGGCCGGGCGCCGCAGCGCGGGCAGCGCTCCCAGAGCATCGGCTCGAACGCCTGGCCGCAGTGGCGGCAGAGGGTGAGGTGGGTCATTTACCAGTCTGCGATGTCAGTTTTTTGCAGCATGTGATTCTCCTTCTCTACGGAATCTTCCCCTCGGCGTGCTCCTGGCGGACCTGCCGGGCGGCCGGCTCGTCGCTTAGGGCCTCCAGGTCGGCCACCGCGGCGCGAAAGATCGGCAGCAGCCGCTCGGGCATTTTCTCCATGGCCTCGGTCGCATACGAGAGTCCATCATCCGCCTCAGCCGGGAGCAGCACGGTGAAATACGGATTGACTCCGAAGCGGGTATGAATGGTGATCCGTAACCCGCAGTCCAATGTGACCCGATACTCAATCTCCGGATCCCGGACTGGGGGCACAACGTGTTGCGTCCACTGCGCCCACTGCATTTCAATTCTCCCGGTGAAAGGTCTAAAGTCACCCGTGCCGCGCCTCCTGCGCGGCCGGGGCGGCTCCTATGCGTCAGGCCCCGTCCGTGTTCCCTGCCTGTCCATCCGCCGCCGCTCCTGCTGGGCGGTCCTGTGTGTTAAAACGCCCCGGGCCGTCCGCCGGGACAACCGGCGGGTAAGCAGAACGCCAGTGCCGCAAGGGGCCCGGGGCGTGGAGTCGTTGACGCTTCCGTGCATGGCTTGCTCCATGCTGAGGGGTCGTTCACGGGGCCGCGCTGGGTCCGGCTCGACCTGGCGCGGTTTTTTGTGCGCCGTAGAGTCTGCCACAAACGCGACAAATTGTCAACCGCATTCTGGTCGGCGGTGCAGACTCAAGGGTGCTGGACCGAGATTCTATCCAACTGATTGCCCGCCAGTCAAGCATACTGGCGGGTTTTTTGGCAATTTCTCCAAATTGGCCCGCCGGGGGTAGTCACACGGCGTGTGGCGACAACCGCCACATTCTGTACGCTCCGCAGTGCCCTCTCGCCCCCGTCTTCCGGGGCACCTCTCATGGCGGCTTGCATTGCGCATAAAAATACCCAAGATCAGTTTGCAATGCAAATACAAATCTGCTATAATGGAATGCCGTTTTGGTGAGGTACGTATATCCAGGACGCCGCACCCATGCACGTTGCCTACCTGCCTGAGCCGGGGGACATCCTGATCTTTTCGGGGCGCGGCCTGCGGTCGCGGCTGATCCGGCTGGGCACCTGCTCACCCTACAGCCACGTCGGAATTGTGGCGCACGTCACCCCGGCCAGCCTGCTGTTCATGCCGACCAAGCGAGCGGTGCCGCAGGCAAGCTGGGAGCGCTGGCGACCCAGAGACATGCTGTTCGAGTCGACCGTGTGGGACGACATCCCCTGCGAGATCACCGGCAAATCGGTCCGCGGCGTGCAGGCCCACGACGTCCTTCCTAGGGTTGGCATGTACCCTGGAAGGGTGTGGGTGATGCGGTGCCGGTTGGCGGTGCACGAATGGGTGTCGGCGCAGATCAACCCGCTGACCCAGGCGTGCCTGAATCGGTTGGGAGTCGAATACGACCACCCCGGCGCCCAGTTGGCGGGGACCCGCCTGTTGAAGCGCCTGTTGCCCTGGCGGACGAAGGACCGCTCGACCCAATTCTGCGTGGAGAACACCGGGGAGATTCTTCGCCGCGTGCTGCCGGAGTACACCGCGGGGTTGCGGCCCGGCGAGTTGACGCCCGGCCAATTCGTGGCCTGGGCGATTGCCAGTGGACTGTACGAACGTCCAGTGCGGGTGAAGTGAAATGCCGAAGGTTTGCGAGAAGTGCGGCTGGCCGCCTGCGGACGACGACGAAACGGGACTGGTCGACGGGGTCTGTGAAAGTTGCCGCCTGGCGACCATCTACGGTGCCGAGGACGACGACGAGGAGTACGCCCGCCGGCTGGACGAAGGCTTTCAGATGCTTTCCGACTGGGCCTACGAGGTTCGTGGCCGTTTCAAGTGACACTCTTTTCTTTGGGGGAGGACGTTATGCGACCCACAGTAATCCTGGCGGCCATCCTGATCCTGTTGATGGCCGCGGTGCCGGTGGCGGCCGACATTGCCACCTGCCACGATGCCACCTGCCGAGTCGTCTCCGGCGACGGCCAAGAGCGGGCCATGGGGACCGGGGCGGTGTTCCTGATCGACCAGGCGTACGTCTACGTGCTGACCAACGCCCATGTGGCGACCAGTAACCAACTGGCCTGCGAGTTCTGGCTGCGGGGGTTCAAGAGCGCCGCGCTGAGGGCGGAATTGACCGCCCGCAACACGGAGGCCGACGCCGCCATACTGCGCGTGCCGGTGGGCTCCTTTGGGGGCGTGCTGCCGAAGTTCGTGCCGGTGGCCCCGCGGGGAACCGTCTTGAGGCAGGGGACGCCGATCTACTCGGTCGGCTGCTCGAAGGGGAGTTGGGCCACGGGCTTCAAGGGGCACGTGCTGGGCTATCGCGGGACGGAGATGTACTTCACGCCCCCGCCGGCCAACGGCCGCAGCGGCTCGGCGATCTACAACGAGGACGGCACGATGATCGTGGCCCTGCTGCACGCCCGGCTGGAAGAGGGCGAGGGGGCGGGGCTGGCCGTCGGGCTGGAGGACTTGTATCGGGCCTTCGGGATGCCCACCCGGGCCACCACGCTGGTGCGCCCAGTGGTCGACGTGCAGTGCCCGGGCGGCGGCTGTCTGCCGCAGATTCTTCCCCGGCGCCGGCAGCAACAGCAGCAGCCATCGCCGCCGTCGGGAGGCTCGGGCGGCTGGCCGGCGCTGCCGCCGCAGGTGGTCCCGGACCAGATCGACAGCACGGTGAACATCGACCTTTCGGGCGTCGAGGGGAAGTTGGACACGCTGATCCAGATGCGCGAGAACGAGGCGATTCCCGTGCCGGAGGAGCCGGAGAAACAACCGGAGGCGGTTGGCGTTCGCCCTTGGATGCTGCTGGTGGCTGGCCTGATTGCCGCCGTCGCGGCGTGCGCGGTCTTTTACACGCGAGAGAAGGAGTGACCTGATGGGTACGATTGAAGTGAGTGCGGTTTGGCAGATCGTCGGCGTGGCGGTGGGGGTGTTCGTGATCGTGGTGGTTGCGCTGTGGTTGTACAACCGCCGCGAAGGCCGGCGCAAGATCGCCATTTCGCTGGCGAACCTCATGCGGAAGGCCCACCTGGACTGGATCGCCGAGGTCTTCGATATGTACGCCGTTGGCGACTATTCGGGCCTTTTCCATAAGGTCCGCGAGTTGGTCAAGATGATGACCGACGAGAAACGCCTGATGGACGCGCTGTTCAAGGTTGCCCTCAAGGTCTGCGAGTACGCGGCCGAGCACGACCCCGGGATGGCTGCGAAGCTGGCTGCCAAGCTGGGGTTCAAGGCGGCCAAAGAGACGCCTGTCCAGGCGGCGTGACCGCTCTTGAGTCCCGTGGATATACCATCGTTCAATACAGGCTGCCATGACCGCTCCCTACATCGGAGTGCATCCGCAGAAGGGGGGCCGCTGGTCGATCCGGATCAAGCCCCCGGGCTGGCGCAAGTTCCTGTACTTCGGGGAGCCGCACCAGCGGCGGCACTTCGAGGATCCCGAGCGGGCGGCGCGGATTCGTGACGCCATCGAGCGGCTGTTCTCCCGCCACCGCTCGGTCGAGTCGAAGTACAACGACGTCGGCCCGCTGCCGGAGGACGTGACGCGGGTCGACCTGATGAAGATGTTCGCCAACCACCCCAAGGTCACGGTGGCCATGATGGAGCGCTGGTTCAACTGAAAGGAGGCGCCACGTGAAAGCCGAAGCCTTTTCGATACCGCAGTTCGCCTTGTTGGTCTGCCCGCACGCCGACTTGGCAACTCCCGCCATGATTCTGTGGCGGCGAGGCGAGTGGGTGCCGGCGGACGCTGGAGTTGTAATGCAGGTAGGCAGCAAGGTCCGCGATCTCAAAATGGGCGATACCGTCTTCTACGATCGGGAAAGGGCCGGCCGGGTCGACTGGAACGATGGGCGTTGGCTCGACAGTATTGACGTGACCGGCGTGTTGTTTTGGAAATCTGCCCAGGAGGCGCCCCATGCTGGATCTTAGTAGCGTCGATATGTCGGCTGGCCTCCTGCTGGTGCGGCCCGTCGACGATGATCTCGGCGCCGAGTTTACAGTCGAGACGGCCGACGGCCAGCAACCGCTGAAACAGGGGATCATTCAGACGGGTGCCGACGAGGGCGTGGAGGTCTTTTACCCGCCCCATGCCGTGATCTACTCCCTGCTGCGCGGTGACGAGAAGTACGATGTCGTCTCCCAGGAGCACGTGACCTTCTACGCCCCCAAACCCTGACTCACCATGCCAGCACTACGCCTTACCGAATATTGGGTTTTGATCGCACCCAACGACTCACTGCGCGACGAAGACATCCGGCAAGCATAGCCAACTGTCGAAGGTGGCTTTCCGGCAATGGCCGGGGTCGTCGTCGGCGTAGGCCCGCGGGCCGTCGGCCCGGGCCCGACGGAGATCGCCTATTACGACCGCTGCGCCTACGACACCCTGTTCATTGAGGGACGCGAATACCATCGCGTTGGCAGCAAGTCAATCTTTTTTCACCGCCCCCCAGCGCCAGACGAAGCGTGTGACGACCCGTTTCTGGCGTAATCTCATCCCGCTCGCACCCCCCCATGCACATCATCTACCGCCTCTGCGACAAGCCAGGGAAGGACCGCCCGGCTTGGTTCTCGAAGCGGGCCTGCCTGCGCAACCTGCTGCGCGTCTTCGGGCCGGAGCATGAGTATCACTTTCTGTGTGATACCGGCGGCCGGCCCAATCCCAAGGGGCCCGAACTCGGCACGTGGAACATGGCGCAGGCAGGCTATGACATCGCCAAGTCGTGCCGCGACATGGACTTGACGTATCAGATCGTTTGCCACGACTCCGGGTCGAACACCGCCTCGTTCCGCTTCGCCATCGACTATGCCTGCAAGCTGGACGGCTGGCTCTATCTGGTCGAGGACGACTTCCTGCATCGGGCGGGGGCGGGGGAAGTGCTGGCGGACATGATTGAACTGGCCGGGCCGGGCGATTATCTCACGCTTTACGACCACCCCGACAAGTACCTGTTGACGGGCCACGGCACCTACCCGGGACGGCCGGGGCTGGGCTATGTCGAGGTAAGTCACTTATGTCACTGGCGGACGACCATCTCGACAGTGGCCACGTTTGCCGTGTCCGCCGCGACGCTGTGCGCCGATCGGGAAATATGGGAGAAGTGGTCGTCGGACGATTTTGGCCGCCCGGTAGACTCTCATGCGTTTCGTGAACTGTCCACGGTCAAGCATCACCACGTCTGGTCGTCGATCCCGGGGTTTGCCACGCACTGCGAGAATCGCTATCTGACGCCCCTGTGGGACTGGGAAAAGGAGGTCTCGGATGACGGATGAACGACTGAGGGAGTTCGACGATCCGCGCACCTTCATCGTGCTGGCCAAGGGTCACAGCGCGACGCGGTTGCTGGGCACGATCTTGCGAGACGCGGGGGTCTTCACTGGCGGCGCGGCCCACCAGAACCCCAGCTCCGACATGGTGCCCCCGACCTCGATGTACCGGCTGGCCCGCGAGTACGCCAAGCAGGTCGTCTATCACGGCGGCGTCCACTGGTCGTTTCCCGAGCCGCAGATCACGCCTGCGATGGTGGAGTTGCTGGTGGACTACTTGCGCCCGCTGGCGGGGCACCCTGGCAAAATCGGCTGGAAGTTGCCCGAGACGCTGCTGGCGTACCCGGTTGTCAGCCGCCTGTTGCCGAGGGCGAGCTACATCTGCTGGACTCGGCACCCACTGGATTCTGCGGCGCAGGAGCTAGGCGGCAAGCACCACGGCACGCACTGGCTGGGGGAACGGTTTGGCGTGCCCGGGGCAACCCGGTGCGACGGCGCGTTGAGCTACCTCTACCAGTTCTGCATCCTGGCACGTCAGCCGCGTCCGTCGCGGTTTCTGTGGGTGCGTTTCGAGGACGTGGCGCTGGACGAACACGGGGCTCGGGGTGAACTGGCGCGGTTCCTGGGGGAAGATCGGCTACCGGCGATCCGGGTCAAGCCGGAGCGGGTGTATGTCCACGGGCGGCAATCCCCAATCTCGCCGGACTATCTGGTGGCTGCCGCCCATGCCCTCGGGTATGCGTAGGGAGAGTCGGTATCGGAGCGTCCCTTGATGGAGCGGTTCTATCCCGAGTTGCTATGATCTTTGACTGTTTCCCCTTCTTCAACGAGTTCGACGCCCTGGAGATTCGGCTGCACGAATTGTCCGGTCTGGTGGACTATTTCGTGCTGGGGGAGTCGCCGACCACCTTCACCGGCAAGCAGAAGCCGCTCTTGCAGCCGCACCTGCTGGATCGGTTCGCCGCCTTCCGGCACCAGATCATCTACTGCGTGATGCCGCGGGCCAAGCCGGGCAACGCGATGGGCGCCGACACGGCCCAGAAGCGGTGGCTGCTGCAACGGCTGGCCGGGATGGCGAAGCCCAGCGATTACGTGATCGTGGCCGATGCGGACGAGGTGGCCAGCCGGGTGGGGTTGCAGAAGGCGATCGGGTTGTCGCGCCCGATCGTGGGCCTGGAACTCTGGAACCTCTACTACAAGCTCAACTGCGTGCGGCCCGGCTGGATCAGTCACCCGAAGCTGGCCCGCTACGAGCGGATCGTGGAGGCCGGGCACGACCCGGTGGCGCTGCGAAACGCGGGCGGTCCGAAGGTCGCGCCGGCCGGCTGGCACTTCTCGTTCATGACCGACATCGCGGCCAAGATTGACGCCTGGGGCCACCAGGAGAAGAACCGGCCGCCATTCAACACCCCCGAGCACATTGCCGAGTGCGTCGAGACGGGGAAGGACCTGTTTCAGCGCCCGGGCCGGGACGGGAGGTTCGTCGAGGACATCTCGTTCCTGCCGGCCTATGTCCGCGAGAACCCCGAGCGATTCGGGCACCTGCTGCATGGAAGTTGTGTTTGTTGAACCGCCGGCCCCGTGGCTGGTGCGACCGTACGCCCAGGCCCCGCTGGGGGTCTTGTATCTGGCGGCGATGCTGCGCCGGCTGGGGCACGACGCCCGACTCGTGCGCCCGCAGCGGCCGGAGGATCTCGGCGAGTTGCCGCATGGCTGTTTGGCCGGCTTCTCGCCGACCACGCTGGAGTATCCACAGGCCGCCGCTTATGCACGCTGGATCAGGCAACACCGCCCCGATGTCCTTACGGTGATCGGCGGCCCGCACGCCTCGGCACTGCCACAGTGCCCGGGGTGGCCCTGCGTGTCCAATGCGTGGGTGGTGGGACCCGGGGAGCCCGTCATCGAGGACTTGGTGCAGGACGCCGCGGCAGGCCACCCGGCTTTCCTTTACGGGCGACGGCCGCTGAAGTCGTTGGATGACCTGCCCTTTCCGGCCCGCGACCTGATCCCGGGCCGGCATGGCGAGGGGGTGTTCGCGTTCGAGAACGGCCTGAGCGAGAACGTCATCACCTCCCGCGGGTGCGGGTTTCGCTGCGCCTTCTGCGCCTCCTCGCACCTCTGGGGCGGGAAAGCGATGTACCGCTCGGCGGCCTCCGTGCTGGAGGAGGTGGGCCAGATCGTCGATTCGGGCTGCCGACAAATCCGGTTCGTCGACGACAACTTCACGGTGGGCCGCAAGCGTTTGAAGGCCCTCTGCGACGGGATGGAGTCGCTGGGGCTGGAGTGGCACGCCTGCGCCCGGGCCGACACGCTGACGCCGCGGACTTGCGAGTTGCTGGCCCGGGGTGGCTGCCGGGAGTTGAGCGTGGGGGTCGAGTCGGGTGACCAGCGGGTGCTGGACCTGCTGGGGAAGCGGACCACTGTGAAGACGCTGGAGCGGGGCTGCAACCAGGCGGAAGATGCCGGGATTCGGGTGCGGGTGCTGCTGATGGCTGGGGTGCCTGGAGAGTCGAAGGACACGCCCGAGTTGACCCGCGATCTGCTGGGTCGGATGCGGTTCAGCTCGGTAGCCGTCGCCCGCTTCCTGCCGCTGCCGGGGACGCCCGTCTGGCACGATCCGGACCGCTTTGATTGTGAGATCATCTCGTGGGATTTCCGCCGCTACAACCAGTGCGTCTGGACGGCGGAAGGGCGGGCGGAGTACGAGCCGCTGATCTGCAATCGGCGGCTGAGCGAGCGACAACAGCGATCCAACGTCGAGAGACTGGAGCGTTACGTCGAGGAGACGGGGAGGATGATTCACGGATGACACGATACGGATGCCAGGATGATTCACGGATGACACGATACGGATGCCAGACAGACATCCTGCACACCAGCGTCCGCGAGCAGACGGCCGACTGTCGCACCCTGGTCGAGTTCTGCCGCGGGGACGGGATCAACCGCTCGCTGTGCGTGTTGGACCAGCAACCGGAGCACGAGGAGTTTCTCTGAAAGGGAGCAATCATGCGCCGCATTCTTGTCACG
>Ga0102950_1000481_pt1 | contig 11335 bp, 6 predicted proteins | sample SalPon2A_B_D2_MG_FD_78505 | JGI IMG/M metagenome (GOLD analysis project Ga0102950, IMG submission 78505) | Soil microbial communities from South San Francisco under conditions of wetland restoration - Salt Pond MetaG R2A_B_D2_MG | ecosystem: Environmental > Terrestrial > Soil > Wetlands | place...
AGCATCTCAATCCTTGGCGCATGTGGTTTCAGATCGGGACGTGGTTCTGATATTACATTGGTCATGATATCGAGAATATGCATCCTGCCTGCCTTAGCCTGGTTAAGTGCTTTTGTGAGAATCTCAAAAGACAAACCGTCAACTTTGATATCCATCTGGGTAGCTGTTATACCATCACGTGTACCTGTAACTTTAAAATCCATGTCACCGAGATGATCCTCATCACCAAGAATATCAGACAATACGGCATATTTATCCGAATCTTTATCTGTTATCAGTCCCATTGCAATTCCTGATACAGGTTTCCTGAGCTTGATACCTGCATCCATAAGTGCCATGGTACCGGCACAGACAGTTGCCATTGAGGATGATCCGTTAGATTCAAGAATGTCGGAAACAACCCGGATTGCATACGGATTTTCATCTTCCGGAGGCATCATATTTTTAAGAGCCCGGTGTGCCAGGTTACCATGACCTATTTCCCTTCTGCTGATACCCCTTGCGGGTCTTGCATCACCTGTAGCAAACGGAGGGAAATTGTAATGGAGAGTAAATTTCTCTGTTCCCTGGTTAAGTACCTCATCTATTATCTTCTCGTCAAGCTTTGTGCCTAACGTGACTGTAGTGAGAGACTGTGTTTCTCCTCTTGTAAAAAGAGCAGAACCATGAGTCGCCGGCAAAGGGTCGATCTCGCAGACAATAGGTCTTATCTCATCGGTTTCCCTTCCATCCAGGCGAACACTTTCGTCAAGTACCAGTCTTCTGGAAGCCTCCTTGAGTACATCGTGATAATATCTCTTTGCAAGAACCTCATCGACAGCATCCTCTTCTGTGAACTGCTCAAGGAATTCGGTAATGATCGCCTCAAAATTCTCCGACCTCTTATGCTTATCAGCTGTCAGCTGTTTAGCTGTATCGTAGCATTTTGAATACGTCTCATCCCATACTTTTTTCCTCAGGTCCTCATCATTGTTCTCGTGGTTATATTCCCTTTTTACAGTTGATCCAACCTCTTCCGCAAACTCCATCTGGGCCTTGCAATGCACCTTAATTGCTTCATGTGCTTTCTTAAGTGCTTCAAGCATTTCCTCTTCCGATACTTCCTTCATCTCGCCTTCCACCATAAGAATATTATCATATGTGGCACCCACAATAAGATCGAGGTCAGCCTCTTTAAGCTGGGAAGCTGTCGGATTTATGATGAGTTCATTATTTACCCTTGCAACTCTTACCTCAGATATGGGACCGTTAAACGGGATATCTGAAACAGCAAGTGCAGCCGATGCAGCAAGACCTGCCAGTGCATCAGGTATTATATCTATATCTGCCGATACTAGATTAATTGTTACAAAAGTCTCTGCATGATAATCATCCGGGAACAAAGGTCTCAGAGCCCTGTCCACCAGACGTGATATAAGTATCTCATAATCGGAAGGGCGGGCCTCCCTCTTAAGGAATCCTCCGGGAAAACGTCCGGAAGAAGCGTATTTCTCTTTATATTCAACAGACAAGGGCATAAAGTCAGTGTCTTCTTTAGCATCTTTTGCTGAAACCACCGTGGCCAGCAACATAGTCTTGCCCATTTTTAACATAACAGCTCCGTCAGCCTGTCTGGCGAACCTGCCTGTCTCAAGTGTTATTGTCCTCCCATCTCCGAGGTCAATAATCTTCTCTTTTACTTTAAACATTATATATTTGATTTGTGAAATTGAAATTACAAATTAATCTAAATAGTATGAAAAAAGGCAATTAAAAATTGCCTTTTTATTTATTTACGTAATTTCAATGCTTTTATGATTTCGCGATACCGCTCGATATCTTTAACTTTCAGGTAGTCCAAAAGCCTTCTCCTTTTACCAACAAGCTTTATGAGAGCCTGCTGAGTACTGAAATCCTTTTTATTCTTTTTCAGATGCTCGGTAAGATGATTTATCCTGTATGAAAACAGCGCTATCTGGCCCTCTGCAGTTCCTGTATCTATCTCAGACGTCCCAAAGGTCTTGAAAAACTCCTGCTTCTTTTCCGTTGTTAAATACATATCCTTAATTAAAATGTTGTTTATCCATAAATATATCGAGTCTCCAATTTTGGAACGCAAAAATAAGGCTTTTTTATGTAAATTATCAAACAATTCTGAAAAAATTTAAAAGTTATTGAATATTTTCATATTACAGGAACGAATTAATGCTCATACTTATTATCGACCCTCAGTAATAAAGACGTGAAAACAGGGTAAAACGTTGCGTGGAATTCAATTATATTTCAGGTATTTGTCACTAAAATATTAACACTTGTCAAAGGAAATGCGTGAATAACTCCTAAAATTCCGTGTTCTCCAATTTTTCAAACATCATTTATTTAGAAAACAATTAATCAAACGTTAAGGTTCAAGCAACATTTCATCATTTTTTTTCAGGTTTTTTTCTGCCATTATAAGCCTGCTGCCTATTAAACAGTCGAGACATCTCCGCTTTCTGCAGTAATTGTCCCTTAAATGGATCAAAGCCTGCGAATAAAATGCAGATTTCGCATCGATCCCCGTACTCTTCCATTCGTTAATAATAACATTCTTCTCCGGTTCAATCTGATCAAGAAATTCCAGGGCTCTCTCACATAATGCTTTGTTACCCCTGTTCTTTCCATACACAAAGATAACCGGGATTACAGCATTTATAAGAAAGATAGCAGCAGCTTGCGAGCCAGCTTTCTTCATCATTGGTTTTGTCTTCTTCCCGAAAATGAAATGGTCTGTCCAGTATTCCGATGAGGATACATCAAACAACTTACGAAGCTCAACTATATTCCCAGCCTCTGTAACCCGTGAAAAGAGTCCACCGGTAACCGAGAGCATAGCAGCCAGTTGCGAAATTCTTATTGTTGGAAAGTTGAGAGGTCGTAACCTTGAAAACTTCCATATCCAGCCATGAAGGGATTTTAGAGAATACTTGGCCGACAATACCTTAAATTCCTTAATGAGCTTGCGATAGTAATCGTCATGTAAAGCTTCCCGGAACAGACCCTCTTCAAGCATACCTGCAACACCAAACAGCAATGCCTCCAGTTGAAAAAGGTTATCCGAGTGTTTCCGTATTATGCGGAAAGGAAGAGCTGCTGAAAGCATTTCAAATGGTTCCCTGTTAACCCTGAAACCAAAATACCTAGCCAGGACCCTGTAAAAAGTCTCTTCCCAGTCATTTCCTGTTGCAGCAAAAATCCTGTCGATTAATGATGATTTATCCTCCAGGCGCTCCACTGCCAGGCGACCAAGCCATTGTTGTACAAGAATCTTATCAACCTTCGCAATATCGTCCTGACATGCAATAATATACGAATTATTAACAAGTGAAAGATATTTTTCATAAACTCCCGGATCAAAATCAAGAGCAACAGTAAGTATCTCTTCCCCTTTTGAATTAAATACCTTCCTGTCATTCTCCGCTACAACATGTAAAATAACATTATCATAGGCAGGATCGGTATTATGGCCATGATGGTAATATTGTGACGCTTTTACATGCAATTCAACATTCCCTGCCCATACGGTTCCTTCCGCTAATATACGTGCGTTAAAAAAATCCGGACCTGCATCACGGTTATATTCCCCGGGATGTATAACAGTGATTTTATTCCCCTCATGATCAGCTAATCTATCTGAATAGTACAAACTGTACTTCCACACGTAATGCAGAAATTCCTCTTTCATTTCAACACGATCTTAGTAAGCAGCGATATATGTAAAGGTAAGAAATTAAAGGATCAGTAACAAAGATATGAGGCATTGGACTGAAGCTATCAATGTTGGCACGGATTTGTAATCCGTGCCATATTGTGGTCATAGCGCGGATTTGCAATCCGCGCTAGCTTAACTAACTTAAATAAGACCCTTTTTCAAGAGGTATCCCTGCATCTCCGTCTGTATTTCCGCAGCTTTCCGGGCGGCAACACTGTCAAAGTTTTCTGTGTTATCAGCGAAAATAATCCCTCTTGAAGAATTAACAAGAAGTCCACACCTGGAGTTCATGCCGAACATCGAAATTTCTTCAAGACTGCCTCCCTGCGCACCTATGCCCGGGACAAGAAGGAAATGGTCGGGAACCAGTTTGCGAATATCCCTTATCATCTCTGATCGGGTTGCTCCGACCACATACATCATATTATTTTTATTACCCCAATTGCGCGATACATTAAGTACTCTTTCAAACAACCGCATTCCGTCTTCGCTGTGATACTGGAAATCATCGGCTCCCTTATTTGAAGTAAGAACAAGGAGAATTACCCACTTATCTTCGCAGGAAAGAAAAGGTGTCACAGAATCCTCTCCCATATAAGGAGCAACAGTCAGTGCATCACACGGCATATTTTCAAGGAAGGCCCTGGCATACATTCTGGAGGTATTTCCTATATCACCGCGTTTGGCATCGGCAATAACAAAAATATCGGGATAATTAGTCTTTATATAACTAACAGTTGCTTCCAGTGTATTCCATCCAACGGCACCATTGCACTCATAAAAAGCAACATTGGGTTTATAAGCCACGGCAAATGTATGGGTAGCATCTATGATCCTCCTGTTGAATTCAAATACTGGATCTTTTCCCTCTAAAAGTGAAGGCGGAATTTTAGCTAGTTCGGAGTCAAGTCCGATGCAGAGATAGGATTTCTTTTTTACGATGTTCTCAAATAAAGCTGACTGGTCCATTATTGAAGGTTTATAAATTGCTTTCCTTTAGCCTTTCCGCGTTTTCAGCCATCTGCAACTTATCTATTATCTCCTGTATGTCACCATCAAGTATAGCCGGCAGGTTATACACTGTGTAATTAATCCGGTGATCTGTCATTCTTCCCTGCGGATAGTTATATGTTCTGATCTTTGCTGAACGGTCTCCTGTGGACACCATTGTTTTTCTCCTGTGTGCCACACCATCGAGGTATTTCTGGTATTCAAGATTATATAATCTTGTCCTTAGTTCCTTCAGTGCCTTGTCATAGTTTTTAATCTGTGACTTCTCATCCTGGCAAGTTACTACAATACCAGTTGGTATATGAGTAAGCCTTATCGCGGAATATGTTGTATTCACTGACTGTCCTCCGGGTCCGGAAGAGCAGTATGTGTCTTTACGAATATCTTCCTGGCGGAGATCGATATCAAATTCATCAGCTTCAGGAAGAACCACAACAGTAGCAGCGGATGTATGAATCCTGCCCTGTGTTTCAGTCTGTGGTACACGCTGAACCCTGTGAACACCCGATTCATACTTCATAACTCCATACACACCTTCACCGGAAACACTGAATACAATCTCCTTGAAACCACCTGCAGTTCCTTCCGAAATATTATTAACATCGACCTTCCAGCCCCTTGTCTCGAAGTACTTGGTGTACATTCTGAAGAGGTCTCCGGCAAAGATACTTGCTTCGTCGCCACCAGTTCCGGCTCTTATCTCCATAACGGCATCCTTGTCATCCTCAGGGTCAGCAGGAATGATCAAAAGCTGAATCTCCTCCTCCATCTCCGGAATCTTCTCTGATAATTCCTCTATCTCGGCTTTAGCCATCTCACGCATCTCCTCATCCTTCTCAGCAGCAAGCATCTCCTTGGCACTTCTAAGGTTACTCAACGCCGTCTTGTAGCGCTCATAAGCCTGCACCACAGGTGTGAGTTCCTTATATTCCTTATTCAGCCTGACATACCTTTTCATATCCGAGTGGATCTCAGGCTGGGTAAGCAACTCGCTGACCTCAATGAAGCGTGTTTTTACACCTTCAAGCCTCTCAAGAATCATATTGTTTGCCATATATTGATAATTTTCAGGGTGCAAAGATAATAAGAAAAGACATTATTTTTACAAGGGCATGTATCCGGGAGAAAGGATTTTACTGTCCGGTAACAGGTGGCCGCAAATTAGTATTCGAAGGTACCGAATTCAGAACTGATTGTAAGTCCCGGTTTATCAGCTGGCTCGCAATGACCGACAATCCTGGCATCCATACTAAATGACGAAGCAATACTTATTATTTCCGCGGCTCTCTTTTCATCAGTATATATCTCAAACCTGTGACCCATGTTAAATACCCTGTACATCTCTTCCCATGGTGTTTCCGATTGTTCATGAATAATCCGGAACAACGCGGGTAAGTGAAACATATTATCCTTTATTACATGAAGTCCATCAACAAAATGCATGATTTTAGTCTGGCCACCTCCAGAACAATGTATCATACCATGTATTTCATTCCTCATAGTCTCGAGAACCGTCTTTATTACAGGGGCATATGTTCTTGTCGGGGAAAGAATCATTTTACCTGCATCGGTACCTATTTCATCAACAGGGTCGGTAAGCTTCAGGCTGCCAGCATAAATAAGATCATAAGGAAGTTCAGTATCAAGACTCTCAGGATACCTCGATGCAAGATACGGCGAGAAGACATCATGTCGGGCTGAGGTAAGACCATTACTACCCATCCCGCTGTTATATTCCTTCTCGTATGTTGTTTTACCAAATGAAGCAAGACCAACAATAACATCACCTGGTTTGATATTGCGGTTTGTGATAACATCCGATCTTTTCATTCTTGTTATTACAGTTGAATCGACAACAACCGACCTTACAAGATCGCCGATATCAGCAGTTTCTCCCCCTGTTAACCAGATTCCAATACCCATTTCGCGAAGTTCATTGAGAACTTCCTCTGTACCATTAATCAATGCAGATATGACCTCGCCGGGGATATGATTTTTATTTCTGCCAATTGTGGAAGACAAAAGTATATTGTCATATGCTCCCACACACAGAAGATCGTCCACATTCATCACAATAGCATCCTGTGCGATACCTTTCCATACAGACATATCACCCGTCTCTTTCCAGTAAATATAGGCAAGAGAGGATTTCGTTCCTGCGCCGTCTGAATGCATAACATTGCAGTAGTTATCATCGCCACCAAGGACATCCGGAACTATCTTACAGAATGCCCTGGGAAATAAACCCTTGTCAATATTCTTAATTGCAGCATGCACATCCTCCTTGGAAGAAGATACTCCTCTCTTGGTATATTTCGATTCCGTGGCCATAATTATTTTCTAAAGCCACGAAGATATGAAAAAGGATGGTCTTTTTCTAGTTCTCCGGTGCCTCATAATCAGTCCTGAGTACTTTGAATTCTGTTCTTCTGTTTATCTGGTGTGCAATTTCTTTCTGTTCATCATTAGCCAGGCTGTTTATATACTGGTCTGTCAGTGTGGCGCCTGCTTTAAGGAATGAGTTCTGAGCAGCAATTGCAGCATCGACAACTTTAGGCTGTGATTCCCCATAACCTTTTGCAGTGAGCCTGTCAGGTGAAATACCCTTACTTATCAGGTACTGTACAACAACCTGGGCTCTTTTCTGCGACAATTCCATGTTATATTCTTCCGTATCACGGGAGTCGGTATGCGACATAAGCTCAATAGTGATGTTTGGATTATCATTAAGGGTCTCAACAAGTTTATCAAGCGACACCATGGATTCAGGTCTTAGGTCCCATTTACCGAAGTCGTATAATATATTAGGTAATTCGATAGGTCGGTCTATAGGTGTCAGGTTGATAGTGACCATAAATTCTCGGCTCTTATCCTGTCCTTTTGTTGTTTCTTTTTCCTTACCGTTAAGGTATCCTTTCTTTGACGCAAGGAAGATATAGTCAACATCCGGCTTAAGAGTAAATTTGAAATCCCCGCCTGTTCCTGTCTCAGCCTGCAGGCTGTTACCATCGCTTGCTATCAGTTTGACAACCGAACCCGGAATGGCTGAGCCTGTCTTCTCATCCTTAACAAGTCCGGTAACACTAAACTCGAGAGGCGGCAGTTCAAATGAATACAGATCGTCATTACCACGTCCCTTGCGGGTTGAACTGAAAATCCCAGTTTCGCTGTTTCCTTCAAACACAATACCGAAATCATCTGCAAAGCTGTTAACAGGGGGTTTCATATTCTGAACTATCCAGCTACCGTCAGGCTGCTGGGTAGCTTTAAATATATCGAGGCCTCCCATACCTATCAGACCATCGGATGAAAAATAAAGACTCCCGTCTTCTCTTACGTATGGAAATTCTTCATCACCGGAAGTATTGATATCCGGACCCAGATTAACAGGTTTTGACCATGAACCGTTTGAAGCTGATCTTGTTACTTTCCATATATCCTTGCCTCCGTAGCCACCTTCCATATCCGATACAAAATATAATGTAGTTCCGTCGGGCGATATGGCGGGGTGTGCCGCAACAAGCGAATCGGGCAGGATTTTAAGATCAACCGGTGTACTCCACCTGTCCCCTGTTCTTTTGGAAAACATTATTTTACAGCCTTTCTTTTCTCTTTTCCCGACTTCACACCTTGTAAAATACATTTCACGATAATCGGATGAAAAAGAAGGGGTTCCTTCTTCATAATCGGTGTTGATACCAACTACCGGTACAGGTGTACTCCACTTGGATTTTTTGTCGACCTTGCTTTCAAAAATATCAGCAAAATTCTGGCCGGTGGCTCCATGAGTCTTCTTGCCGGAAGCACCATCACGTGATGATGTAAAGAATACCTCACCAAAATCATCACGTCCGTAAGCCGGACTAAAATCAGATGACCTGGAATTCAGATCTTTCATATCCTCAACCTTATACCCATCAGGGTTTCTCATCCACTCAAGTGCCAGTTCACATGCTCTTATCTCCTGGTCAGCCCTCGCATCGGCAGGAGCAGCCTGTTTATATTTCCTTAGCTCATCAATGGCTTCTGAATATTCACCATTCTTTTTCATCGATTCAGCAAGCCAGAAGGCAGCATCGGGCTTGGTATTGGGAGTACGGACTGCCAGCTTATACCATGTTTCCGCGTGCTTCGGATCATTAGTCAGTCGGTAACATTCTGCAATCATATAAACCATTTCAGCCCGGGTATTTCTGTCAGATCTCTTTGTTTTGGAATAAGCACTTTTAAACTGATCAATAGCATCGTAATACTCACCGGCATTAAAAGCCGAAAAAGCCTTTTCTGCCTTACGTTTCTGCGCTTTTAACTCAGGAATGACTATAAAAATCAGTAATATGATTAATGATAAATAACGTTTCATAATTCCACCTTCTATTTGACCATAAATGTAATCAATTTAAAGATTACTGGTAATATTATTTAACGTCGCCCCTTGTCTTTTATTATATCTAGCGATGTACGTCGCCCACAGGATCGGGATATGCATCTGTACAGACTGAAGGAAGTCATGCTGCATCAGACATTATTTGTCATCTGACTAAGATAACTGTAACCATTCCGGTAATAAAAATAAAAAGGTGCCTTTGAGGGGCACCTTTCTTTTTAAACCATAAAAAAAACTAACCAACTTTTTATCGCGTGAAAAGTAATTCCCTGTATTTAGGTAAAGGCCAAATTTCATTATCGACTATAAGTTCAAGCTTATCAATATGATAGCGTATTTCTTCGAGATATGGTTTAACCTTACTCTCGTATGCTATTGCCTTTTTATAATTATCTTCTATGATATTTGCCTTTTTACGTGCTTCAACCATATCATTAACAAGCTTTTTTATCTGCGTTATATGGTCGGAAAGGCTTACAATGACTCCCTTCCTGGCACCGGCCAGTCTTTCAAACTCTATGTCATTAAAGATATCCTTTAAGCCTTTCACATTTTCAATAAGACTACTCATATAGGTTGTTGCTGTAGGTACGATGTGGTTCATTGCAAGATCACCCAGTACGCGTGCTTCAATCTGCACTTTCTTCGTGAACTTCTCATACTCGACCTCAACACGGCTTTCCAGTTCTTTTTCAGTGAAAATGTTGCTTCCTATAAGCATGGCTTTTGCTTCCTTCGTGAGATATTTACTTACCGATTCAGGCACACTTGACAGGTTTGAGAGGCCTCTTTTCTTAGCTTCAGCATGCCACTCCTTGCTGTAGTTATCACCCTCGAACAATACTCTTTCAGATTCAAGAATATATTTTTTAATAACCTGGAAAATAGCTTCATCCTTGTTCCTGCCCTTCTTAATTATCTGATCTACCTCTTTCTTAAACTGCTTAAGCTGTGAGGCAACTGCAGCGTTAAGAACTATCATGGCAGTGCTGCAATTTGCAGATGCACCTACAGCCCTGAACTCAAACCTGTTTCCGGTGAAGGCAAAGGGAGAAGTTCTGTTCCTGTCGGTATTATCAAGCAGTATTTCAGGAATTTTACCTATTCCAAGTTTAAGCTCTGTTTTCTGTTCAGGAGTCATCTTCTTATCTGTAACCTTACGTGCCAGCTCCTCGAGAACACTGCTAAGATATGAACCCACAAACACAGATATGATAGCAGGAGGAGCCTCATGACCGCCCAGCCTGTAGGAGTTTGTTTCATTCATTACGGAAGCCCTCAGAACTTCGTTACTGTCATTAACAGCTTTAATAACATTTATAAGGAAGGTAAGGAACTGAAGGTTCGTCTTAGGGTTTTTACCCGGCGACAGCAGGTTCACACCCGTATTGGTAGCCATCGACCAGTTATTGTGCTTTCCTGAGCCGTTGATACCGCCAAAAGGCTTCTCGTGGAATAATACTCTGAACTTATGTTTTCTGCCTACTTTCTTCATAATATCCATAAGCAGTTGGTTATGATCTACCGCAAGGTTTACTTCCTCGAAAATAGGTGCACACTCAAACTGATTTGGAGCCACCTCATTATGACGTGTTTTCACCGGAATACCAAGCTTATAGGCTTCACATTCCAGGTCTTCCATGAATGCCATAACCCTTTCAGGAATGGATCCGAAATAATGATCAGACAACTGCTGGTCCTTCGACGACTGATGTCCCATGAGTGTTCTCTCTGCAAGTACAATATCGGGACGTGCATAATACAATGCATCATCAATAAGGAAATATTCCTGCTCACATCCTAGAGTGGCAATTACTTTTGTTACATCCTTGTCAAAATACTGGCAAACATCAACTGCAGCCTTGTCGAGTGCTGATAATGCTTTAAGCAGAGGTGCTTTATAATCGAGAGCCTCACCCGTATAGGAAACAAATATTGTGGGAATACAAAGTGTGCTCCCCACTATAAAGACAGGAGATGAAACATCCCATGCGGTATAACCCCTTGCTTCAAAAGTATTACGGATACCACCGCTCGGAAAGCTCGATGCATCGGGTTCCGACTGTACGAGTACCTCTCCTGAGAATTTTTCCACAACGGTGCCATAATCACCCAAATCGATGAAACCATCATGTTTCTCTGCTGTTCCGTCAGTAAGGGGATGAAACCAGTGAGTATAATGGGTTGCTCCGCGACTGAGAGCCCAC
>Ga0102950_1000483_pt1 | contig 11306 bp, 6 predicted proteins | sample SalPon2A_B_D2_MG_FD_78505 | JGI IMG/M metagenome (GOLD analysis project Ga0102950, IMG submission 78505) | Soil microbial communities from South San Francisco under conditions of wetland restoration - Salt Pond MetaG R2A_B_D2_MG | ecosystem: Environmental > Terrestrial > Soil > Wetlands | place...
CCCATCCATGTACGTTTCCATTCATTGAGGGTGTAGTTGGCCTTGGTTTTTTCGATGATCAGATCATCCTCATCAAAAGGTTCAGGTTTATAGACATCTATCTTATTGAATACCATGATTGTTGGTTTATCGGCACTGCCTATTTCGTCCAAAATTTTATTGACCGATTCGATATGTTCCTCAAAATTGGGATGTGAAATGTCAACCACGTGAAGCAATAGGTTGGCCTCCCTAACCTCATCTAATGTGCTTTTAAAGGATTCTATAAGCTGCGTGGGGAGTTTTCTGATAAACCCAACGGTATCGGTCAATAAAAAGGGAAGGTTTTGAATCACCACTTTTCTGACCGTGGTGTCCAAGGTGGCAAACAGTTTGTTTTCGGCAAACACCTCGCTTTTACTGATTACGTTCATCAAAGTAGATTTGCCTACATTGGTATAACCAACAAGGGCAACACGTACCATCTTACCGCGATTGCCACGCTGAACAGACATTTGCTTGTCGATGTTTTTTATTTTCTCTTTGAGTAAAGCAATCTTGTCGCGTACAATTCGTCTGTCTGTTTCAATTTCGGTTTCCCCAGGACCACGTAGGCCAATACCCCCTTTTTGACGTTCCAAGTGAGTCCACATGCCTTTTAACCTTGGTAACAGATATTCGCATTGGGCCAGTTCCACTTGGGTGCGTGCATAACTGGTTTTCGCCCTTTGTGCAAAAATGTCGAGTATAAGATTGGTACGATCTAAAACTTTGCAATTCAATATCCTGCTTATATTCCGTTCTTGGGCAGGGGAGAGCTCGTCGTCAAAAATGGCCGTATCAATATCGTGCGCTTTTATGTAGTGTTGTACATCTTCAATTTTACCTGTCCCAATAAAAGTCTTGGGATTGGGCATCTCCAACTTTTGGGTAAAGCGTTTGACCACCTCGCCACCTGCCGTATAGGTTAAAAATTCCAACTCATCCAAATATTCCTTGGATTTGGATTCATCCTGGTCTTTGGTAATGATTCCAACCAATACTGCTTTTTCCAAATCTATATTTTTTTCCTCTATCATAAATTAAAATAAAATACAAAGTTACATAATTGAAATCACGTGATTTAGTATTTTTGAGACTTAAAAATAGATATTTTGAGAACTAGGCAGGAAGACATAAAATTACAAACCATAGCATTTTACAATCTGGAAAACCTATTTGATATTTATAACGATGAACAGACTAATGACGACGATTTTTTGCCGACCTCCACAAAAAAATGGACCAAAAAGCGTTATAGAAATAAGATCTATAAATTGGGCGCAGTAATTTCGAATATTGGATTTGAAAATAGTAGCAAACCTCCTGCGCTTGTGGGCTTGGCTGAGGTTGAAAACGATCTGGTTCTAAAGGACCTGATCAGTAGCGAAGATTTATCAGAATATCACTACGATTTTGTCCATTATGATTCCAATGACGAACGCGGTATTGACGTGGCCCTTTTATTCAACAGGGATGAATTTACAGTGAATTCATCCGAAACATTTTCAATTTATTTAGAAACTCCGGAAGGCGAAAGAGATTTCACCAGAGATATTTTATTGGTGTCGGGTATTTTGGATGGCGATCTGGTTCATTTAATTATCAACCATTGGCCATCAAGGCGCAATGGTGAGGACGAGTCGTCCTATAAAAGAATGGTTGCCTCAAGAAAGTTGCTGGAAATTATTGCCAAACTCAAGGAAATACATGACACCCCAAAAATAATCATCCTTGGCGATTTTAATGACAATCCCAGCGATGACAGTGTTCAATTTTTAATGGAGCATGAGGATTTGTTCAATCCCTTGGAAAATCTTCTAACCCTTAACAGAGGAAGCCAAAACCACAACTTTCAATGGAACCTTTTTGATCAGATAATCGTTTCCAACAATTTGTTGGAACCTCAGCAAGACCGCTATGCATTTGACAGTGCCGATATTTTTGATGACAATTTTGTAAAGCAACATCACGGGAAGTATAAAGGACAGCCTTTTAGAACCTATGTCGGCACGAAATATATGGGCGGATATAGTGATCATTTTCCTGTATATGTACAGTTAAAAAAACAAAACCCGTTAAATAATTAACGGGTTCTGCAAAATTTGAGTTAGCAATATTTTTAGAGCCCTAAAACGGTTACGTTGTCCAATTCGTAAGTTGATGCAGCACTTGAAGTAGAAGTATACTTAAATCCTATAAACAATGTTTGCCCATCGGCACTGGAAACATCGACATTCCCCGAATTGGTCCAAGAATCCCAACTATTGATATTTGAATCTAAAGCTGGAGAAAGCAAAGTCCATGTCCCGCTGGTATTAGGATTTCCTCCTGCATAATCGGTTGACATGTACACTTCTAAATCCGGTCCCGCATAACGTTTAACTGTATCGAAGAATAGAATGGTATTTGATACTCCAGATAAGTCAATGGCGGGTGTAATCAACCAATCTTCATTGGTCACTGGCCCCCCGGAATAACCGTTCATTTGGGCACTTGGACCGGGGTTTCCAAACGACGTTTGTTGCCAACCCTGAGCTCCGGTCACGCTGTATGCCGTGAACGCACCAATTCCTCCACTGAAGTCGTCTTGAAAAATCACATTAAAATCATTAATGTCCAAAGGTGTACACCTACTTCCATCCATCTGTACATCTTCCAGATGGTTCAAGACTATTATCAAATCACTACCATTATATGTTTTGTTGACTACACCTGTAATAGATCCGCCTCCCATTGGTAAAGGCTCCTGTTTGAAGCTTGCAAAGGAACTTGTTTCCAAAAGAAAATTTGAGTAACCGAAACCGTCACAACTTTCCAAGGTAAGGTCTGTTTCATAATCGTCTTCCGGAGAAACATAAGATTTTCCCTCCAATGCTTCTGGAAATTGAGCATCGTTAACGGTAATTAATATGCCAATATGTGCTTCTGAGATTTCAGAGAATCTAAGTTCCAGTGGAACCATTGTTTCTGTAGTTGCCGACCTAAACAAATGTAAAGGAATCTGGTTGGCTGTCATGGCATCTATTTCACCATCGACGACATTTCCGCCTATGGTTATTACACCATCACCAGTATATGCTTCTCCTACGTAAAGCCCTTTCAGCATGATATAGACTTCCCTCCCAATGTTGAACTGATTGTAAGAATCTACTTGATTTAATTCTATTCTAATGGCCGTTGTTGGGTTTTGAGGAGCATCCTGAATGAAGAATTCCTTGTAGAAATTTCCGGTCACATCTGAAGATGACACGTACCCTTTAACGACAATATCTGAAACGATTTGTACAGCATCGTTTCCCGATACAAACAAGTTCTTAACCTGGTCTATTGTTACCATGGTTAAAGAACCATCATCAATTTTTTGCATGACATTTGCGAGACCCTGATTTTCTTCGTTTCCTAGACTGCTTGGGACTTCATAGTCGTCATCCTGTACACAAGAGACAAAACCAAGACCAGTGACTGCTATAAGTATTAGGGTTAAAAATTTATTTGCTTTCATGATTTGTAATATAATATTTTAATTAATTTTTCTTTTTCTCTTTAGAATCTAAAGTTAAGGTTTAAATAGTATGTTGCACCACGCCCGTACCAATATTTCGCACCGAAAACACGTTTGGGGTTATTTTCGTCGTCTCTCAGTTGTCTATAGTTAGCATTTCTGCCTTGCTCAAAACCACCGGTTTTGTAAACCTCGTCCAATAAATTATTGACGCTGGCAAAGAGTCCAATATAATAATCATCTATTTTCCAGGATTTTCCACCAATCAGGTTTAAGGTAAAATAGTCATCAAATTTTTCCTGCTTAAGTAATTCTCTGGCGATGTCTTCGTTATAATCGTTAAATGGCAAGCCGTCTGAATCGAGATAAAAATTCCGTGTTCTGATCAGCGGGCTTACATCTACATAAGTGTTTGTAAAATAATTTACAGTTGCTCCAAACCACCAGTAGTCAGGATCACGATATTCAAATCCTGCTGAATACGCTCTTTGCGGACCACCTGCAATTTTGTAATCTTTTAAATTGGCTTTTCCGTACGGAACGGTAACTGCATCAGAGGATATATATAAATTGGGATTATTATCATAAGTATATTGCCCCACTGAAGCCACGCCTTTTAATTTAATGGTTGGGGTCACCTGAGCTTCTATCCCAAATTCAACACCTATGTGTTGTTTATCAATACCCTGAAGTGTTTCGGAGATAAAATCATTGGTTTGTGTAAACGTCACCCCACCGCTACCTGTTTCTTGTGTTCCATAGCTGCTAAGCCCGTCAGCATAGTAGAACGAGATTTCGTTGGCATCTTCAATTTTGGTGTAATATCCCGTTAATTTTGCTTTCACAATGGGAGATCTGAAAATATAGCTCACATCTGCCGATGTAATTTTTTCTTCTGTAATTGGATTAACCTCGGGAACATCAACACCATTGCTCACGCCAACATAATCCTGATTGGAACGCGAATTTGTGTAGGTGTTTCTTAGGGAAGGCGCCCTTGTAATGTAGCCCGCATTAACGTCTACCAGATGTTTCCCTGTAATTTTTAACGTTGCCCCAGCTTTTGCTCCAAATCCGTTAAAGGTTAGTTTTTTGCCCTTACCGTACGAATTATCATTTATAACATTACCAGCCTGATCGAGTTCTACATTGGCTTCATTTTGAAATAGTCCTTCACGTTGGTATTTGGTGTTTGTGACGCTTCCTGCCAAATAAAAATCCACGCGATTGTATTTAAATTGCGCTTGGGCATATCCCGAAACAACATCAGCCGTTAAATTGTAGTTGTATCTATATTTGTCGCCTTTAGTTAATACTTGGTCTGGATTTCTATAATCATACTGGTAATTGTCGAAAGAATCGACATTTAAATACCCTGTTGTGCTTCCAAACAAATTCAAAATCTCTCCAAAATTTTCTGACTTTAAGTTTTTATAGTTAACAGACGCATTGAGTAAAATGTGGTCGTTGAGTTCTGAATTAAAGATTGAGTTTATGGTAAGTTGTGTGTCATCACTTCTATCTTCATATAACGCATAGGCCGCGTAATCTCCATTAATATTATTGGTCAAGTTGGCATCAAAAATTCGTTCCCAATTGATTTGTCCATCATCAATAAAGTTTTGTTCGGCTTGATAGGCCCCAGCATAATCGGGGCCATTGGGATCCGAAAGGAAATAACTGGGCAATTTTTGATAATACGCCGGACTTGGGTTGCTACCTCCTGAATAGTCTAAACGACTGTTGCCGATTTTGCCAAATTGGTAGGCAATGTTGGTATTTAATTTAGTCTTTTTACTAATGTCCCAATAATGGTTAAGCATAAGTATTGGTTCTTCAACTTCTTTGATGCGTGAGTTTTTCTTTTCACCATTGAGCCAGCCCCAATATTCGTTATACTTGATATCCTTTAAATCATAGACCTCCTGTGTATTTGGGGACGATTTTCCTCTTCTATTCGGAGTGTAAATCGAAACAAAATTTAGACTGTGTTTCTCGCCCAATTTTTTCTCTATTGAAGCAAAAAACGAGTTGGAATCGTATAATGTAGCATCCTGATATCCTTCTTTGCCCCAACGTCTTGAAATCATTACGGTAAAGGCCCAGCCACCTTCTATTAAACCAGATGCGTAACTCGCCATTAAGCGATTGGTGTAACTTCTATTTGATGAGGAGTAGGTCAAGCGACCGCCTTCTCTGTAAGAAGATGCTCTTACATTCATATTAGTACTTCCCAAAATGCCTCCAAAATTATAATTGGACGGTGCCAGTCCTGTTGTGAGTTCCTGATTTCTGAGAACATCGTTCAAACCACCCCAGTCGCTCCATTGTGGTCTCCCATTGTAAAGTTTGTTCATTGAAATGCCATTGATCAAAACGGTACCATTGTCGGAATCCAGCCCTCTTACTCTAAAAAAGGAAGGGCTGAATTCAAACGCTGCCGTACGCTGGAACACATCTTGTGATGAGGACAATAATCCAGAGATATTGTCGGCGCCACCAGTATCATCGTTCAATTCGTCATCAGAAAGGGTAATGGTAAACAAATCTGACTGATTGGCATCTATATCCAAGGTCATGTCAGTAATGTTTACGGTTTGTCCCTGATTGACCACAATGGGATATCGTTTTTCAAGATACCCAGGTTTATAGATTTTCAGGACCTGTTCACCCAAAGGCACATTCGCTGAAAAAGTAAACTCTCCCAAATTATCTGTAGTCGTGGTTTGTTGTGTTTCCTCAATGGTTACTGTTACATCGGGAATGGGTTTAAGAGTTACCGCATCTTTCACACTTCCTTTAATAAGCGTTTGTTGAGCCAGCAAGTTGAGGGATGAAAAAATTCCGAATAAGAAAATTAAGTAACTTTTTTTCATACGTAAATTTAAAGTTAATAGTCTTGGACCTTAAATAAATAAGATTTTAAGGCTAGCAAATTTACATTTTTTTGAAGTAAATACCTACATTTGGGCGAATATTTAAAAGATAATAATGTTAATAAAATATTTGGTTAAATGAATCACTTAAAATTGCGATTACTCATCATTTTTCTCTTTACCTTTCTGGTAGCCCATGCTCAGGAAAAAAAGAAATTTAATATACACACAATAGCATTCTATAACCTTGAAAATTTGTTTGACACCATTAATGATCCCACCAAATTTGATGAGGCCAGCCCCATTATGGAATTAAACACCAACAAGGGAGAGGCTTATAAAAATAAAGTGCACAATATGGCTAGGGTTATTGCAGATATTGGAAGAGACCAAGCCAAAAATTCACCGGCCATTATCGGGGTTTCGGAGGTGGAAAACCGGAATGTTCTGGTTGATTTGGTCAATGATTCTCTCCTGCTAGACAAAAATTACGGTATCATACATTTTGATTCTCCTGACGAAAGAGGAATTGATGTTGCACTGCTCTATCAAAAGGCCATATTTCGGCCTATAAGTGAAAGCAAACACAGGTTGGATCTTTATGACAACGTATCAAAGCGGCGGGATTACACGCGTGACCAACTGTTGGTTACCGGAAAGCTGGATGGCGATTTAATTCACGTTATTGTCAACCATTGGCCTTCGCGTAGTGGGGGAGAGGCCAGAAGCAGGTCTAAACGAGAGGCCGCTGCAGCGTTAAACAAGCACCTGATTGATTCTTTACAGGCCATTGACCCCTATGCCAAAATTTTTACTATGGGCGATTTTAACGACGATCCCACAAATACGAGCATAAAGGACATTTTAAAGGCCGAAAATGATAGGGATAAAGTGAAGTTCAAAGGGATTTATAATCCGTACGAAAACTTTTATAAACAAGGGTTGGGTACCACGGCATACAGAGACGCCTGGAGTTTATTTGACCAAATTATGATGACAAAACCACTTTTGGACAGGGATTTTTCCTCCTACAGGTTTTACAAGGCCTTCATATATAACAAATACTATTTAACCACAAAAGAGGGACGGTATAAGGGGTATCCTTTTAGAAGTTGGTCCGACGGTGGGTTCAGCGGAGGTTTTAGCGACCATTTTCCGGTATATGTTTATGTCATCAAGGAAGTTGACAATTAGACTCTTGGCACTGCCATTCTGGAAACAATTTTATGAAATCTTTATAAGTATTATCGCCATTCTTACGTTAAATTTGTCGCTTGATATATGCTTTCGCCATTTTTAACGTTAATTAAAAGGTTTAAATAATTTACCGATGAACAGAATTTTATTCAGCCTCTTTTTTTTTATACTTTCCGTTGTATCTGTCAACGCACAAATTTTCGAGCCCGTTAAATGGTCAACATCTGTTGATAAAATTTCTGATGGCGAATACAATTTAATCATAAAAGCCACTCTTGAAAAAGGCTGGCATCTGCCGTCGCAGGAAACTTTTCCCGATGATGTTCTCGGGCCGATACCAACGGAGTTTTCGTTTCTTGACCAGGACAATAATTACGAATTAGTTGGAAAGACCGAAGAGCCACAAGTGGCTCCCCATTTCGACAAAATTTTTGAAATTGAACTTAAAAACTTCAGCGATGAAGCTGTATTCAAGCAACGCATAAAATTGTTAAATCCCGATTTAAAGCAGATAAAGGGCACGGTCTTTTATTCGGTTTGTGACGACGAAAAATGCTTGGCACCTGAAGAGGTACAATTAGTATATCCATTAGTTAAGACAGAACAGTCGACAACGAGTTTGTCGGCGCATACCATAGACGAATCTAGCAAACTAATGTCGGATAAATTAAATTTGAATATTACGGGATGGGATGACTATAAAGTTGAAGAGGTCAAGGAGAAAAGCGGTTTTACAATTTTTTTATTGGGCTTTTTGGGAGGATTTATAGCCTTGTTGACGCCCTGTGTTTTCCCGATGATTCCGTTGACCGTTTCATTTTTCTCGAAGAGTGCCAGTAATTCCAAAAGAGGTACGGCCAATTCCATTCTGTACGGATTTTTCATATTTCTTATTTACGTATTGCTGAGCTTACCTTTTCACCTTTTGGATTCATTGGATCCCGAATTCCTGAATAATGTATCAACAAATGTCACCTTAAACATTATATTTTTCATTATATTTTTAGCCTTTGCAATTTCGTTTTTTGGGTATTTTGAATTGACATTGCCAGCTTCGTGGAGCAATGCCCTAGATAGTAAAGCTAATAAAATTGGAGGCTGGATAGGCATATTTTTTATGGCGTTGACGTTGGCCATTGTATCGTTTTCGTGTACGGGGCCCATTTTGGGAACTTTGTTGGGAAGCTCGCTGTCAACCGACGGAGGAGCAACCCAATTGACCCTTGGGATGAGCGGTTTTGGATTGGCCTTGGCCCTGCCATTTACGTTATTTGCCATGTTTCCCAAATGGTTGAACTCCTTGCCCAAATCAGGGGGTTGGCTCAACACAGTCAAAGTGGTGTTGGGATTTATAGAACTGGCCTTGGCGTTAAAATTCCTGTCTAATGCCGATTTGGTCGAGCACTGGGGGCTATTAAAACGAGAACTTTTTATAGGCCTTTGGATTGCGATAGGAATTGGCATGGCACTGTATCTATTCGGAAAAATAAGATTTCCACATGACAGCCCTGTGAAAAAACTGAGCAAGGGAAGAATTGCATTTGGTCTTTTAACCATTGCCTTTGTTATCTATTTAGTGCCTGGTTTGACCAATTCCAAATACGCCAATCTCAAGCTTTTAAGCGGATTTCCACCGCCTTCTTTTTACAGTTATTACGACAAAGCATCTGATTGTCCCTTAGGGTTGAATTGCTACAAGGATTTAGATGAAGGCTTGGCAGCAGCCAAATTGGAGAACAAACCCATAATGTTGGACTTTACCGGTTGGGCCTGTGTGAACTGTCGGAAAATGGAAGAACACGTTTGGAGTACTTCCAAGGTATACGATGTTTTGAGCAAAGACTACATCATTATTTCACTGTACGTTGACGACAGAAGAGAATTGGCTGACGGTGAGAAATTTGAATACCTAAAGCCCAATGGCACGGTAAAAAAAATAAAAACAGTAGGGGACAAGTGGGCAACCCTACAGACCATTAATTTCCAAAATAATTCACAACCATTTTATGTCCTGTTGGATCACGATATGCAATTGCTCAACCATATAACTGCTTATACTTCCAGTGCGGATGATTACTATAATTGGTTGAAATTAGGCTTGGACCATTTCAATAAAAAATTATAGAATTCTTGAAAAACAACCGATTTTTTTGCGGATTTTATTACTTAAACTTAAATTTTAACATTTAGACTAGTATTTTATTGGAAGATTCCTTAAATTAGTAATATTGTACCATGGGCTTATATGTTGCTCCAAATCAAAGATTGATTAATAATCGTTTAATATTTAGGTCATTATGAAAAATGGTGGTATAATAATAACGGCAATAATTATATTGTTTATTTGTATTTTCCTCTATTCCTATTCATTTGAATATTTTGAGAAATTAAGGGAAAGTAGAAAAGAAAAAAGACGTTTAAAAAAGGAAGCGTCCCTCAATGAGCAGAAAGCTATAAATGACGAGGTAAGGAAAAAAAAGTACGAAAAAATTTCTCAAAGAAGTAAAGAAATTCATGAAGAAATAAAACGATTGGCAGAATTCAGAAATAAAATTATGAATCGCCAAAATGAAAAAAAAAAGAACCTTAAAACCAACGTAACGTAAACAGAGGTAAAAATTGAAACAGGAATCTCTCCAAACGGAGGGATTTTTTGTGTTTAACCTTTTTATTGAACGACTTGAAACCCCAAAAAATTGATTTCCTGTTTTCTGCAAAACTGATGAAGCGTCTCCTTAAGGATGTTTTCTTGAAGGCAGAAGTTTGACAACTGGCGTTACAGCGAATTCATTGCTATTGACCAATTTATCTACCATAGAGATTCTGTGCTTAAATGGCAGTGCCTATACCGTCTAGTGTAAAATGCGTTTCAGTGCATTTTAAACATTGTTGTTCCATTTTATTAGTTAATTTCCGCTACTTAAGTTAAGACTATTTGAATGGCATGATCAGGATGACGGAAATTGTTTCAACATCTCCAACGCTTACATGCTGTCAATATTGATTATCTGTTCTAAATCCTTCCTGACGTCCTTCAGTAAATGAAAGGTTTTTAGTAGGAATTGTTTATCTCATTGATTCCCCTGTTCAGCGTGCCTTCTTTCCTCTTCATCCTGCTCACGAGACATATCTTCCAAACTTCTGCCTTTGGTTTCTTTAACAAGCGACTTGACAAAGAAATATGCAACTAAGCCAAAGAGTGCATAAACTCCATATGAAACGCCGAGTCCTAAATATGTCAGCATAATGGGGAAAGTCATAGTTATAGTGAAGTTGGATCCCCATTGGGCTATTCCGCAAACAGCAAGTGCAGCTCCTCTGTATTGATTTGGGAACATTTCTCCTAGCATAACCCACATTACCGGACCCCATGAGGCCGCAAAAAAGGCAATGTAACCGTTAGCCACTATTAATGCATAGGTACCATTATTCCCTTCTAAAACAAGATTATTTGCACTATCCACGGCTGCCGTTCCGAAAAAATAGGCAAGTACTCCCAGCATTACCGCCTGTCCGATCGAACCCACCAACAACAAAGGTTTTCTGCCTACTTTATCTATCAGAATAATAGCCACAATAGTGAAAAATATATTGACACTTCCACTAATAACATTGGTAAGTAACGCATTGGCCTCCGTAAATCCTGCCGCTTTCCAGAGTGTAGCACCATAATAAAAAATCACATTAATACCCGTAAACTGTTGAAGAAC
>Ga0102950_1000484_pt1 | contig 11303 bp, 8 predicted proteins | sample SalPon2A_B_D2_MG_FD_78505 | JGI IMG/M metagenome (GOLD analysis project Ga0102950, IMG submission 78505) | Soil microbial communities from South San Francisco under conditions of wetland restoration - Salt Pond MetaG R2A_B_D2_MG | ecosystem: Environmental > Terrestrial > Soil > Wetlands | place...
AATTCTCCGAGATCGCCGACATCAAAGCCTTCGCTTGCAACTACAATTACCCTTCCGCTTCTTTTTAGTTCATCATTTACATTGTCCGTTAATTCTGTTAAACCTAAACCGGATTCAGGCAGATATATTTGAAGAGGCATTTCGCGTTTGGGATCTGCAAGTCTTGCAGAAGCCGGAATGTAGCCTATTTTTCTACCCATTGCTTGAAGTACAATTACTGGATCAGCCGGCGACGAACCCATATTTTCTTCATTAATATTTTGAACGATATTTGCCCAATATCTTGCAACACTTCCATAACCTGGTGTATGATCTATTAATTTAAATTCGGAATCACCAACATCGTTATCAATAGTTTTCGAAACTCCTACTCCGATAAGTTCTAAACCTTGTTCAAGAGATAGTTTGGCAACTTTATTAGCAGTATCCATAGAGTCATTGCCGCCGATATAAAAGAAGCAGCCGACTTTATGAGCTTTAAATACATCAATTACTCTTTTAAAATCTTCATTCTGATTTGCTTTCAACTTATATCTGCAGGTCCCAATTGAACCAGCGGCAGGTGTAATTCTAAGAAGAGAAATTTCTTCTTCATCCTGAGCTGATAGATCGATCAATTCTTCTTTCAATACACCTTCTATCCCGTGAAATCCGCCGTAAATTTTATCAAACTTATCGGGAAACATTTTACAAGTTTCTATAATCCCTCTAAGCGAATTATTTATTACCGACGATGGACCGCCGGATTGCGCTATTACTACATTTTTATTCATTTACATTTCTTCCCTATTAAGTTTTATCCATTATTTATCATTTATTATTTTATATTTTAATTTATTGCTTATAAAAAATTGTATATACACGCTTAGAATTACTGCGACTATTAATTGGACATAGAGCGGTGTTGAAACAACGTCAGTTCCTATTAATGCAAAAGCTACTAATGTTGATTTGACTGCGTAATAAAAAATCTTTGCTATAACTATACTTGCAAACAAAGCGGCAAATAAGTTTTTGAATTTATCTTTCAAGAAAAAGAATAAGAAAACGTTAATAGATAATTCGGAAGTAATAATAAGTGCTTTATAAAAATATGGGTGCGCGGACACAAGAAAAGAAAATATAGGTAAAGTGGCTGCTAGTAGAAATGCGTTATGTCTGTTTGTGTAAATTATAGACATCACAATAACAATCCTCATAGGATCGAAAATATAAACCGGATAACTAAAAATATGTGCAATTGCTGGTACAAAGTAAATAGCAATTACTACCAGTAAATCGAATAATGCTTTTTTTATAGTTGACTTTGACGATAACGAGACAATTAAATCATTCATATCATTTCTTGAATTTTATAATATTTTAGATCTATTAGGGCAATTTTATTTAAGTATTATACGAACCTTCCTTTGTAAGCCCATAAACCAAGTGCCGGATTTGAGATATAAAATATTTCTTCTCCATCCGGCATAATGTTAACTCCGTCTTTTAATTTTTCGGGATCGTATTTCTTTTTCATTTGGTTAAGATCCGAATATTTAAAATTAACACTCTCCATTTCTTGCTTTGTAATTCCACCCGGACAGTAGGTTATGGTGAACCGGTCTTCCGAAGAACCGTGAATTAAATGTGCGGCTGCACTTAAACTATTCTGCAGGTCTTCATTCTCTTTTACAAGCTGCAAAACTTTCGGAGTGTTTACGTATCCATATTTTCTAATTAATTTATCAATTCCTTTGTCTTCACCAAAATTTTTTAATCCCGGTGCAAGCACAATTAATTCGCCCCCGTCATCAATTGCCATACGGGTTCTGTATACCGATTTATTACCGAGCCAGGTAGTTTTAAATTCCGAAGGATCTAAATAGACAACAACTTTTTTTAAAGGTTCTTCAAGCATTACAAAATTTACTTTAAGAGAAAGTTCTGCCGCCATATTAAAACATTCAATATCATCGCCAATAAATAAACCTTTTACAGCAAGATTACCTTCATCATCCTTATCAACTACAGTAAGTACATAAACTATCGGCAAATCATTTGCAAAATGATCTGAGCCGTAATTTAATACACGCTTAACCGGTGTATCGGCACGACCCATAATTTTTTCCATTCCATATGCAGCTCCGAGAAAATGACTTTTGTTTATGCCTTCTTTGCCGCCGGTTCCTATAAAAATATTTTTATTATGATTCGCCATACCGATAACTTCATGTGGTACAACCTGACCAATAGACAGAATAAGATCATATTTTCCTTCAACTAATAACTTGTCAACTTGAATTGGTATCGGATAATCAACTGCATTTCCGGAAATCTCTTTAACATATTCACCTGGAACCTCGCCTAAAGTTGATAGTCCGGTTCTCCAATCGTGAACTCTGAAAAGATTTTTTGAAGTCTTGCCGTACATTATTTCAATTTCTTTTTCAGTCATAGGATAGTGAGTACCAATAGCCGGGAGAATGTCGGTTAAATTATTTTTATAATACCCCCATGCTAATTCGGTTAAAGTTCCCGCAAAGGAATGAAATCTTGTTATATCGGGTGGTACTGCAATAACTTTATTTCTATGTCCTAATTTCTCAAGAGCTTCATACAATCCTTTTCGTAAATCTTCTTTAGAAAGCTTCCCTTCAACCGATCCTTTATTATAGAATAGCATTTTATTCCTTTTATTTAAAAATATTTAAACACCCGAATAGACATTGAATCCACCATCAATTGGGATAACAACACCGGTTACAAATTTAGAAAGATCCGATAAAAGATAAAGTACAGTTCCTTGTAAATCTTCAGGTTCACCGAATTTTCCCATGGGCGTAGCAGCAATAATTTTATTCCCCCTTGAAGTAAGATTTCCAGTTTTCTCATCTATCAATAGAAATCTGTTCTGGTTTGTTAAAAAGAATCCGGGAGCAATAGCATTTACACGTATATTCATTTTAGCCAGATGAACAGCCAGCCATTCGGTAAAATTATTAATTGAAGCCTTTGCAGCAGAGTAAGCAGGAATTTTTGTTAACGGCCTGAATGAGTTCATTGAGGAAACGTTTAGCACTACACCGCCATTATTTTCTATCATATCTTTAGTTAATACTAATGTTGGGAGAAGAGTCCCGAGGAAATTTAAATCGAATACTTTTTGAAACCCTTCGATGCTCAAACCGTAAAAAGTTTTTTCCAGTTCATTTAAATCTCCTTTTTCCATAAACTCAACTTGTGTAGTGGCTTTAGGCGAATTTCCGCCGGCACAATTAATAAGAATATCTATTTTACCAAAAGTTTTGTTAATGATTTCCTTAGCTTTATTTAAAGACTCTTTATCAAGTACATTTGCTTCTACTCCGATTGCCGGAGTTTTGGTTTTTTCTGTTAAAGTTTTTGCAGTTTTATCAGCAAGATCTTTTACAAGATCAAGCACGGCCACTTTAATCCCGACAGCCGAAAGGCATTCGGAGATTGCATTTCCAATTACGCCTCCGCCGCCGGTTATGGCACAAACTTTATCTTTTAAATATTCAAATGAAAAATTATTCATAACAATTCCTTGTTGTTTTATAAGGTAGAAAAATATGTTATTTAAATTTAATAATGCTCTATAAATGTTATAAAGATATTGATCAATTTATAACCAATATGATTTCCTTATTTTTTCTTTAATCAATACTTTTCTTATAAAACTGATTAAAACTATATCGATATATTTTATAATATTTTTATTCATAGAATAATCCCATTTTTCGAAAAGCAAATGTTATTTAGGTTTCGTGGAGATTTTAGATTATAATAAAAATATCCGAATTGGAATTTTATTGAGAAATTATTTATCAAATGGCTCTAAATGTTTATGAAAATGTGCGATCAGCAATTTATAATGAAGATCTTCATTCTCGATTAAACACCTGTAAATTCGGTCTCTAAATATATACTTTCCCTGTGCATTTTTTTCAGTTAATACCCTACCATATGTTACGTGCAGCACCTGTCTAACATCATTCGAGGCAAACAATTCTTCCAGCTCACTATCTTTATAATCCTTCGCGGGTTTTATTCTTTTAAGATCAGCTGATACGTGGTAGGTTTTCTTTTCCGTTTCGTAAAGGCCGGCAGAAAAATCAAGTATTTCTCTGAATAAATCAGGTTCTTTTATTGCAACCACTTTTAAAGCTTCTAAATAACTCGTCCCGGCAGTTTTCACATGTGTGCGGCAAAGATCAAGAGATCCTATTACCCGGTATGCGCTGAATTTATCGCTGCCTGAATGCAAGCTAATTTTATAGGTCCCAAAATGCTTTGCAATTTTTGCATGTTTTTCATACTCACTTTTAAATAATCCCAGATCACCTTTGTAATCAATACCTTTTTCAAAATCACCTATAAATCTTGGAGCTAAACTGATGAATCGGACACCAAGCCTGTTCAATTCATTTACTATGAAAAAATGTTCAAAGGGTGAAGTAACAGTATCTGTTTCATCAATAGAAACTTCAATCTCATAATCTTCCCCGGAATATTTATTCTTCATATAATCATATAATTTTTTTATATGAGCCAATGCGCTGCTGTATTTAAGTACCGAACGTAAAACTTCTATCTTATTAGGTTCAATATTAAAATCGTCATCAACTTTTATCTTCTTGTCAACATATCTCGAAAGTAAACCGGATGATGTATCATTAAGGTCACTCCAATTTATTGTCTCAATTTTTTTTGTTATGTCAGCTTCACTCATTGCTTCCACTCCGTTAACAACATAATCACTTGGATCAAAAGTGAAAGTTTTGTAACCGGCTTTCATCATTAAGTCAATATCGTCCGTAGTTTTTAAATGATCGGCATCGGCACCAAACCCATCTTTATATCCTTCCTGAAAAACCGCCCAGACAGCTGCGTCCATTACATTTTCTGGTGTTCTGTTTGTACGAGTAAGTTCTCTTATTGATTGCTGAGCAAAAATTGGTTTGAAGTTATGTCCTTTTAATGCTCTAATATGACCTGCATTTGCAAGCCCGAGCCGGTCTCCAAATCCAAATGAATCATTTAAACCCAGAGGGACGGCACATGTGTATGAGAATAATTGTTGAACAGCTAAAGAATTATGATGATTTAAAGGACATCTTTTTAATTTGACATCCGCTCCAAGCTCTATTGAATCAACAAAATTTCCTTCAAATTTATCATGAAGCTCCTTATCGTTTGATGAAGCAGCTATATAAAGGAATTTACTTTCATTTTCATAACCCACAAATATAACGGCCTCATTATATTCTTCTATTGAAAGCGGATAAAATTTTATTTTAGCGAAACCGCTCAGTTCAATAGGGTTATTGTCTTTGTATTCCTTTTCTTTAAATAATTTAGTTTTTAATAAATTTTCTTTCATTAGCACACCTATTTAAATAATTTGCATAAAAAATTAATAATGATTTTATTTCAATTCATCAATTGATTGAAAGATTTTTGTTTTACTTTAATTGAATTTTTTGATTAGACTAAAGAGAACTTTTTTATTTGTTTATATTTTAAATATCGTCCGGGAAGAAAAAATTTAGACTTTTCTTTCCTGAATATTGAATTTTATTAAATAATTTCTCTTTGGAATAAAATAGAAATTATATTTTTACCGGTTCCATTTTCGGGACAAGTAAATGGAATATAAGTAAAGCAAGCAGATAAACAGTTCCGCAGATTATAAATAAAAGTAAATAATGTCCGGTAAGTTGAATGATAAATCCGGCCGCAGTTGCAATAAGCATTCCGCCTATTGAACCTGCAGTTCCTCCCATTCCGACTATAGACCCAACGGCTTTTTTAGGGAACATATCCGACGCAGTAGTAAAAATATTAGCAGACCAGCCTTGATGCGAAGCAGCAGCTAATCCGATAAGAAATACTGCCCACCATTCAGGAACACTTGATGCAAATACAATAGGAACAATTAAGATTGCACAAATTAGCATTACAGTCTTTCGGCCTTTATTTATACTCCATCCTCTTTTAATAAAAGCTCCGGAAAGCCAGCCGCCGCCAATACTGCCGATACTTGTCATTGTATAAATAACTACTAGAGGAAGGCCTATATGAGCAAGATCCAAACCATATCGTTGGTTCAAAAACAACGGCAGCCAGTAAAGGTAAAACCACCAGATTGGATCCGTTAGAAATTTACCAATTAAGAATGCCCATGTTTGTCTGTACTTTAATAGTTTTAACCATGGCACTTTTTCAATTTCCTCTTCCGGCGGGTCACTGTTAATGTAAGCTAATTCCTCCTTCGAAACATTTTTATGCTTCTCGGGAATTTCATATTTCCAAATCCAAAAAACCAGCCAGATAAATCCAAGCAAGCCTGTAAAAATAAACGCTTCCTGCCAGCCCCATGTCAAAGTTATCCATGGAACAAGAATAGGAGCAACTACTGCACCAATATTGGCACCGGAGTTAAATAATCCGGTTGCAAAAGCCCTTTCTTTTTTAGGGAACCATTCGGCAGTTGATTTTATTGCAGCTGGAAAGTTTCCGGATTCGCCCAAACCTAAAGTAAACCTGGCAAATCCGAATTCGAATGCTGTTTTTGCCAGGGCATGTCCCATTGCAGCAACACTCCAGACAATCATTGTAACTAGGTAACCAATTTTAGTTCCTACCTTATCCATAAATCTTCCGAATAAAAGCAAACCAATTGCATATGCAGCCTGGAATGCTGTTACGATATACCCGTAATCAATATCATTAAAACCTATATCATGTTTTAGAGTTGGTGCAAGCAGGCCAATTACCTGCCGATCTATATAATTTATTGTTGTAGCAAAAAACAGCAAAGCACAAATAGTCCATCTATATCTGCTGGCTGTCGATTTTGTTGGAGAAGTTATCGAACCTGCTGTGTTATTTTCCATTTTTTTACTCTTTTATTAATGGATGGATTAAAAATTTTTAAATACATTTTTGAAAAATTATTTTATTAAAAGCATTTTTTTTGATATTGTCAGGTCACCGGATTTCAATTTATAAAAATACATACCGGAGGGGAGGTCCTTTGCATTAAAAATTATTTCATGTTCTCCTGAGGAAAAAACTTGATTAACTAAAGTTGTTATTTTTTGCCCTAACATATTATATACTGTTAGATTTGCAAAATCATTTTTAGTCAAACTAAATTTTATTTTTGTTGACGGATTAAAAGGATTAGGATAATTCTGCTCAAGTTCAAAACTGTTTAATTTATTTTTATTCGAAATTATTGAACTTATCACATTAGATTCAAATGCACCTATATCTGGAGAACTTCCTACGTAAGCAATTCCAACATCTGTACCTGCATTCACTAAAGGACTATTTGAACTTAATCTAAACAAAGATGTTTCACTTAAACTACTGTCTGAATTCCTGGAAATTTTTGCAAGTGATGTATCGAGACTTAAAAAGTCGTTACTTGTAACAGTAAATCCATTCCAGCTGTTTGTAACCTGAACGGCCTTTGATTCAATACTATTTGAATTGGCGCCGTTATATGATAAATTATTTATTAGACTATCAACTCCGGTAGTTGGTACCGAAGGAAAAGAAAAGTTTTTATTTTCATTCCCTATACCTGTACAATTTAGAATTGTTACTCCCGCAGTATTATTATTTTGGTCAAATCCTTTCCCTCGATTATCAAAAGCAACACAGTTCATTAATAGGTGATGAGTAGGGATATAATTCCCTCCGACTTTAAATCCGTTGCCATCGCCTTGATAGTTTGAATCACCCCATATATTAAAACCGTTGGCAAACGACCAGCAGCTATCAAGCACCACTTCATTCTGGCTTTCATAAAAGTCCCAGCCATCATCAGAATTGCCCCATGATCTGCACCCTCTAAATACATTCCCAGGACCAATATCTAATTTGGGAGCGAATCCATCTGCATTTTCACCATGTGTTTGAGAATCGTAATTATTATATGAATCACAATTGTGAACATAATTATAACCGCCGCCGCCCGAAATCTGTAGACCGGTATCTTTATTTCCATACAACCTGCAGTTTTCAATAATATTATGATTTCCACTGATATTTATTCCATTATCACCGGCATTTCTAATTATTAAACCTTTGAAATACCAATAATCCCGAGACAAATTAAATCCTCTGCTTGAAGAACTGTAGGTTTCTCCTGAAAAATCCAAAATTGGAGTTTCACCAGGATAAGCCCACAGCTTTATTAATTTTCCTTCAGAACCACTTCTTGGAGGTTTTAATGTTGTACTTAATTCATATACACCGCCTCTCAAATAAATAGTACTATCTTCATAAGCTTTATCTAACGCAACTGAAATTGATTTTAAAGGTTTATCAATTGTTCCTGTGTTTGAATCATTACCGGTTGGTGAAACATAAATTTGTGCGTACGAGGAAAAAGAAATAAATAAGAAGACCACAATTAGAATTAAAAAATTTTTCATGTATTATTCCCGCATTTAATTATAAATAGAGATTATTTAGTATATAATTTCCCGTTTATATAAAATTCTTTTGTTTCGAGGCCTTTAACATGTTTGAGTATATTTCCACTTTCAACACCGTTAAATTTGCAATCTATAATTTTTACATTATCAATCGGTGATTGTTCAAGTCCGTCCATATATAATGCATATTTGCTTTTTTCGCTTTTTACATTTTCAATAAAAATGTTTTTCATAACCGGGTAATAAATGTATCCTTTTGCTTCCGGCGGATCGTAAAGCATATTAAGTTTAACAACTGCTTCTCTTACTTGACCCACTTTAATATTTCTTACATAAATATTTTTAACAACTCCGCCTCTCTTGGCATTGGATTTAATTCTGATTGCACGATCCAAATTCGGACTGCTCATTTCACAATCCTCAGCAAAAATATTCCAAGCGCCGCCGGTTATTTCACTACCAATTACAACACCGCCGTGTCCATCTTTCATTTCGCAATCTTTTATAACAAAATTTGTACTTGGAACATTTACAATTCTTCCGTCGTTATTTCTTCCTGATTTAATTGCAATACAGTCATCACCGTCGCTAAAAATACAATTTTTAATAAGTACATAAGAGCATGATTCAGGATCGCAACCATCGGTATTTGGACCAATACTATTTGTTTTAATTCCATCAATAGTAATGTTAGTGCTTAACAACGGATGAAGAAACCAGAACGGAGAATTTTTTAAAGTAACACCTTCAATTAATATATCTTTGCATTTATAAAACTCAATCATAGTAGGTCTTAGATAATGACCTTCACCAAAAATCCTATCTTTTAATGGAACTTTTTCATCATTCATTTTAGCTAAAGCCGGACGGTTGTCTTTTTCCCTCATGCTTGGCATTCCCTCTTTCCAGCCGAACCTTTTGTTTCCTACCCAGGGCCACCAATGTTCATTATCAGCTTGACCATCCAATAACCCTTTTCCGGTTACTGCAATATTCTTTTGACCATATGCATAAATAAGAGGGGAATAATTCATACAGTTCATACCTTCATATCTTGTAGATACTAGAGGTAGATAATCTTTTGAATTAGTACTGAATTTTACTACGGCTCCTTCGGAAATATAAAGATTAACATTATCCTTTAAATGAATTGCACCTGTTAAAAAAACTCCTTTAGGAACCAGGACTTCTCCACCGCCGGTTTTACTGCATGCATCAATTGCTTTTTTGAAGGCATTAGTACAAAGGACTTTTCCTCCTTCAACAGCACCATATTTTGTAATATCAAATATTTTATTTGGAAAGGTAGGAGGTTTAATCTTGCTTAAAATTTCCGGTACTTTTGCCCAGCCGGTTTTTTCGGATTTGGTTTTAGAAGAGGATGCATTTTGTCCCATAACAATTGAATTATTAAAGATAATTATTGAAAAAATAATCAACAATAAAAAGGATACTTGTACCTCTTTAAGTATGTTAACCTTAGTTTTAATAATTTTTATTAGTCGGAGCATTTTCGTCCTTTCAGTAATTGATTAAATAAATATTTTTTAAAGCAACTGCTTTACCTTCAAGCTGCCAGCCGATCATACCATTTGAAGTGCTGATTTTTGTTGCTTTATTTTGTAACACCCCATTTATATAAATGCTCATTGAATTTCCAACGCATTTTATATCGCATAAATTCCATTCACCAATTGGCTTCTCACTTGGTTTTGAAAATATGACTACTGTATTTTTAGGTTTACCTTCAGCTTCTTTAAACTCTGCACCGTTCATTGCAATTAAATCACCTGCATGTTTTTCTTTAAAATTTATTTGAATACATTTCGGCCAGACAGTATCAGGAGGCTGAATAAATACTAAAATCCCGCTGTTTCCTTTTTCTGATTTTTCGAGCCACTTCCATTCGGCATGTAAATAAAAATTAGAATATTTTTCTCTGGTTCTAAGATATCCTTTGAAACCTCCGTTAAAATAAATTGCACTGTCCTTAATGCTATATAACTTTTCTTTACTAGCGTTTTTTTTACCTAAAACTAATTGTAAGTTGGAAATATCATGCCCATTAAATATTCTAACAATATTTTTAGTTTTATGTTGTTCGATGTAATTATTAAATTCTTTATTGCCATGCGGAATAGTAAATAACTCCGATGCAATACCCAACATAATTAAGATTACAAATTCTAAGATACTTAAGAACTTCCTCATTAATATTTTTAACTAATTTAAAATTATTTTTTGTTAATGATTGCATTCATACTTGCGCCATCAGAAAATTTAAATGGTGTCGTAGTTTTTTTAAAATCGGTATTTTCAATAGAAATTGATTTTGTATCTTTACCAGAAAGGCTCATAAAGTTGGAAGTACCTTCTGGATATAAGATTTTATTTAAATTAAAATCAGAACTCTGATTGATATCAAATACCGGACCTTTCTCGGGAACTATTTCAACATTATTTAATGTAAGTCCTTTTGCATAATCTGTTTCAAATCCCCTATCAGCTTTAATATAAGAATTTGTTATATGAATGTTTTGAATAGGCATTTCCGGCAAACCTATAACTGATGCAGCTTGTCTTGCTCCATCACAAAAAATGCTGTCAATATAAATATTTTTAAATATAGGAGTTCTTTCTGTTACCGGAAGAGATTTTACTTCAGCTTTTTTATTTTCATAATAAGTATTAAAAAGAATTGTCTGGTTAACGATATCTTTCATATAAATATTTTTTATATAAATATTATCAACTAAACCTCCACGTCCTCTAGAGCTTTTAAATCTCAGTCCGACATCTGTACCGACAAAATCGCAGTTATGGACATAAATATTATACATACCGCCG
>Ga0102950_1000485_pt1 | contig 11301 bp, 12 predicted proteins | sample SalPon2A_B_D2_MG_FD_78505 | JGI IMG/M metagenome (GOLD analysis project Ga0102950, IMG submission 78505) | Soil microbial communities from South San Francisco under conditions of wetland restoration - Salt Pond MetaG R2A_B_D2_MG | ecosystem: Environmental > Terrestrial > Soil > Wetlands | place...
GCGACCGCCTCGTCGCGCGCCCGCAAGGTGCCGGTGCCCTGTTTTGCCAGGGTCATGGCCCGGCTTCGATTTGCCTCTGCCAGGGTCAGATCGGACTGCGCTTTGTCCAATTCGGCTTTCAAAATAGCCGCATCGAGTTGAACCAGGAGATCGCCCGCCTCGACTTTATCGCCCTCGACGAAAGGCAGGCGGTCGATGCGCCCAGCGATTTCCGGCGATACGACGACGGCCTCATTCGGCATCAGGGTTGCGACCGCACGGATGGTTTCAATTACGGTATCGATTGAAACGGGCGCGGTCTCCACGGTGGAGATCTTTTCGGCGGCTCCGGTCGCGGCATTGGCCGAATCCGGCGCGGGCGCCGTTCCAGGCGCACGGTTTAGGAAGTGATAGGCGCCGCCGAATAGGACGAACGCCAAGCATCCCAGGAATCCCCAGTAGAACAGACGGCGCATTGACAAACCCGGTGCATCGGTCGATTTTAGAATGGACGGTCTAGTCTAATAATCTACCCTTCCGCCGGAGGCCGGTCAATTGGCGTCGAACGTGAAAGCAGCGAATTCAAGCCTCTCGAAGCACAAGCGCCTGGCTATCCAGAAGGCGGGAACAGCCGTTTTCCTGCGTTTTGGCTACGGATCGGCGAGCATGGATGCCATCGCTGCCGAGGCCAAGGTGTCCAAGCAGACGATCTACAATCATTTTCACAGCAAAGAGGAGCTCTTTAAGGCGATCATCACGGACATGACGGCAGCGCTGATGTCGCCTTTATCGATGAGTGACGCAATGGCATCGACGCCTGAACGTTCGCTCCGATCGTTCGCCTGGGATTTCCTCACCCTGATGCTCCAGCCGGTGTCGCTTGCCCTCCATCGCTTGATCGTCGCGGAATCGGCGCGCTTTCCCGAACTTGGCGGGGATATCTATGCTGCCGGACCGGGCCAGTTGATTGGCGTGCTGGCCGACTATTTGGCCAGGGAGACGAAAAACGGACGCATCGCTGTCGCCGATCCGGATCGCGCGGCCGAATTGTTCATCGGTATGCTCAGTGGCCGGATGCAGCTACGTGCCCTCCTTGGCGTCTGCGAACATCCGAACGAGGCGGAACTGCAGAGTCGCGTTGACCACGCGGTGTCGAGTTTTCTCAGGCTCTACGCGCCGGATGGACTTGAGAAAGCCAAGTCACCGAGATGAAAGCCAGCCATTGCCCCTGCGGCAAGACTCCCCGCCCGGCGTCGGCGCTATCCCGGTAAGTTAAATCTGCCGGACCGGCACCCTGCTTAGAAATATATGTCTTTGGGGATCGGTGCTTAGAAGAGCATAACATCCCGACTGCTCAACCCGTGCCGGTCATCATCGCCGTATTAGAAGTCGTTATTTTATATGTGAAATCCAGGATTCGCCTTTCATAGTCGCGAATTCGAGCCGGAATGGCGCCGGCAACGGCCGGGCGGCACGAGCGCGCTCGCAGGGACACATGTATATCTCGGTTGATCTGCGCCAGCCGCCTGTGATAGCGTCGGATTCAAACAGGCGTCGCTGAACGCTTGGCGAACAGGTTGAGCGAACGGCGCGGGCCGGCATTCCCGCCGACGCCGCGCCCCATCGGCACGAGGCCCGAACACGGGACCCGGCGCCGGCCGGCATTACAACAGGGAGACGACCATGCACGACTTCTCGAATCCAACCCGCCGCACTGTTCTCGGTGCTGTCGCCCTCGGCGTTCTTGCCGGGACATCGTTTCTGACCCCCGCCGCCCAGGCGGCCGACTGGAAATATGCGTTCGAGGAATCCCTAACCGAGGTTCAAGGCGTCTACGCCACGAAATTCAAAGAAGAGATCGAGAAGAACTCCGATCACACGGTTCAACTGTTTCCGTTCGGCACGCTGGGCGAATCGGCCGACATCATGGAACAGGCGCAGGCCGGCATCCTGCAGTTCGTTGACCAGTCGCCGGGCTTCACCGGGTCCCTGATTCCGGAGGCCCAGGTCTTTTTCGTGCCCTATCTCTTGCCGACGGACCAGGCGCACCTGGGCCGTTTCTATCGCGAGAGCAAGGCGATCAACGAGGATTTCAAAGGCCTCTACGCGAATCAGGGTCTCGAGCTTCTGAAGATGTTCCCGGAAGGCGAGGTGGCGATGACCACGAAGGCGCCGGTCACCAGCTGCGCGGACCTGGACGAGGTCAAGTTCCGCGTCATGACCAATCCGCTGCTGGTCGAATCCTACAAGGCCTTCGGCGCCACGCCGACGCCGCTCCCCTGGGGCGAGGTTTATGGCGGCCTGCAGACCAACATCATTCAAGGCCAGGAAAACCCCACCTTCTTCCTCTATTCGACCAAGATCTACGAAGTCACCGACTATATCACCTACGCGGGGCACAATAATTTCACCACCGCGGTGATGGCCAACAAGGATTTCTACGACGGCCTGAACGAGGCGGATCAAAAGCTGATCCAGAACGCGGCCACGGTGGCCTACGATCACATCGTCACGTATCAGGAAGGCCTGGCCACTCAGGAGCTGGAGAAGATCAAAAAGGCCAAGCCGGAGATGACGGTGACGGTGCTTTCCGAGGACCAGCGGGCCTGCTTCAAGGATGCCGCCAAGGAGGTGGAAGCCAAGTTCATCGAAATGACCGGCGACAGCGGCAAGGCGATCCTCGATCAGATGAAGAAAGATCTGAAAGCCACCATGTAGCCTGGCTGTTTCGCGGGCCATAAGAAGCCAAGGCAGGAACGGGAGACTGACACCGGTCCGTCTCCCGTTTTCCGCTCCGCCACCCGCGCTACCGCCGGCGTACCCGCCAGAGGAGGGGCAAGATGGCCAAAGGCGCCCAGAACGACGAACATAAATCCAGCTTGCCCGGCTTTCTCGGCACCATCGATTCCCTGATCAGCCGCTTCGAATCCTTCGCCCTGGCGACGGGGGTTCTGCTCATGGCCGTCAATACCATCGCCAACGTCGTCGGCCGGTTCGTCTTTCAATACAGCATCTTCTTCACCGAAGAGCTCAACCGCATCATCATCATCCTGATCACCTTCGCGGGCGTCGGCTACGCGGCGCGCCACGGCCGGCATATTCGCATGTCGGCGATCTTCGATTCGCTCAACGTAAAGACGCGCAAAGCCCTCATGATCGTCATTTCCATCGTGACCGCTTTGGCGATGTTCGCACTCTGCTACTTCTCGATCGGGTATATCGGCAAGGTGGCGACCAGCGGCCGGGTGTTGCCGGCGCTGCAGATTCCGGTCTGGTGGATATTCATTTGGGTCCCGGTCGGCTTTTTCGTCACCGGCACGCAATACTTCCTCACCGCCGTCAAGAACGTCATGGAAAAAGACATCTATCTTTCCACGCACGTGCTGGAAGGGTACGAGGAAACGGAAGCCGAAATTTAGTCTGCGGAGGATCCGGATATGGCAGCAACCATGATGCTGACGATGGTCGTCCTGTTGCTCTTGGGTTTTCCCATGATGGTGCCGCTGATCGTTGCGGCCTTTATCGGCTTTTTCGCGTCCTTCGGCGGAATCGACAAGATGGACTTCATGGTCCAGCAGTTCCTCGCGGGAATCCGGCCGGCATCGCTGATCGCCGTGCCCATGTTCATCCTCGCCGCGGACATCATGACCCGGGGCCAGTCGGCGGACCGGCTGATCGACATGGTGATGAAATTCATCGGCCACGTCAGGGGCGGGCTGGCGGTCAGCACCGCCACGGCCTGTACGCTGTTTGGGGCCGTTTCGGGCTCGACGCAGGCCACCGTCGTGGCCGTCGGATCGCCGCTGCGCCCGCGAATGCTCAAGGCCGGCTACAACGACTCCTTCATACTGGCCCTCATCATCAATGCCAGCGACATCGCGTTCCTCATCCCGCCCAGCATCGGCATGATCATCTACGGCGTGGTCTCGAATACCTCCATCGCCGAGTTGTTTATCGCCGGCATCGGCCCGGGCTTGATGATCCTGTTGTTCTTCACGGTCTACAGCGTCATCTATGCGACGGTAAAAGGCGTTCCGACCGAGGAAAAAGCCACCTGGAAGGAGCGTCTCACGGCGGTTCGCCAGGCGGTCTGGCCGCTCGGCTTTCCAATCATCATCGTCGGCGGCATCTACGGCGGCATTTTCAGCCCCACGGAAGCCGCCGCGGCGTGCGTGCTCTATGCGGTGATTCTCGAATTCATCGTCTTCAAGTCCCTGAGCGCGCCGGATATCTACGCCATCGCCAAGTCGACCGGCTTGATTACGGCCGTGGTGTTCATTCTGGTGGGCGCCGGCGCGGCCTTTTCCTGGGTCATTTCCTTCGCCCAGGTGCCGCAGGCGATGCTCGGCGCCGTGGGCATTACCGAGATGGGGCCGATCGGTGTGCTCTTCGTCATATCGATCGCCTTTTTCATCGGCTGCATGTTCGTCGATCCGATCGTCGTCATTCTCGTGCTCGTGCCGATCTTCGCGCCGGTTGTGAAATCCGTAGGCCTGGACCCGGTTCTGGTCGGCATCATCATCACCTTGCAGGTCGCCATCGGTTCCGCGACGCCGCCGTTCGGCTGCGATATCTTTACAGCCATTGCGATATTCAAGCGGCCCTACCTGGACGTCGTCCGGGGCACGCCGCCGTTTGTCATCATGCTGCTGATATCCGCCCTGCTGCTGATCTTCTTTCCGCAGATAGCATTGTTCCTGCGCGATTTGGCATTCAGATAACGCACGGAGTTTGATCCATATGTTCGAGCGAATACTTGTTGCCGTAGACGGATCGGACGGCGCCCTGGCCGCCTTGGACCTCGCCGTGCAGATTCAGGGCAAGTGCGGTTCGGAAATTCTCATTCTATGCGTTTATCGCCACTACAGCCTGCTCGAGGCCTCCATGTCGATGGTTCGGCCCAGTGAACCGGAAAACCTCGACGATTCCATGCGCGAATACGCCGGCAGCGTGGTCGAAAGCGCGAAAAAATTCGCCCAGGATCATGGTGCCAAAAAGGTACGCGGATTCGTCAAAAGCGGGCAGCCGGCGCGGACCATTGTCGGATTTGCCAAGGAAAAAGGCGCGAGCCTGATCGTCGTTGGAAGCCGGGGCCTCGGAGACATCGAGGGCTACCTGCTGGGGAGCGTCTCCCACAAGGTGACCAGCCTCGCGGAATGTCCCGTCTTGGTGGTGTGACCGGACGAAAGGGCCGGCCGGCAGGATCCGCGAGCCAGCCGGTCGCGCGCGGCCGGAAGATTTAAGCCGAGGATCGTTATGACGGGCGCCGTTGGAAACGAAAGCAACAAACGGACTGATACCTTATGGCAGCAATCCACGGCGCCCATATCGCTCCGGCGCGAGAGCGGCGGAACGCCCTCGCAGCGCCGCTTTCAGGCCATCTACTACATCATCCGCGAGCGCATTACGCTACTCAAGTATCCGCCGCGCACGATTCTCGACATCGACGCCTTGGCCGACGAGTTCGAGGTCAGCCGAACGCCGATCCGCAGCGTCCTGCAGCAACTCTCATACCATGGCCTGGTCGTCAGCCGGCACGGCGTGCGCACCAGCGTGGCTCCGATTGATTTCGATAAGCTCAGAGAAGACAAGATCTTTCGCAGCTACCTGGCCGAGCTGACCGGCGTGCTTTCGCCGCTCGCCCCAAGCCGGGCGGCGATCGATGCGATGGCCGAAGCCGCGTCCGAGTGCCGCGAGCTGATCGAGCATCCCGATCTGGAAACCTTTGCCCGCATCGACATCAAGGTGCACGAATCGATCTGCAGCCTGATCGGCAACCGGCAATTGCTCCAGGTCTACGACGACCTCTATTTCCGGACCGCCCGGGTTTGGTTCTATTTCCTGCCCAGGCTCGATTGGCGCGAGGAGGTGTCGATTTTCCATCAGGACATCGTCTCGAGGCTGAGTGCCATGGAAAGGGGCGACACAAAAGCCGTCGGCTACCTGACCCGCAACGCCGTATCCGCCGTGCTCATCAGGCTCGATGCGCTGATCAGCCAGCTCGAGAAGGCGCACGACCCGGGCGAACCGCGGCTTCCCTGCTGAGCGCGCAAGCCGGCCCTAGGAATCGCCGGATCCGGCCGCCGGCGCGGGCAAGCCGACGAACAGGCCACCGTCCCGGATCTCGACCGGGAAACAGGCCACCCCCTCGGGATAGCTGTCGCATTCCCCGGTGAACGGATCGAATTCCCGGCCATGCCAGGGGCAGACCAGCCGGCCATATTCGATGCTGCCCTCGCCGAGCGGGCCGCCCATGTGCGGGCAGCGGTTGTCGAGCGCCGAAAAGCGGCCTTCGTGGCGGATCAGCGCCACCAGCCGCCCGCCGACGCTGCAGGTTTTGGCGCCGCCTTCGGGTACGTCGTCGGCATCCGCCGCCCGATGCCATTCAAGGTCCTGCGACTCGCTCATGGCATCGCCGCCCGAGTCGCGGGGATCAAGTGGTCCGCCAGGGCGGCTAGGTCGGCGACCTCGAGATCCGGCGTCGGTCCCAGCAAATCCAGGGTCAACCCGCGGCGGTTGACCCAGAAGGTCGGGTAGCCGTAGTTGGCGCTGCCCATGACGTCGAAGGAATTGCTCGACACGAAGCCGATCTCCTCGGCACTCAAGCCGAGTTTCTTTACGGCCAGGCCGTAGGCGCCCGGCGCCGGCTTATAGACCTTCGCCTGTTCGGCACTGATGATTCCTTTGAAAAGGTGCCTGATGCCGGCTTTTTCCTGCGATTTCTCGATCATCCACGGCGAGCCCATGCTGAGCACCCACAAATCGAAGCGCTTGGCCAACAGCGCCAGGGCTGCGGGGACCTCGGGATAGGGCGGCAGATGAACGTCGGCGTCGATCAAGGCCTCGGCCAACTCCGGATCGAGCTCCACGCCCTCGCTTTGGAACGCATAATCCAGCGCCCGCCGGGTCAGATCGTCCCACGTTTGATGCCGGCCCATCATGCCGTTGAGCCAGCAGTAGTGCTGCGTCGTCTTGAACCACAGGCGGGCAAGACCCAAGCCGCGGCCCGGAACGCGCGCATCAATCAGCCCGGATACCGCCTCCTTGTCGAAGAGGGTGCCGTAATGATCGAAGGTCAGCGCCCGCAGCGCTTCGATCTTCATGCTCCTTGCCTCACGGCAGCTGTTGCTCGGGGATGCGCAGGACCAGGCCGTCGAGCTCGTCGGCGACGGTAATCTGGCAGGCAAGGCGGCTGGTCTCCCGGGGCTCCCAGGCGAATTCGAGCAGGTCCGCCTCGTCGTCGTCCTTGGCCGGCAGGCGGTCGATCCATTCGGCGGCCACATAGCAGTGGCAGGTGGAGCAGGAGCAGGTACCGCCGCAGTCGCCGAGGATGCCCTTGATGCCGTTTTTGACCGCCGTCTCCATGACGGTATGGCCGTTGACCGCCTCGATGCTGCGCTGCGTGCCGTCCGGTTCGATGAAAATAAGGCGCGCCATGTCAGGCAACCTCGAGAAGGGGAATGGAGGTATCGCCCAGGCGTTGGGCATTCATCGCCGGCCGTTGCGGGATCAACCTGCGGCAGGCCATGAAATCTCGCGGGGAGTTGACGGCATCGACCGCGGTCAGGACGCCCTTGGTCAAATAGAAGAGGGCGAAGCGTTCGTCGACGGGATTGCCGCGCAGCACCGTGGCATCGTGCCCGGCCGACAGCCCGACACTCTGCCACTTGGTCTCATACTGATCGGACCAGAACCAGGGCGCGATGTCATGGTCGCTGTGCCCGCCCATCATGTTCGCCGCCGCGCACTTGGCCTGCTCGACGGCGTTGTGCACGCACTCCAGACGCAGCCGGCGGCCGGCCAGGGAGTTGGGGTGGCTGGTGCAGTCGCCGGCGGCGAAAATGGCCGGATCGGCGGTGCGGCATTTGCTGTCGACGATGATGCCGTCGTCGCAGGGCAAGCCGGCCTCGCGCGCCAGGGTATCGCACGCCGCGACGCCGATGCCGGCAACGACCAGATCGGCCGGCAGCGCCTCGCCGTCGCAGCGCACCGTCGATACCCGGCGGGTTCCTTCGAGTCCCTCGACCGTGGCGCAGCAGCGGATCTCGACGCCGCGGCGGCGGTGCAGGGCGGTAAAATGTTCGGCGATCAGGGTCCCGGTCACGCGGCCGAGCACGCGCGGCGCCGCTTCGAGCACCATTACCCGCAGCCCGAGTGCGATTCCGGCGGCGGCAATTTCCAGCCCGATATAGCCGCCGCCGAGCACCACGAGATGCTGCCCGGTGGTCATGCCGGCGCGCAGCCGCTCGGCATCGGCCTTGGTGCGCAGGTAGTGAACGCCGGCCAGATCGGCGCCGGGCACAGACAAGACGCGCGGCCGGCTGCCGGTCGCGAGCAGCAATTTGTCGTACGGCAGACTGTCGCCGTTCGTCAGGTGCAGACGCTTGGTTTCACGCTCGATCCGCCGGGCGCCGGTGCCCGTGCGCACCTCGACGTCCAGGTTCCGGTAATAGGAGGCCGGCCGTAGCTCGATCCGCTCCGCCGATATCTCGCCGAGCAGGAATTTCTTGGACAGCGGCGGGCGCTGGTACGGCAGCTCCGGCTCCGCGCAGATCATCGTTACGGCCCCGGCGAAGCCCGACTCGCGCAGGCTCGCCGCCGCCTGTGCGCCGCTCTGGCCGCCTCCGACAATAACAAAACGTTCGGTCATAACTCCGCAGCCACCTTCGCGATTAGTCGATTTCAAGCATCGGCCCGTCTAACCTAGATGGTAGCGCCGCGGGGATAAGAAAGGTTATGCGCTCGCCGGATAGGGGCAATGCGTTGGAGGCCACGGCTCAAGGGGCCGGTGGCTTCTGGCCCAGCGGCGGCGGGCCGTTCCGCTCGAGGTTGAAGGTGCTGACCTGCCGCGCGAACCGGGCGAGGGCGGCGGGCAGCGGCGAGACCGGCCGGCGCGCATAGACCGCCCAGAACTCGATCGGCGGCAAGGCCGGCTCGGCGTCGAGGACGATCAACTTGCCGCTCGCGATCTCGTCCTTGTAGATGATCGGCGGCAGCAGGCTGACCCCCAGGCCCGCCGTGGTCAGCGCGGCGACGACGGCCAGGCTGTTGCAGATGTCGCGGCTGCGCGGCTGGGTCCCGTGGTCCTTGAACCAGCGCAGGCTGACGCCGTGCATGGTCGAGGCATGGCCGAGGGTTATCACCGGCTGCGATTCCAGATCGGCGGGGGTGATGGGACCGTGCGGCAGCCCCGGCTTCGGGGCGGTCATCCAGACATAGGGCGTGCTGCCCAGGTACTCCGTGAGCAGATCGGGCCGGTTGACCGGTCCCGGCAGGAGCAAAAGCTCCAGGTTGCCGCGTTCGAATTTTTCCCAGAGGGTCAGCATGAGATCGACGTCCAGCTCGAGGATGACATTCGGCAGATTCTCGTTGACCAGTTGCACCAGCGCCGGCAGCCAGGTCAGCGTGATGGTCTCGGTCACGCCGACGCGCACCAGCCCCGAGAGAACCCCGGGTTTCGCCACGCGTTCGTGCAACTCGGCGGTCAGCGACAGCAGCCGCTCCGCGCCCGCGGCGACCTCGTGGCCCTGCGGCGTCAACACCGCGCGCCGCCGGCTGCGGTCGAACAGGGTCACCCCCAGGGTCCGCTCCAGCTCGCGAATGCGCAGCGAGATCGCCGGCTGGCTCGTGTTCATCTTGCGCGCCGCGGCCGCGAAACTGCCGAGCCGGGCCACCCAGTACATGGCTTCGAGCTGTTTGTGATCCATGGGCCCGCTCCGCAAAATGATAAGCAAAACTTATCATTAAACATAGGAAACTGGCACCTTTTAATATGAACCGGGCTTTGGCAAGCTGATCGGCAAGCAAGCCAATGGTTAAAAATCGTCAGCATTCAAGCTGTGAGACTAGGGAGGACGAACGATGGAACTACTCAAGAGAAAGTTTCCCCGCTCGAGCCTGTTCTGCATGGCATTGGTGGCCGTTGCCATGCTGGGCGCGCAATCTGCCGTTGCCAAGGTAACGTTGCGGGCCAACAGCCAATGGCCGGAAACGCATGCCGGCTCCCAGGTCGACAAGTGGTGGGCCGACGAGATCCGCTCGCGAACCGGCGGCGAAGTCGACATCCAACTCTTTTTCGGCGGCGCCCTGGGAAAGGCCAAGGAAAACCTCGAGCTGTTGCGCACCGGTGCCATCGACATCGCCATGATGTCGCCCGGCTATTTCCCGGCCCAGTTGCCCATGCACGCGGCGCCGAATTCCATCCCCATGGCGATGTCGAGCGTGGATCAGGCGACCGAGCTGATGGAACGGCTGATGGACGAAGTGCCGGCCCTCGACGAGGAAGCCAAGGAGAACGGCCTCAAGACGCTATTCTTCCATCATCTGAATCCGTACCTGCTGGTCTGCAAGGATCCGGTCACGGACGTCGCGGGCATGGCGGGCAAGAAAATGCGCACCTGGGGCAAGGCCCTGCCGCAGGCGGTCGAGGCCGTGGGCGGAACGCCGGTGACGCTGTCCCTGCCGGAAATCTACGAAGGCCTGGCGCGCGGCACCGTCGATTGCATCCCCTTCTCGGTCGACTTGGTGCTCAACTACAAGATCAACGAGGTGGCGACGAACATCTCCGAGATCACCATCTGGGAAGGCCCGACCAACGCGACGTGGATTTCGCTCGTAGCCTGGGACAAGCTGTCGGCCGATCAGCAAAAGGTCGTCCAGGAGGTCTCGCGCGAAGCCTTCAGGAAAGACCGCGATGCAACCCTTGCCGCGGGTGTCGAGGCGCGCAAGGAACTGGAAAAAATAGGCGTCAAGTTCCATGCCTTTTCCGATGCGGAAAAGAAGAAGTGGCAGGACGCGAACCCGGATTTCTTCGCCGACTTCATCAAGGAAATGGAGGCGAAGGGCAAGGGCGACGCCGCGCGCAAGATGATCGACATCTGGAGGAACGTCACCTCCTGATCCCGATCGGTTATGCCGGCCCCTCCCGCCTGGTACCATCAATGAGATGCCATCGGGTAGGGGCTGGCATCTCCGTGGGGTGATGTCGAATGAGCACGGTTGATTTCATCGAGAATGAGCGGCTGCGGCGGCTGAATCTGCAACGCCAGCCGGACGGCCGCTTCCGGATCGCCATTCCCGACTACGCCAACATCGCCGCGGATACCGTTACTCAGCACGCCGCAGGCCCGCGCGCCGAGGCGCCGGCGCTGATTTACGAAGCCGAGGATGGACGCCTGGAGCGCTTCAGTTACGCGGCGCTGGAAAACCTCGCCTCGGGCTTCGCCGCCAGCCTGCGCAATCTGGGGATCGAAGCCGGGGCGCGGGTCGCGGTCCATACCGGCCAGCGGCCGGCAACCGCCATCGCCCATCTGGCCGTCTATA
>Ga0102950_1000486_pt1 | contig 11286 bp, 9 predicted proteins | sample SalPon2A_B_D2_MG_FD_78505 | JGI IMG/M metagenome (GOLD analysis project Ga0102950, IMG submission 78505) | Soil microbial communities from South San Francisco under conditions of wetland restoration - Salt Pond MetaG R2A_B_D2_MG | ecosystem: Environmental > Terrestrial > Soil > Wetlands | place...
ACTCGGATTTCTCGGCGGCGTCTACCTCAGCGAATACGCCGGACCGACGGCTGGATTCACGCTGCAATATATGACCGATCTGCTGAACGGCGTGCCGTCGATAGTGATCGGCATTGTTGTTTACACTCTGATAGTACACCCGATGAAGCACTTCTCGGCGCTCGCCGGGAGTGTCGCTTTAGGGATAATGATGATTCCAATTGCGGTTCGAAGTACGGCGGAGTTTCTCAGTGCCGTTCCGCAGTCGCAGCGCGACGCCGCCATCGCACTTGGGGCGACGAAGTGGCAGGCAATCGTCACCGTGATTATTCCTTACGCTTTCCGCGGTATTATTACCGGCACGATGTTGAACTTTGCGCGAGTTGCCGGGGAAACTGCACCTCTTCTGTTCACCGCTCTTAACAACCAGTTCTGGGCATCGGGTTGGGGCCAGCCGACGGCGTCGCTCCCGGTGATGATTTTTGCCTACGCGATTTCACCGTACGAGGACTGGCATCGCCAGGCCTGGGCTGCCGGGTTCATTCTGCTTGCGATGGTCCTTCTCATCAATATCGCCGCCCATGTCATCCTGACCCGGGGCAAGAACACGCACCGGGGTTAGCCTGACACGGCAAATCGATCTCGGCAACAAGCCCAAAAACGACCGTTTCGCCCCCCTTAAAGTGAGTTGCTCCATTTGGCTTAGTAGACTACTACTGGGCCTGCAATCCAGGCGCAGGATATTGAACCTGTATCCTCAAGTATTTCCTGACCTGTGAGTGCTCAAGTCACTACACCCAAAAGTCGATAATCAGAATCATGGAGGGGAAGATAGAAACAATTCGTGCTCACCAGGACACGTCCGGCTATATCCCGATATTCACGCACACATTGACGGTAGACAGCGTGCTGGATTTCGATCTGTACCTGTTCGATGGTACCAGCGTGGTTCTGTATCGATCGAAAGACCTGCCCATGACCACTAAATCGCGTCGGGAGCTGCTTCGACGCAATCTGAACAGGCTCTACATCTCCGGCGAACATCGCCCCCAGTATCAGAAGTACATCCGCAACCACATCAGTCAGGTCCTCACCGATGAGTCGGTGGACGACTTCACCAAATCGAGTATCGTCTACGATTGCGCCAAGGAACTGGTCAAAGATGTCTTCACCGATCCTACCCGGTGCGAGCATATTCAGGAGAGCCAGTCTTTTGTCGAATCGACCGTCTTATATGTTCTCGAAGGGAAGAATGCGTTCCTGAATATGTTGAAGGTGATGTCTTTCGACTACAGCGTTTTCACCCACTCGGTGAACGTGTGCACGTTTTCCATGGCCCTGGCCCATGCCTCCGGAGTCGACAAGACTCAGGAGCTTATCGAACTGGCCACCGGCGCTCTGCTTCACGACGTCGGAAAGGCAAGGGTGCCCGAGTCTATTCTTCACAAACCGGGACCACTCGACCGATCGGAATGGGAAACGATGCGCCGGCATCCGGAATGGGGAGTCGAACTCATGACGGAGACCGACCTTATCCCCGAAGCTTCGTACCTTCCTATCGCCCAGCATCACGAACGGATAACGGGCAAGGGATACCCCAAACGCCTCAGCCGGGAGGGTATCCACGTCTACGGACGGATCGTCGCAATCGCCGATGCTTTCGACGCCATGACGACGAATCGTGTTTACCGGGCGGCCGACAGCACCTTCTCCACGTTGAAAACGATGTCACTTCCGACGCAGGGGTTCGATGAAGATCTGCTTCGGAGATTCATCGAGCTTATGGGTCCAGCCCGACCGGAACTGATGTGATCGTTCCCGATACTTTTTTATCTTCTGCCGACTTTATCATGATCTGAAACAATCATCTACTTTTTACGTCTATAAATAGTCAAGTCCTCCCCATGCGCCAGTCGGGAGTTGATCATCCTCACAATGTCGGAGAACGCTATGCCCGGACTCTCGAATCGCAGGCAGCATACAATATGGTATCTGTTCGCCTCTGCGGTAGCTGTTCTGTTTGTTGCCAAGCTGCTTCTCCGGTCCGAACCCCCGCTCTATAACAGCGGCGTCGAACCGGGCCGGCTCACATCCCAGTCGACCATCTATACTTCCCTTTACGGCGATTCGGTCGAGGCAGAATTGGGACACCTGACCGTTCCTGAGAGGCGCGGCGTCGATACGTCGAACGTCATTTCGATTGCATTCCTGCGCTTTGCAAGCACCTCGGGAGATCCCGGCCCGCCCCTCTTCTACCTTCAGGGTGGTCCCGGCACGCCGGGAATTCCGGCAGCGCAAGGAAGCCTCTTCCGTCTCTTCATGACGTTGAGGGAATTCGGCGACGTCATCCTGATCGACCAGCGCGGGGTCGGTCAGTCACGACCGAATCTTGAATGTGATTATGGAATTGATCTGGATACCGATGTGGATGAAGCTGTCGACAGTAACCTGGCAGCCACGCTCGCCAGACGGTTTCATCAGTGCGCAGCAGATCTGAGAGAACGGGGCGTCGATCTCTCCGGCTACAATTCTGATGAAAATGCGGATGATATCGATGACCTGCGGTTGGCCCTGGGTTATGACACTGTTAACCTATTGGGGTACAGCTACGGCACTCTGCTGGCACAGGTGTACCTCCGCAGACACGAAGAACATGTCGGTCGAGTCGTGCTGGTCGGTCCGGAAGCACCGGATCAGAATCATAAAATGCCAGCAAATGTTCATGAGTATTTTGTCAGACTTGACAGTATCGGCAAAGCGGATCCTCGGGTATCGCGACTCATGCCCGACCTTCTCGGCACCATGCGTACCGTGCACCAGAATCTGCGTACAAAACCGAGACTTATCACCGCGCCGCTCATGGATGCCGTTGGCGATGATGAAGGTTTCGTCCGCGCAGTCTTCAAGTTATTCTCGTTTTTCAAGCCTGATTGGCAACTAACGCTCGGCGACTCTTATTTGCAGATAATGGTCGCCAACAACATGCACAGCGGCGACTGGACGAGAGCGTTTCCGAGATTCTACTATCGACTGAGCCACGGGCAATTCAGGCTGGTGGCGAACTGGCTCCGCAATTTCCGTCGCCGGCCGGTCGGCAACGCTATGACCTATGCCGTGATCGGTTCCGATGGCTGCGACCAGATCCGGCTCGACGAAGCCCGGCGAGAGAGCGATACGACCATTCTGTCGGATTTCGGAATCAGTACCGTACGCCAACCGCTCATGCTCAAAGCCTGGGGTGACCTGGATCTTGGAAGTAGTTTCAGGGAACCGATCCATTCGAAAGTCCCGGTCCTGTTGATCGGAGGAACGTTGGATGCCGTCACGCCGATGGCCAACGTCAGACAGCTTATCCCTCGATTCCCCAATTCACAGCTTATCACTGTTCACCTGGCATCGCACAGCGAGCTGATCGATGGCAAGAGCGCCCGAGGAATCCTCCAATTCCTGCAAGGTCTCCCGGTAACGGATACCAGCCTTACCGCGGATTTCTCCCTTGCACCGCTCGAAGACTTCGAGTACTCGCTTGAGGATACATTGTACTCGCTCGATTCGACCGCGGGGATTGACTCTGCCCTCGCTGCCTACCGAAGTCTGAAGCAACAATACGACACTTCGGCCAATTTTGTTTTCGATTTCGGTGAAACTACGCTGAACGAACTCGGATATCGACTCCTGTCCGCCGGACGTACTGCCGACGCCGAGGCAGTATTCAAGTTGAATGTCGAGGCATTTCCTGAGAGATTTAACGTCTATGACAGCTTCGGAGAAGCGCTGTTGAGAGAAGGCGATACGCTGAGAGCCGTGCTCAACTATCGCCAATCAATCGACCTGAACTTCCTCAATGAAAACGCTTATAGAATGCTCGAGCGCCTGGGATATTCCGCGTCCGACGATTCGAGCATGTAGCATAACATCGGAGGCAGCGCGACCCCGCATTCAGTGATCCATCGCCACGCTCATCATATCGGCGATGCTCGTAAAGAGAGAGGGAAGTTCGATCTTCCACTGTCTTCCCTGCTTTACGGCGAAACCTTCGAGCACCGCTTCCTGGCGCATTTCGGGAGGACCGAACGACACGCGGGCATGGTACTGCACTCTGTCCGTTCCGCGGGCGAGTACGTCGACAATCTCGTTAAGTCTGACGGCGACGGCATCGTGAAACGGAGATCCCGGTTCACTGAATCCGCTCATTGTAAATCTGAAGAAGGTCTCCGGCGACCAATGGGAAATTGAGTCAACCGACCAGACTTCGCCCCCGAGATACACCCGTTTCTGGTCCGCGGGAAGAGTAATCTGTATGATGGGAAGGCATTTCTCTTTGAACGCGTTCATATCTTCAGGCACGACTCTGTCGGCAAACGCTCCCCAGTCCATGCTCTGCCAGGCACCGTAGGCCGTTTGAATTGCGGACTTTGCTTCGGACAAACCCTCGACCTTGGAATCTGACTTCAGGAAGCTGATCAAATCGCTGATTCTTTGGCACTGTTCCTGCAGATTGTCTGGACAGACCTTGACGAATGTCTCATAATCCGCAATGGCGAGCTTCACCTGTTCGAGTTTCTCGTACGCCTCCGCCCGTGCAATATAGGCCAGTGCGTACTTCTCGTTAAGTGCGATGGCCGAAGTGAAATCCGCAATCGCGTTGTCGTACTGGTTCCCATACGTGTACAAGAGGCCGCGATTGTAATACGCCGTGGTATCGTTCGGATTATACCGAATAACAGTCGTGAAATTCTCTATTGCGGCCGGGTGATTCCCCATAGTGGAATAGACCGCCGCTTTGTAGTAGTATGCGTCGGACAGGGTAGAATCGAGTTCGATCGCACCATTGAGCTTTCTGAGAGCATAATCGAAATTGCCCTGTTGAAATCCCATAATTCCCTGATCGAGCAGGGACGTCGCGTCGGTGTCCTGAGGTATGCCGACCGGACCGGAGAGGCGGGCGATTTTGGCTTTCACGGTCGGGACTGCCGATTTCATTTCGTCCGGTACAACCTCCAGAAACTTGTGATAGTCCCTCATCGCCTCTTCGTTGCGCCCCAGGTCGACATACGCATTGCCCCTGTTGTAATAAGCGGCCGCGAATGATGAATCGCGACTAATTGCGTTTGTGTAGTCGGCAACGGCGCTACGATTGTCCTGCATATGACGATGAGTGTTGCCGCGGTTGTAGTAGTACTCAGCCTGCCGAGGGTTCAAACTGATAGCCGTGTCATAATCAGCCAGCGCAGTCTCATACTGGTGCAGAGCATCGTAGGCTCCGCCCCGATTGGCAAACGCCATCGCCCAACGCGGACGATAGTGGGCAGCTCGATCATAATCCGACAGGGCTGATTGAAACCTGCCATTCAGCAAATTCAGCGCTCCCCGTTGCAGATAGGCCGGAGCGAAAGTGCTGTCCAGTTCAAGTGACCGATTCAGAAGAGTCATTGCCTGCACGAACTCCCCTCTGCGCGCATAAACCATTGCGAGGAGATACTGCGGAACAGCAGTGTCCGCATGTCGGTCGATCAAATTTCTTGTCCATTTCTCTTCTGCCGCAAACTGACGTGACTGAGGAAGCGCGTTGGTACAGACCACAGGGGCGCATTCAAGATCGAGATTGAGACAGGCGATATCCTTCAGGAACGCCTTCACGGCCGGGTCAAGATTCGTGGATGTTTCAAGATTCTCGTATACCGTCTTCCAATCGCCGGCAACAACCGCATTCTCAATAGTCCCCGCCGTTGACGAGATCCGGATGAGCACGCATGCAAGGACTATTGTCAAATCCAGAACGATTCGATGCTTCACTTTGATACCCTCCACTCCGTTTGATTTATCGGTGGCTGGAATGCTTCCAATAGTTCAAAGTATCGGCAGAAAGGGCCCTCGATTAGAGGCGGCAATTCGGGATAATTGACCGCGACAATGAGGATTGGAGAAATAGAATGGGATCGATAACTGAAGCCACGAAGACAAAAGCATTGTGGGAGAGGCGCTCAACCTCTCCCACAATGACATGCGTAGTATGTCAATCAGAAGACCGGGATTGAACGATGCCGTCTATCCCCAGGTCAGTCCTTTTGATCACTTGAGAAGCATCATCTTCTTCGTCTGCTGAAAGCCGTTCACATCGATGCGGTAGAAGTAGACGCCGCTGGCCACCGAAGCACCCGTCTCGTTGCGACCGTCCCAGGTCACCACGTGAACTCCCGCGTCCATCGACCGATCGACCAGAGTCGTGACCTTTTGACCGTTGATGTTGATGACCGTCAACAAGACCTTTCCCGCACTCGGTAAGTTGAACTGGATCTTCGTATCCGGATTAAACGGATTCGGGTAGTTCTGCACCAACTCATAGTCTGACGGCAAATTGTCCAGCTTCTCATTGATAACAGGAATCACCGAACCATTCTGGCCGTCGGCTACCAGCGCAGACAGCACCCGGGCGTCACCGTCGATCTGGAGCAGTTTCGTCTTTCCGGCCGGGAGGCTCCTGCTGCCGTTCATATCCAACAATCCGGCTTTGAGAATACCGTCATTGATTCCATACATGAGTTCCAGATCGCTCGAAGCATAACCTCGGAGATTCGAGGTATCAGACACCGAGAGACTGAACTGCACCCCTCTGATCGGTGCATCACTCTGCAGATAGAGTGAAGTCGTACTATTCTCGTGCACCGTGTACAGAGAGACTGACTGAGTGTTCATGTACTCAGCCCGCTTTCCCGTCGCAATACATCCGCACTCAATCGGCTGACCATGGTTCGTAAAGATGTTGTCTACCATCCTGATGAGGTCGGAGATATCGGGACCACGGCAATCCCCGTTGACATCGAGGGTATTGATCGACAATGGAGCCGGGCCGTCGCCGAACATAAAGTCAACGGCAAATATCAAGTCGGATATGTCGAATATCCCGGAATTATCGACGTCGCCAGGCGTGCCCGGAGCGATTGTTATCGCATCCCGATTGATGTTGTATGCCGGATAAATAGGCAAGGTATTGGTATCCGAGAAGATCAATTGACGCGACGGATCCCGCATCAGAGCGGTATCCCAATGAGCAATCAGTTCATTTTCACAATCCGGATTACCAACGTCAAAGCGGATATTGAACAGGGTATTGACTCCCGGCGGAATGATCTCACCGAACGTATTGAACAGCGCGACGAAAATGAATCCGGAATCTTCCTTCACCTGGGTTATCTGATAGTCCCAATCCTGAGTGATCAAGCCTTGGGTGGAGATGGAGAAATTGCTGCCGAAGGCCGGAATCTTGACCGGCACCGTGACTCCCCTGATAGGCTGCGTAGTGTTGCTCTGGACCGACTGCACGGTGTCTCCCCGCGCTACGCTCATACTCGGGAATATGAGAGAATCACCGGGGGGGGAATCGACACCGAACTCGACCACCGCCCAGTGCGTCTGATTTGTATCCGGCAGTGGATTCACAACCAGATCATTCCACTGACCAACATACGAATACGATGCCCCCCAGATTGCCATCGCCGGACCATCGCCGCTTGGCTCGCCCGATTTCCAGTTCGAGTACGCAAACGGTTCGCCTGTAATCCACTGCCATTCCAATCCAATACGTTCGCCGCCAAGATAGAATTCATCAGCAAGGCTGGGCTGGTTAGTGTGGCCCGCCAGGAGACTATCGACGATGAACTCGTTCTCCTCGGTACTTGCGATGGTCGCCAGATGGCCCGGTTCACCGTCATAGGTCAGCGAAGCGGCCAAGTCACGTTGAGCGTCCCACGGCTGCATTACAGCTACAATTCCATACCAGTGACCATTACCTCCCGTTGCTTCCGTCCACTGTACGACGTTAATCAACGTATCTTGACTGAACGCTGATTGAGCTGTGAAAAAAACGACCATCGAGAGAATGGCCAAGCCGATTCTGAATGATTTGGACATGATCTGCTCCCCGCATAAGAACATTAAAAATGTAGGCTCGTAAACATATGTCAGAAGATCCGACAACCCTGCGACCTTCATAATAATCTACCAAAACCGATCCTTTTGTCAACTTTTTTTCACCCTCTAACGCTATGTTAATCTCCAGGTTTTGCCGTACCATCATTGGTTCCGTGAATCGCCTGCACCCGTCGTGACGATCAGAGATTATCCATTCCGAATACTCTCTTACTTCAATCTACAGATACCGCGCAACTTCGACGGGAGTCTGCAATTTGCGTCAAGCCCGCGTATATTTCTTCCGATAACCATAGACGAGTCAGTAGTCGCCCGTGTTCATCGGGCAAGATAAGGAGGAGCGAACATGTCAATATTCTACCACGACCGCATTCATGGATTGATCTCGATCGTCTGTCTTTCAGCACTTCTGTCAGCTTGCAGTATCGATGGCCAGCCGCAGCCGTCCACAGAACGAGCAGCGGCAGTCAATCAGTCGCTCAAATCGGCCTTGGAACTGCCGGTGCCGGAAGTATCACAGGTTGCATCGTATCTCTACCAAAGAGACTATCAGGGGCTCGAAGATCTTTACAACACGTGCTTTGTCAACTACCAGAACGACGCCGCCTACGAAACGCCGCTCAAGTTAGGGTACGATCTGTTTCAACCGAGCAGCGGCATAGACAAAGCCGATCTCGATGCCTGGGTCGAAGCCACCGGATCGGCAATTGCCTACACCGCGCGAGGGTTCTACATGATGACAGCGGCGACCGACGCCCGTGGAGGTAATTTTACCTCGAAAACATCGAAAAACAGACTTCTCGCGACTCGCAACATGTCGAACTACGCAGCCGAAGATCTACAGAAGGCAACCGAACTGGATCCGAATCTTACCCCGGCCTGGATGGGCCTTATCAGAGTAGGTATGATTAACAGCACCTCGTTTACGCCCGACGACATATTCGAACAGGCGATCAAGCACGACTGCAGATCGTTCTATCTCAGACAACAATACATGCTGTCGCTTCAACCGCGATGGGGTGGTTCTTCTGAAGCTATGCTCGGATTCGCACAATTCTGCCTTGAGGATCTCGACAAGAATCCGCGCTTCTGGGTTCTTCAGGGAGACGCTTATTCGGACGTCGCCGATGCATTCACCTGGCAGGGGGACTACGAAAAAGCAGTTGAGATGTATAGCACAGCGCTTTTGTATGGCGACAAACTCAGCACCCTACAATACCGGGCATATTCATTGCAGAAGTGCGGTCGCGACGATGAAGCCGAAAGAGATCTGCGTACCATTCTCTCTTATGACCCGTCACATCGCGCGGCAACTGCTATGCTGAATCAGATCTTAAGCAAGCACGCGAACAAAGGATAGGCAATGAAGCTCGTCAGGTTTGCATCAAGCCTGGCCTCGCACTCGGTGGCGACGGCAGCTTTTGTTACGCTGTATCTCGTGGTACCGGCAGCCTCGGGTATCATTCTGGCAGCACTCCTGCTAATAGTCGGACTGTTGACCGGAAAGCCGGGAGGGCCGCTTTTCCTTCCGGCCGTCTTTGTCCTCACGCTTCTTTACTCACTGTGCGTCGTGGCTTCCGGGTTTGTCTGCTTTCTGATAACCTGCAGTATTCAGTTGCTCCGCAGATATATGAGGGTCGCCTACTGGGTCCCTGTCATATCTGCATTTCCTCTCTTCTATGGCCTGATCGATCTCTTCTACAAAGGGAGCATCTTCCTCAGTGCAATACTGTCAGTTATGTTCATTACCTATTGGCTGACGTATGCCGGGGCAGACACGATTCTGTCGTGGATAAGACAGACATGGACCGATTGGAGAGCAAATCGCGGAAGGCTCAGCCTTCGTACGCGTGAGGCGCGCCACTGAGTCATCCGGTTCAGCTCGAGTCAGTCAAAAGAATCACCAAATTCCCGAAAAAACTTCTCTTGTCTCGTCGATTACCGCCGTATCATATGCAACCAGAAGGTTGCATATGAGTACTGACCGTATCGAAAAAAGCATTGAAATCAAAGCGCCTGTCTCCCGGGTCTGGCGGGCCTTGACCGACTACCGCGAATTCGGCGAGTGGTTTCGGGTGAAGCTCGAAAGTCCGTTCGAAGTCGGCAGACAATCACGCGGGAATATCACCCATCCCGGCTACGAACACATGGTGCTGGAGCTGGTGGTCAAGGCGATCGAGCCGGAAAGCTATTTCGCTTACACCTGGCATCCATACGCCGTCGATCCAGAGATCGACTATTCGAGCGAGACCCCGACACTGGTCGAGTTCAGGCTGGAGAAATCGGGCGATGGCACTTTGCTTACGGTGGTCGAGTCCGGATTCGACAAGATCCCGGCTCATCGGCGCGACGAAGCCTTCCGTATGGACGACGGCGGTTGGGCCCAGCAGGTAAAGAACGTCAAGAAACATGCCGAGGCATAACACCGCCCATCGATTGATGCAAGGGAGTCGCGATGAAGCTCACCTGTTTGCCGCTTTAGGCGATCCGGTACGGCTGTCATTGGTTAAGAAGCTGAGCGCGATGTCGCCGCAGTCGATTACCGAATTGAGCGAGGGAGCGTCGATCACCCGACAGGGGATCACGAAACATCTTCACACCCTCGAACGAAGCGGCGTTGTGCACAGTGTCCGCCGCGGCCGGGAGAGCCTCTATGCTTTCACCCCGAAGCGAATGAGCGACATTCGACGGTTCCTTGATCGAGTCTCAGCGCAATGGGATCGAGCGCTGTATCGACTGAAGAAGTATGTGGAAGAGTAAACTGATGTCTTAGTAGTCCGGTCTCAGTTTCGTTGCCAATACGAGACGCACAGGCGGCAACCCGCTTACCATCCTGGACCACCGTTTCAACTCGACGGAGAAGCGGTCATCGCGAGGCACCCTAATAAAAAACCTTCTCGACTTTGAATTATCCCGGTACCTTAGAGGTAGTTCAAGAGACAGCCATCGGGTCCTGCTTCAAGTCAATAAGATAACGCGAAGCTATCGGGAGGAAGTCATGAGCGAAACGGCCGTCTACATCTCAAAGTCGACCGCCAGGAGTCTCTGGCAGGAATATCGCATTTATCCGGATCGCGTTGAGTTTGCCACGCTCTTCGGCAACATTTCCATACCTTTCGACAATATCGAGAGCATCGAGGTGCGCGAGTCGGACGTCGCAGGACTGCTCAAGGGAGATTTGCAGCTCAAGGGGTTCAAACCTGCTATCAAGCTGGACTGGGCGAATTTCACCGAGCATGTGGTGCTGGACAAAAGGGAAGGATTCTGCAGGAGGTTCCTGTTCACGCCGGAAAACCCTGAAGAGTTCAAGGCGATGTTGGACGAGCAGCTCGCACAATACCGGCGCTAAGTTGGCGGCGGTTCTTCACGATGGCTTCA
>Ga0102950_1000487_pt1 | contig 11284 bp, 9 predicted proteins | sample SalPon2A_B_D2_MG_FD_78505 | JGI IMG/M metagenome (GOLD analysis project Ga0102950, IMG submission 78505) | Soil microbial communities from South San Francisco under conditions of wetland restoration - Salt Pond MetaG R2A_B_D2_MG | ecosystem: Environmental > Terrestrial > Soil > Wetlands | place...
AAAAGTTTGATGTAATAAATTTGAGTCTGAGTAACGGGGTCAACCGACGGGACATTCTTTTCAATAATCCCGGGAACATTTATGCCGTCCGGAAGATTTACTTCACAACTATTTCCTATTTTGACTTTTAAAACGTCCTCGTACGGAACGTTCAACTTTATTCTTAATGAAGACGGATTTGAGACGACTGCAATCTGCTCGCCGGTAGTTACATAATCTCCTGCATGGTAATCTAATTCTGAAAGAACTCCGTTTGAATTTGCTTTCACGAATACCGCTCCTTGGAACAATTCTCTGCCAAGCTTGATGTTTAGAGTATCGCTGGCAGCAGACTCCTTAGTTCTAATAAGAAATAGCTTATCGCCGGTCTTTACAGCATCGCCGATGTTTTTATAAACTTTTTCAATGAAGCCGTCGAATGTGGATCTGATAATTTCTTTGCTTAAGAAAACAGTGTTCCCGTTTAAGTCAAGATAATTATCCATATTCATTAAAAGAGGATGAGTAATTGTTACGGGAGTTCCGCTGTTTAGGGCGGGGGAGTCATCGCTCTTTTTACTTCCGCAAGAAAATTGAAACAGTGATACAGCCATCAGAAATAAAATTATAAGTGAGTACTTATATCCTCTGTGGTTCTCTGAGGTACTTAGTGTCTCTCTGTGAAACTGCTTTTTGCCTGCCTTGCCGGTAGGCAGGTAATACAGAGAACCGCAGAGAAATATCCAATCCTTTTTAATGAGCTCTTTTAACTTTGTAATCATTTTAGCTTACCAATTCCAAAAGTTGTAGTTGCTTATTTCAATCTGATAATTTATTTCAGTTGTAATTTTATTTTTCTGCATGTCGATATAATTTCTCAATACTGTTAAATATTCAATCATTGAAAGGTTGCCTTGCTGAAGCTGGCTTTCGGAAAGATCAATAAGCTTTTTGTAATCGACTAATTGAATATTCAAGTCATCAAGGTTTTTCTTTAGTGAGGCAATCCGGTTTTCTGCATCGTTCCTTTGAGACGAAATATTTCCGGCAACATAGTTTTTATAATCAGACAGTGTTTCTTCCGAGAGTTGAGTCTGCTGGCGGGTTAAACTTTTCTGGCTGCCGTCTAAAATCGGAAGAGAAAAATTTATGCCTGCGCTCATTCCAAATTTCCGGTCAATACCGTTCAGCTCTACGGCATTAAGTCCGGCGTTAAAAAATAAATTTACCTGCGGAAGATATTTTGTCTCAAATACATTTTGCTGCGCGGCAGCATTTAGGCTGTCCAACCTGTATTGGTTTAAGAAGCTTGATGAGGAAGCCGGCTGAACCATAGTTAATTCAGCAGTGTCAATCATAACAGTTTGAGTATCCTTGATGCCGCAAATAGAATAAAGTTGAGCAAGCCCGCTTTTATAATTCTGCCATGTCCTGTCCATATCTATTGCTTGAGTTTTTATTTCAATTTTAAGTTGAAGATAATCCGAAGCTTTTGCATAGCCTTTTTCAACAAGGCTGCCGGTAATTTTAAGCTGGTTATTTAAGTTGCTCTCAACACTTTTTGAAAGATTATAAAGCTGAAGATACTGAAGTGTATTTAAATACTGGTCTGTTACCTGCTTTTGAAGATTATGCTTTTCTACTTCGGTTTTATTTTCATAGCTTTTCCCTTGAATTTGCCGCTGTGTATTCAAAGCATCGAGCAGACCGCCGTTAAAAATATTCTTTTCCAAATTTATCTGGGCGGAATATAAACCGCCGTTTGTTATTGCCGCATCATAACCGATTGCTTTCGGGTCGGGATTCGGGGTAAACAATGTACCGTTGTTGTAAAAATAAGGAGCAAAAAGTATATTGCTCGAAAGATAAACCTGGGAAGCCGAATTTTGTGCTTCGTCCAATTTACTTTGAAGATTATTTATAAGGTACAAATTTCCGAAATCTTTAATGACCGGAGAATTGTTTAATGCTTTATTTATGAAATAATTTAGATTGTACTGTGCAAATACAAAATTGCTAAGGCAGATAAATGAAAGTAATATTTTTCGGAATGTCATCAATAAATAAATTTTTAATTTAAATACTTATGAAGAATATGTGAGTATTTAATTCTATTTGTTAAAATATTAAAAAATAATTTCACTGGCCAATCTTTATTGAGGAATTAGGAATAACGGTATGGGGATATAAGGACAGTAAATTTTCAGATAAAGAAAAATTACAGGATATAATCATATTAACTTTCCCATAATACCCTATACCCAATTTCCTTATACCTATCCTCACTTCTTCTCTAAAATCAAAACACCAAAACTCTTATTTCCGTCTTTGCCTTCAAGCATTCCCGGTATATATATATTATGAGTTTCAGGATCTAATGCCATTGTCCTCAAACCTTTTTCAGTTGTAATATTATCAATTACTTTAAACTCCTTAGGGGAAATTTCTTTAATAACCGTTAAATTCCCTTCGCCGTTGGAACTAAATGCAAGATGAGTCTCAGGATCATACCCGCATGCATCTACATGTCCGCCGATTGGAACTGTTGTTATAACTTTTCCGGTTTTTGCATCAGATATAGCCATCATTTTATTATGGCAGCCGGAAAACAAAATATTGTCCTTTATATCAATAGCTAAACCCGAAGGTCCTTCTCCGGGTGCTACCGACCATGTCTTAATTATCTTTAAAGTTTTCGGATTAAATTCTACAACTTTGCTTTTATCTTCCAGATTAACATACATCAATCCTTTCCCGTTCGATACAACAAATTCAGGGCCTCCTTCAAGTTTAATTGTGCCGACAACTTTATACGTCTTAGCATCTATAGCTGTTATATTGTCGCTTCGTCCATTCATAGTAAAAACTCTTTCCGAAAACGGATCATAAACAATTGCATCGGGATCTTTGCCGGTTACATGAATCTCTCCGGTTTTTTTCAAAGTTTTTAAATTGAAAACAGTAACAGTATCGCTTCTTCCGTTACTTATAAATCCCTTCCCAAGCGCATCGGCAAATACTGCCCCGTGAACTCCGCTTAAGCCGTCTATTTCACCAACCACTTTATTTGTTTTTAAATTAATTACATGAATACGGTCTGCATTAGAAATATAAAGCATATGCATCGGTACATCTACAGCAGCATAATCCCACCAGCCTTTTCCGCCGATGTTAATACTGCCGGTTATTTTATATCCTGAAGTTTGAGATAACAAAACAAAAGGTATTAAAATTAAAAAAGAACAAAGGAACAGAAATAATTTTTTCATATCAACCTCAAACTAATTATTGTTTATTTTAATCAAACAAAGTCTTTTTTTAATTCTTATTATTGATGCAGCCATACTTGACTAATAAAAGGTTGTCATCTTTAATCAGTCCTACATTAGGAGCATAAACTTTATACTCTTTTACGCCGGCTTCCAATGGAGTAGTTTCTTCTGTCTCCAGACAACTACTGAAAGTATCCGCAGGTGTTTAAAAAGATTTATCTTCAGAAATAATTTTAGCCCTATCCATAGCAATACCAGGTGCTGCTTCCTGATAATATTGAGAGCCCAATAAAGCTGCTCCGGGCATCATTAAGCCATACTTAGCGCCGTTCTTTCCAGCCAGCCAGCTTCCATTATGATTAATAATTTTATTATCCCTATAGATATCGACATCCTCACCAAAATAAAAAACACTATTGCTTTGATTGTCTATTGCATAATAGTTTTTTGAAACTTCGGCTATTACCCCGTTATGATATTCCTTCTCTTCAACAATTCTGGTTTCAACACCGCCAATTATTTTGGTTTCATTCATAACGGTTATAATAACCTTTGTATTTACATTTTCTTCGTTGCCTTCCAGTATCAGCTGATAACCGGGTTTTAGTTTAAAAAAAGTATTACTGCCCTCCGATACGAAATCACTTTTATCAACATTAAAATCTTTTGTCCATTTATTATCATCGGCTGTTTGTGCAGTAAAAGTTGATGACTCTAAAATGATTATTATGGCAGTCATTATGACTGCCGATTTTAATTGTCTTAATATCAAATTAATCTCCAACCAAAATTTAAGGTTAAAGATATAATTTTAATCATTATCATTTTCTTCGTTTTCTCCCTTTTCATCTTTCTCGCCTTTTTCATTTTCTTTCATGGATTCGGATTTTACAAACTTTCCGTTAGGCCAGAGAGTTACATAATGAGTTTTTTTATTGCTTTCGATTGATAACTCATAAGTAACCTTTTTTCCGCTTGTAACTTTTTCGGCTTTATTTATTTTAAGTCCTTTAAATTTTACATTAAGAGATTTCATTACAGGAGCAGGCAACTCATTTTCGGGAATAGTTTCTTCTACTTCCGTAATCTTACCTGACGCGGTAATTAGCAGGTCTATATGCTGCTTACCTTCAACACTCTCAATCTCATAATAGCTGTGACCGTTCTCCTTCTCAATACTTGTGCCTTTTATTTCTGCTTTGGGATACGCTTTGTGGAAAGCGGTAAGTGCCGTAGCAGGTACTTTGTTCTGTTCGATTTTTTTATCTTGCGCAAAAATTAAACTTGCAGAGAATAATATAATTACAGTTAAGAAAGTAATTATATTAGAAGTTTTTAAAGTTTTCATTGAATACCTCCAAAAATATTTTAATTAATTATCTTGGTCAATATAAAACCAGTTTATGAAATTAAGATGAAATATCATTTAATAATTATAAGCCTTCTTTATTATTAGCCGGTCAGTATGTAAATAGCAGATTTAATAATTATTTATTAAAATCCAGCATATTAAAATCTTAATCTCCCGCAGAACCGTTGTTATCCTGTCCGTTTCCGTTTGATTGATCTTTTTCCTTATAATTATTGAAATTATATTTTAAATCCAGCATTACCTGCGGCGATTCTCTTACAAAATGAGTGTAGTTGTAAAAGTCCGTTCCTTGAGAATAGAATTCCCATCCCCCGGTATGCAGTAAATCCCTAACTTGCAAAATTAAAGACAAATCTTTACTCATTAAATTTTGCTTTACTGCTAAATCGGTGATAAAATATCCTTTCCATTTCCCTTGTGCAGTAACCGAAGGACTATGATACCGCGTATTTAATTGAAGTTCTGTCGAAGGTGTTATAGTGAAATCATTGCTCAATTTAATATTCCAGTCAAAACTTTCATTTGCAAACGATTGGTTAAATAAATTACCTTGAATTTTATAATCATAAACATCACCCATTAAATTGAACTGCCAGATTTTAACCGGGTTAAACAATACGCTGATTTCGGCACCGAGAGAATAATCGGTTCCTACATTCGCGCTTGAGTGAAGTGTTACATTCTCGGCATAAACGGAATTTATGTCTTCCATTTTGTTATGTGTAAATCGGTAATAAAAATCATTAGAAAAAGATATTTTACCGAAAAATGTCTGATAACCTATATCATATGAATCTATAAATTCAGGCTGCAGGTTGGGATTTCCTATTCGTACATCGGTAGCATCGAACCATGTATAGAAAGGTTCAAGGTCGCCGCCGTCGGGCCGTTCAATTCGACGGGAATAACCTGCCATAATTTGTGTGCCCCCGGCAAAGTTGTAAGATGCATGAATTGAAGGGAAGAAGTCCCATCTGCTTAAAGAAAACTGCTGTCCGTTTTCCGCTAATTTTACAAGCTGATAAGTATACTCTGTACGTGCACCGAGTTGCACACCCAGGCTGTCCCATTTATTGGAAAAGATTGAATATGCGGCAAATCTTGTACGGTTAAAATCATTTGTATGACTGAAAGGCAGCTGGTAAATATAAGTATTGCTTGTTGAATCAAAGAAATACAGCTTGTTTATATCCTGTCTAATCCTGCTGAAATATTCCGTACCTGCAGAGAATTTTTCATTTTTATTAATAGGTAAAACATAATCCAGATTTCCTCTTAACTCGCTTCCGGGCCCCAGCTCGGTTGTTTTGGTTCCGTTGATTTGACCGGTCGTTATTGTTGAATAACTTGCGGAAGCCTCGTTGTTATTACGATGTCTAAAAGATAAATTAGCAGTTAACTGATTTCCATCATCTCCGAATTTATGCTGATAATTAGAATTAAAATCATAAAATGTACCGGAATGGTTATGGTTGGTATTGTCTAAATAATAAAAGTTATTAGGCAAATTACTGTACCATTGATCGTAATTCAAAGTTGAATTTCTTAAAAATGACCTTACACCGTATCTTCCGCCGATTGATAAAATATCATTACCGCTTAAATTAAAATCCAGTCCGCCTTTTATTCCGGATACGGTTCTTCCCCAGGTCATATCTCCATTGGAGTTTAGGTAAGAAGTGTTTCCGGATATAATAAACTGTTTGTTTTCAGTTCGTGTGCCGGGGAAAGAACGGTGGTTAAAATCCAGACCCAAATTATAGTTTATAAAAGGCGTTTTATATTGAAAAATAACGTTCCCTCCGTATTTGTTACGCAGTCCTCCCATTATATCCACAAGACCGCTTAACCCCATGTTTGTATTTTTCTTAAGTACGATATTGATAATACCTGCCGTTCCGCTGGCGTCATACTTTGCCGACGGATTTGTAATCAATTCAATTGTTTTAATTGAACTCGCCGGAATTTGCTGTAATGCATCTTGAGCATCCATAACCGATGGATGTCCGTTAATAAGAACTTGAAAATTTGTGCTTCCTCTTAAACTTACATTGCCGTTAATGTCCACACTAACAGAAGGAACATTCTGAAGAACATCCGCAGCAGTACCTGACATTGCAGTAGCCATTTGACTAACATCAATTACTTTCTTATCAAGGTCGTAGGATATAGGTGATCTTTTCCCTTCTACAACAACATTCTTCATATTTATAGCAGACGGTTTCAAATATATTTTTCCCAAATCCAGATTAGTTCTAGAAGTTGAGAGTAAAATATTTTTAATCTTTTTTGTTGTATATCCAACATACTGGACATTTAAATTGTACTTTCCAGGTTTGATTCCCTTTAATATAAACCCCCCGTCTTTATTTGTTATTGTACCGGTAACTAATTTATTATCCGAATAATTTAAAAGTACAATATTAGAATATTCAATCGGCGCTTTTGTTTCTTCATTAAAAACATTACCGGTTATTGAATAGCCGTTTTTAGTTTCATTCTTTTGCTGGCAATAAGTTAAAGTAGTTAATAAAAGTGTGATATAAATAAGTATAAAAGATTTTTTCAGCATTATTACTCCACATCCGGCATTCCGGTTAGAAAATGTTTCGACTAAATTGTTTACTTTTTTACTATTAAAGAAAATCATACATAAACTTCAATACTAAAACCGAATAAATTAATATTAATAGATGAAAATAAGATGAAAATTATATTTTTAGGAGGCTAAAATTAAATTTTGTGATATGTATTAATTCTAAAATATTAGTTTTTAATTAAGCAGCTTTTTCAAACAGAATAACAATAAATATTGTTTTTTCACCAATATTACTTTCAACACTTATTTTACCTCTGTGCAATTCCACAATTTCCTTTGCAATTGCAAGGCCTAACCCGCTGCCGTTTATTTTAGCACGAATTTCGTTAGATCTATAAAACCTATTAAAAATATATGGAATTTCATCCTGGGAAATTCCAGGGCCGGAATTTTCAATTTTAACTTTTACTTTATCATCAGAAAATTTTTCCAGCTTAACGGCTACAATGGAATTTGGAAAAGAGTATTTAATTGCATTATCAATAAGATTTAAGAAAACACTCCTTAACTTTTCTTTATCAGCTTCAATTTCAACTGCATCATCAAAAGATAAATTAACATTTATATCTTTACTTATTGCCGCTTTATTTATTGTCTGTATACAATCTGCCAAAAGCTCATCAATTCTTACCTGACTTAAATTTAACTTTGATTGAGATGCATCCAGCTTAACTATTGTTAAAAGTGAATTTGTCAATTTTGTTAAATTCTCAATTTCAGATAAAGCATTTTTTATACTTTCTTCAGATTCAGAATCTTTTATCTTTTTTTCTAAAATTTCAAGTTCTGTTTGAATAACCGTTAATGGAGTCTTAATTTCATGAGATGCATTAGCCACAAATCTTTTTTGACTTTTAAAAGCATTATCAATTCTTTCGATCATTTCATTCAAGGTTTCACCAAGTGCTCTAACTTCATCTTTAGCCTTCGGCAATTCCAAACGCTTATCAAGGTTTTCACCTGAAATATTTTTTGCATTATTTGCCATTTGAGTAATTGGCTTAAAAGCGGCTTTAGAAATAAAATATGCCGCAAAACCGGTTATAATTAATCCGGCCGGAATAATAGTTAAAAAAAGATAAAACAAACGGTTTAAATCATCATAAACATCCTTAACCGAAGCTGCGGTTTCCAATATGTACGCAGAATCGTTAGCAGCTTCAAATCTGTGCCAAAAAATGTGATATTTCCTATGATTTATTCTCTTTTTTTCGTATTCAAAAGATTCATTTTGAACTTTATTTAAATCCGGGATTTTACTTTTAGAAAGAAGTGAATCTTTAATGATTAATTTTCCATTTTCATTATAAAGCTGAAATCTTTCCCCAATTAAACCTTTTGATCTAATTGAATTTAACTTATTTATATTAAGACTTTCTTCGTCGCTGTATTCGTCTTCAATCTCAGTTCGTAAAGAAATTGTATAACTCTTTAAATTTGTATTTAGTTTTAAGAATGCCGCATCTTTATTGCTGTGATATATAATTGCTGCAAATGCAGTAAGCATTATGCCAAATACAACTGTATAAGCTAAAATTATTTTTGTTTTAATAGAAAACATAAAATTACGATTTAAATTTTATATCCATTCCTCATCTTCTTACTAAAGGAAAAAGTTAGGAAAGAGATCTTAATTATCTGTGAAAATATACCCTGCTCCTCTCACTGTTTGGATCAGCTGTTTTTCAAAATCCTTATCAATTTTCTGACGTAAAAATTTTATAAAAGATTCTATTACGTTGCTTCTCGGATCAAAATTCATATCCCATAAATGTTCGGAAATCATTTCCCTGGTTAAAATTTTATTTGGTTTCATCATAAATAATTCAAGAAGTGCAAATTCTTTTGCTGATAACTGAACTTCTTTTCCTTCCCGGTAAGCTTTATGAGTATTCAGGTCAAGCTTAATTCCAAAATTTTCTAAGACCGCTGAACGATTTTCACCGTGCCTTCTTATTAAAGCTCGCATTCTTGCCAGCAATTCTCCCAAGTGAAATGGTTTTGCAAGATAATCATCTGCCCCCTGGTCCAATCCCTTAATTTTATCCGAAACATCGTCAAGTGCCGTCAGCATTAAAATGGGAGTTAATACTTTATTCTTCCTTAAATTCGAACATGTTTGCAAACCATCCTGCTTAGGAAGCATAATATCTAATATTATCAAATCATAATTATTAATTTCTGCAAGTTCTTGCCCAATAATGCCGTCTCCGGCAGTATCAACAGCATAGCCTTCGGATTTCAACCCTTTGGAAAGTGCGGCTGAAATTTTTTTATCATCTTCAATTAAAAGAATGCGCATAAAAATCTAATATTTTTACAAATATAATTAGTTAAAATGAAAAGAGTATGAAAATAATTCGGAACTGTTAAATAAGAGAGTAACCTAAATTTGAAAATTTTACCTTGCAGTTAAGCTGCAAAAATTCACCAGCATTTTACTATTTGAACCGGTCTCATATCCGCCGAAAATATTTACCTGTACACTATCAATAGCATTAGAAGATATGGTATCTGTTACTGAGTAATTCGCCCAGAAAGCATTACTAATTTTAACTGACTTCATCTTTCGCGAATTATCCGATTTGTATTCTATCAAGTCAGCTCTGCCATTTTCTGCACTATCCATTTTAACCCAGCATGAAAAAGTATATATATAAGCACCGGACTGTAATTTAACTTTCTGGTAAAGTTCAGTTAAGGGGATTGTAGATAAAGAAAAAGGGTTAAAAGTTCTAATATAAACAGACCAATTACTAAGTTTATTAGGTGTATCATTTGAAAAGCCTGGCGAAGCAATCGTTGTTTCCCAGCCTTCAAGCGTCGGTTTGCCGTTTAACTCAAAAGACGGATTCTTTAATAAGTTAATTTGATCTGATGTAAGCGCTGGCCCGGTTAGTGAACTATTACAACTGTTAAAAACTATTATAAGTGAAAGGATAAAAGTTATAGCAAACCTCTTTTTCATAACTCTCATTATTAAAGAAACGATAAGAATTGTTTAACTTATTTTCCCAAATTTATTCTTAGTTATAAATAAATTCAATCCTAATTACACTAGTCGTATAAAAAATCACAAGCAGGGTGAATAACTATAAAAAATCCGCAGACAATATTACTAAGATTTCTGCGGATTTTCACCAAGGCTTAATTGAGGAGAGTATTACTAAGTCTAATTTCCGTTATCTCTGCGGCGGCCCATTCTGCCTCTTCGTTCTTCCATCATTTTCTTATACTCGGCTTTTTGGTCATCAGTTAATATCTTTTCGAAATCGGTATTAGCATCCATCATTATTTGCCTAAATGCCTGCCTTCTATCTTGAACAGAATCCGGAACTGCTTTAATTTTATTTTCTGCACTGGTAAAAATTGAATCTGCCTGAGCAGTTTGTGTATCTGTTAATTTTAGCCTGTCTTGTAGCCTGTCTACTCTGTCCTTAACCGAAAAACGGTTTTGTGCGTTAGCACTGAAAATAAAAGCTACTGCAATTATTGCAGTCAATATTAAACTTCTCATATTTCCCTTTCTTTAATGTTGAGAAATTAAAATTTAATTAAGTTTCAAAAACCTATGGATATTTGACAACAAAGTATAGAATATAGTTTAACTCGCAGGTAGGTCTATATTTTCCCCATAATTTCTATAGAAAAACTATATTATTTCAACAGTTTTCCATTCAATTAAAGACTGAAATACTGTTTTTAGATTCTTTTGATTAACTCCCTCAATAAAGTGATTATTTTTATTTGAAGTATCCTTATTCAAATAAATTTCCAGCCAATCATCATATTTAGTTTCTGAAAGGAAAGATACCGTCATAGTTTTAATTTGATTTTTGAGATGAAATTCTTCGTTATAACAGTCTAATATAAATTCAACATATTTTTCATTATTAACATGCTGGTTTATATCTATATTAGAATAACCGACATGTTTATTAAAAACTAATTCTTTTTTATTTTCAAAAGAAAATTTAGCCGGAAGGTCCTTTAAAGCATGATCATTTTCTTGAGTCGGTCTGTAAGCTGGAAGATTCTTTAAATCTGAAATTCGTTTTGTGC
>Ga0102950_1000488_pt1 | contig 11262 bp, 9 predicted proteins | sample SalPon2A_B_D2_MG_FD_78505 | JGI IMG/M metagenome (GOLD analysis project Ga0102950, IMG submission 78505) | Soil microbial communities from South San Francisco under conditions of wetland restoration - Salt Pond MetaG R2A_B_D2_MG | ecosystem: Environmental > Terrestrial > Soil > Wetlands | place...
ATGCCGTTGATGAATTATCCGCCGCTCCGTTTGAAAGGTTCCCCTTAAATGATATATCTGTTGCCACGAAATGGGGGTCCCTGCTGTTGACCCTGCCCTTTTTAAGGGAATAACTGACTTCAATGTGAGGATTTCGTCCGGGCGACAGATGGCCTTTTATTGTACACTTGGCAGAAAGGATCCCGGATGGATCATAGTCTGCCACTATATCACGATATTTCTGTGGCAGGTACCGGCTTATCCTGGCCGCATCTATCTTGTCGCCTGTTATTGAAAGATCCAGGATATTCCCTTTTAACACTGATCCCCTTATATCAAAGTCGTAGTCATTTGTTGAAATGGTTCCCCTGCTGAATGAGACACCGTTACTGTTACTCTGCATCGCCAGGTTTATATCTGACATAACCGGACCGTTTATTGTTGTTTTGCCCAGCACAAAACGGTCCATATCACATTTGGCCAGGGCAAAAAAGTCAATATTGTCTGCATTGATCCTGCTTTTCAGTCTTCCGCTTTTCACCGTGCCGTTAATGATAAGGTCCGCCTGCCTGTTGTCGTAACAGGCCTTAATATTGCGCACATTTATTTTTTCAAGGTCTATAGTCAGATCCTGTTCACTTTTCCCGGAACTCTTTCCTGAAATATTCCAGTTAACAAGACCGTCCTTATCGGTATACAGGTTTAACCTTCCGTTTCGTGCGTAAATACTTTCTATTGTATAATTGCTCCTGATTATGTCGGTTAACCTGAATTCAACTGACAGACCGGCTGCCGCAAGCAGGGTATCTGTTTTTATGCTGTGAAGCGAAGAGGCTTTAAAGCTGTCGGAGGAATGGACGAGTACACCCTTCAGTTCAAGTGAGGCCCTGGGGAACCTTCTTAAGAAGGATAGTTTAAGGGATTTGTACTCGAATTTTGTGGAGATGCTGTTACTGAGTGATTTAAGAACTATATCAGCAACCTTATCCTGCAATAACAATGATGCAGAGAAAAGGAATAAAGAAACGGCTAAAACAAGAATAACAGCCAGTTTAGATATTTTTAAAACAAGCTTCATAAGTATTAAAACTCTCAACCTGTTAATATACGGCGGACAAAGTTAATTTATTATTCTCTGATCAGAAAAGATATATCATCTGTTACATCGTATTCAGCATGTATGTATCCTTTTCTGAATACCCTCATTTTTCTTTCTCCCTTTAAACGGAGTTTTCCGTCTTCAAGCAATAGCATTGAACCTTCCCTCAAACCGACAACATACATTTCGGGGTTTGCTGTAATGAACTCTTCAATTCTTTGTTCCCTTGTTTCCCCGGCATGGCCCTCAGGATGAATGTCAGTATAATGGGGATTTATCTGGAAGGGTACCAGGTTAAGGGCCCCGAAGCTGCCCGGGAAAGCCACGGGCATATCATTTGTTGTCATTATGGTAGGACAGGCCAAGTTGGATCCTGCACTCCATCCTATATACGGGATACCTTCTAGCACTTTATTCCTGACTGCTTCCAGGATATTGTTTTCCCTCATCATCTTAAGCAAAATAAAGGTGTTCCCGCCACCAACAACTATCGCAGCGGCCTCTTCTACCGCTGCGACAGGGTCCTTGTAACGGTGTATGGAAATAATATCATGACCTGCTTCAATGAACCTCTCTTTTACTTTTTCCTCATACGCATCAAATGAAAAGGTAACTGCGGCATATGGTATAAAAAGCGCCCTTACGGGTTCCTGTCCGAGGAATTCCCTTATATCATTTTGGGGATATTTAAGGTATGGTTCTCCTGCATTTGTTGAGTTGCTGATAAGTAATAGTCTCATAAGTAATATTTTATATTTATGCCGATTGACTGAAAATGCTTCTCTTTTCTGTCGCTATGAAGCTTAATATTTCCGGCTGGTTAATGTAAAGACTTGATCCTGTGGTTTCCAGGATTGTTATTTACAGTAAAGGTATGAAAGGTATTATTAAACACATCGATCAGAAGTATTTTACCTGCAATAACATTTCCTGTACCTGTTATCATTTTGATAACCTCATTCGCCATATAAGCGCCGGTTATACCAGGCAGGGCACCAAAAAGGCCAACTTCGACAGGGGCTGGATTTTTATATTTTTTTTCTTTTTTTTCGGGATTAAAACACCTGTATGTTGGTCCGCCTTTATAGTTAAAGACAGACACCATGCCCTCAAATTTATAAATGGAGCCGTGTACCATCGGTTTATCAAGTATGACACATGCGTCGTTGATGACATATCGTGCCGCGATATTGTCGGTGGCGTCCACTATAATATCATATCCTTCAAGCATTCTGAGAGCGTTGGAAGAGGAGAGTTTCAGGTTATTTATTCCTATATCCACAAATGAATTGAGTGCTTCCAGGTGGCTTTTGGCAATGATTGATTTCAGTTTGCCTACATCTTCCGATCCGTACAGTACCTGGCGCTGCAGGTTTGACTCATCCACCGTATCAAACTCAACAACTGCAAGTTTACCTATTCCGGCTGCTGTAAGGTATTGTAATACCGGACAACCGAGGCCTCCTGCACCGACAACAATAACCCTTGCCTTTTTAATCAGCTCCTGGCCCTTCAGGCCTATCTCGGGGATCATGATCTGCTTGTTGTATCTCCTGATCTCACGCTGTGATAAACAATCCGATTTCATTTTTTCCTGGCGGTTTCCTGCAAATATACATCATGGCAGTGCTTCCGGCAAAAAATAAAAGCACGGGGAATCCGGCTGCAAGAATAAAAAGAGAAGTAACTAAAATGTAATATTTAACCACTGAGTAACTCAAAAGATACAACATGGGCACAAAGTTAATGTGTTGGAATCAGTAACTTTGTGCCCTTTGTTAAAAAAAGTATTTATACAGGAATGAAAATCAGTCATTGAATGTAAAGGCAACACCTATCTCGAAGGGATACATGTCATATCCGCCGGGAGCTTTCCCGTCCTGGAAGAGAGGAGTAGCGTAATAGGTACCAAAGATCTCAACATTACCATAGCCTACCCTGGCTGTTGCACCATATCGAAGCATGTTGAGACTGAAGTCTTTATATGATTTGACTTTAGGGCCATCTTCAAAGACCATTTTAGAGTGAGAGGCTATTTTAACGGCACCTATCGGACCGGCTGCTATGTTAAGGCGATGGTGGTCGGTAGGAAGCTGTATCTCAAGTAACACAGGGAGATCGAGATATAGAGTGGCAAGTTTAGACTTTTTCAGCGCTCCCCCCGGAACCAGTTCTTCTATTACTCCGTTGGGATCTTTCTGAATGTTATTATTGCCGTCGAACCTGTAGTTATTCCAGTTCAGTCCAAGACCGGTGACTAGTCCGATATGTCTCGCAAAGCCTATGCTCAGCTGGGTGAAGTTAATATTAAAACAAGCTGATTTACCGGAGTTAAGTGACATATAAGCTATGTCTGTCGGTACTGAAAAACTATTGTCGGACATCATGTAATTATTGAACCCGAATTCGACCCCTGACCAGTGTCCCCTGAATCGTCTTGCTCTTCTTGACCTGTAGTTGTCTTCTTCGTCATAACTCCAGTCGTGATGATCAGTATATTCCTCTTCAGTGCCGGAATATTTCTTAAACCGGACTCTTGGTCCTTCGAGCGATTCCAGTAACCTTATTCCCCTGTTTCCTACCTTAAGATCATAAGATGAATCGCCTTCTTCAAACCTTACCTTGTCATTTCCAATTGTGACACTTGTTTTCTCTTTGGCTGTGGCAGTAGTTTCTTTTTTATCCTGTCCGTTTACCGGGGATGCTTTGCAGAAACCGGTAATTATTATCACTGCAGACAGTATTACTATTACTTTTTTCTTCATGGCTAAAATTTTTGTTTTTGTCAGATGTTACAATGCTGGGACGAAGAAAGGTTCTGAAAAGTTACGGAGCCGGTGAGGCTTTTTTTACCGGAGCATTGAACTTGAGTACTTTTGAACTGAAGTATACCGAGGTTATTTCACCGTTGACGTCTTTCTTTTCATTAAGGGCCATCTCCCATCCGAGAAGTTTATTAATACCGGTAACTCCGGCCTCTGCAATCTCATAGGCTTTTAGCGGGGCATCAGATGTGGTCTTTTCCCTGAGTATTTTTTCCCTGAATGTCTTTGCAATGAATTTACCGATCCTGCTTCTTTCGTCACCCTCATCATCCGGCAGCTGTATTGAAGGAGCATTGTATGCTACAAGGGTGCCGGCGACCGGCCTTACAGGCAGGTCAATGTCGGATGTAAAGGCAATCCTGTTTACCTGAATGCTTCTTCCCGGTTCTTCTGACAAGGAAGAATCTGCTGTTTCATTTATTGCAACAGCCTGTCGGGCGGTACCGGTTTTGTTCTTTATTGCCCGTTTGCCTTTAATGACAGGAGGATTTGTATTGAATGCAGAACTTAAGATTACAGGGGACCCTTTTTTTATGTTTATTGTAATAACAGAATCATTTGCACCGGTCTTCATGGAGGATCTTGTATCACGGCCGGGAGCATTCCGTGGAACAATAAAATAAAGAGAGACAACCAGGGCTATGGCTGCCGCAGTGCTCAAAACTATAAAGACTGTTCCGGCAAATTTCCGGACAAAAGTAAGCCTTATAAGCGATCTTTTATGAATGTATTTTACTGCAGGCGCTGTTAGTTTCGTTTGCCTGATAAGGTCAAAAGTTCTTTTCCTGGCAGGGACTTTTTCTGTCATAGACAATATTTCAGATTCCTGTTCAGCAGAGAGGTCACCTTCCATATATGCTATACACAGGTATTCAAACTGCTGATCCGTGATATCGGATGCATCCTTCTTAAGGGAGTCTTTATTCCGGAATGATGCTTCAGCCGGTACCAGTCTTGCTGTAAGCAGCTCTTCTGATTCCTCCCGGATATCAGGATTGTCGCGGAGAAAGGCCATAAGCTCTTCTTCCTGTGCTTTGCCAAGGTTCCCGTCGAGCCAGTCGATGATCCATATCCCGTAATTTGACCTGTCAATCTTCATAGTTAAAGAACAGTTTCAATTTTACCGATGTAACTTTTCAGGGCAATCCGGCCCCTGTAAATATTGATCTTTACCTGTGCCTCACTTAATCCTGTTATTTCACCTATTTCCTTATAGCTGTAACCTTCATAGTCTCTTAACAGGACAGGTGTTTTCTGGTGATCCGGAAGACGTTCTAGGGCCCTGTGGAGTATCTCATTCAGATCGCTGTACTGCGAGTCGCTTATCATTTCAGATTCGTTTGTCTCTTCTATACCTGTAATCCTTTTCTCTTTCCTTATTATATCTATCATTGTGTGATATGCAGTGGAAAAGAGCCACGATTTCACAACTCTGTATTCTATCTCGGCCACACTTCTCCACAGTTTCTCAAAGCTGTCCTGCACAATATCATTGGCCCGGTCCTCGTCCCTGAGATTACCACGGATAAAGCGATACACCGCATCGGCATACTCTTCTACAGATCTGTTATACTCTTTTACAGTCATGTACTGTTATGATCGGAATACAATGCAAAGACGAATAAAAACCGGAATAGTTACAGCTAAGGTAAGAAAAAGGTGCAACGGTAAAACGGCGCAACGGTCAATTGTGTCGGATTCCCCTCCGGGGGCAGTGTGAGTTTGGGTTTGAGTAGTGAGTAGATTCTTTAGAAATCCCCTTCCAAGAGGGGAATCCGACAGAATTAACCCTTGCGCCTTTACGCCTTTGCTTTATACACCCTTACCCAGTCTATCTCCATGGAAGTCATGCCGCTGATTGGCTGGTCGAGGCCGCCGGCCAGAGAAACATACATAGGTTCATTGGGAACATCCGAAGTCTGGGTATGGACAACAGTGTTGTTGATCTTCCAGACAAGCCTGTCGGGGGTCCACTCGAGGGTATAAATGAAGAAGTCATTTGCATAACGCGATCCGAGAGCTGTTTTTGAAACATTACCGTTTCCGGAGAACAGGTCGAACCAGACCTTCCCCTTTGATGTCCTGCAGATATCAACATGGGGGGTTATCTTATCGGCGAGCATCCAGAAAGCACTTTTAGCCTGCGGATTGCCGAGTTTTATCTTGGCACTGAAGATACCGTATTGCTGCCTGAAGCTTTTACCGGTGTTTATAAGCCCGGAAGTATAGCTGAATTCCTTAGTGCTGAACCCTCCTGCTGCCGACCATACCTTACCGTTGACCTTCTGAGGCTTTGTGCTTATTTTCAGGATACTGTTCCTGATCTCAAAATTTTCCTTTTCAGTATATGCCTGTAGATCGGATTCGACAGAGTACCTGTCTTTCAGCAGCTTGTCGCCCCAGTAATAGTTGGTGAGCCACCTGGATGTGTCGAGTGTGTTATCTTCAAACTCTTCCCTGAAAGTAACTTCGCGACTCTTTAGTATATCAAACCTGGAAGAATCCTTCACCTTGAAGTACCAGATGATATCCCGATCTTTCTTCAACTTTTCATATTCCTTCAACTCTTTATACATCTCCGTCTTCTCAAATCTCTTCCTGTCAAGAAGATACTCTTTATTCTCCTTGAATTCAGTAGTGGCAACATAGTCCTTTAACTCACCGTACCTTTCCAGCCTCGATGAACCGTCGGTGTTCTTAAAATTAGCATATTCCTTCGATGATCCGAATCTATAGAACTCCTTAATGTCTGGTGAGTTTTTTAACCTTGTATATTCCTGGAACTTTTTGTACTCATCGGTATCCTTGAATGTGAAAGGCTTCATTTTCTGCTTAGCCTGGAATTCCGGTGTCTTAACAAGCTTGTCGAGCTCTTCATATCTCAGGATTGTATTGGACTTGTTGTTACCTTCCTTCAGACCAGCCTTAAGGTAAGCCTTTATCTCCGGATCCTTCTTTAAAGCCTTGAATTCACGCAGCTTCTGATATTCCTCAGTATTCTTGAATTTTATAGGCTTCATCTTTTTCTTAGCCTGAAATTCCGGCGACTGTATGAATTTCTTCAGCTCTTCAAATTCAGTTATTTTTTCAGATCCTTCCAGCTCACGAAACTGCTTAAGGTAGGCATTCGATTTAGTCTTGAAATAGAGAGTGATGTCTTTCGCCTTGCGAAGTCCGTCAAATTCCTTTTCCTTCTGGTATTCCTCGGAATCCTTGTAACGCAGAGACTCGATCTCCCGGCGCTTGTTTTTGAAATCAGCAGAATTGACACGCTCATTCAGCTCATTATATCTTGCCAACTGTTCAGATTCCGAAAAGGTCTTTAGCTTCTCAAATTCAGCAACAAGCTCTTTTTCTGCCTGCTCAATTTTAGAAGTTGATGGGATCATTCCCAGTGAAAGCTTGAGACTTGCCATTGTAATACAGGTTTTTGTACAAGTGATAAAGATAAAAAATCTTTCCAAATATTCGTTTTTAGATATCCAAATCTTTGTTTTTTAGGGAAGATGCAGCAATTTATAAAATGTAACAAAAATTTTACCCTGATTATTTGGAAAATGGAAATTGATAGTTTAATTTTGACCAACCGGTCAGTCAAAAACTTTGTGCGGTAATTATAACTGAAAAATAATTGGTATGACACCAAGAACAGCATCACAGTTCAGGGAGATACGGGAAGAAAGGAAAGCGCTTATAATCGAAACAGCTCTCGAGCTTTTTGCCGATGAAGGGTATCATAACACTACAATAAGCAAGATAGCTGCCAGGGCAGGTATATCAAAAGGCTTATTGTATAATTACTTTGAAAGCAAGGAAGCTTTGCTTTCGGAGGTACTGAACAAATCTACTGAAGAGATAACAATGTATTTTGATCCAAATAAAGACGGTTATCTTTCAGAAGAGGAATTTGAATGGTTTATCAGGAAGATCTTTGACGTGGTAAGGGAGAAGCTGACTTTCTGGCGTTTTTTTTACCAGCTTCTTATGCAGAAAGAGGTAAGGGGGTTCATGCTGCAATACAACGAGAGCCCGGTTAACTCATTAAACCAGATTTATACCGGCAGCGGACTGGAATTCATGAAAAAGATGACCGATATGATAACTGCATATTTCATGCGTAAGAAAGACAAGAATCCTCCGGAATATGATCCTGTTCTCGAAATGCACATGTTCATCTATACCGTTGAGGGCTTTGCAATGTTAACAGCATATATGGATGAGGTGGATCCTGTGTATTATGATAAAACAATTAACCGGATTGTTGAATTGTATAAATAGGTAAATGATGAAAAAATTTTATTTCATTTTATTCTCATTATTGTTTCCTGCAGCACCGGCATATATCTGTGCCCAGCAGCTGACAGCAAAAGAGATTGTAAAGAAAGCCGATGAAAAGTTCAATGGCGAGAAGTCGAGTGAGACGGTTATGGCAATGACAATAGTGCGGCCCACATGGCAGCGGACTGTGGAATTTAAAAGCTGGACTCTGACACGCGATTATAATCTGACTCTCATCACCTTTCCCGCAAAAGACGCAGGTCAGTCATTTCTGAAACGGGGGAATGAGATGTGGAACTGGAATCCTGCCATCAGCAGGCTTATTAAACTGCCTCCCTCTATGATGTCGCAGGGCTGGATGGGTTCCGATTATACTAATGACGACATAATGAAAGAATCGTCGGTGGTAAATGATTATACTCACGAAATAACAGGCAGTGCCATTGTTGAGGACCGCGAATGCTGGGTGATTAAAATGTTAGCAAAACCCGATGCTGCCGTTGTTTGGGGTCACCAGGTAAGATGGATTGATAAAAAGGATTTTCTCCTTTTGAAAGCGGAATATTATGATGAAGACGGGACCCTTATGAGAACAGAGACAGGAAGTGATATAAAGAGCATGGATGGAAGAATGATACCCACAAAGCTCGTTCTTAAACCCATGGATGAACCGGGGAACAGCACTGTTGTGGTAATTAAGAATATAAAATTCAATATACCCATGCAGCAAAGCTTCTTCTCACAGCAGAACATGAAAAGAATCCATTAACCTGAAGGAATATGAAAAGTTATTTACTGGCATGGAGGAACCTGTGGAGAAATAAAAGGCGTACACTTATTACAGTTGCTTCGGTATTCTTTGCGGTTTTCTTTGCCCTGCTGATGCGGTCGCTTCAGCTCGGGTCATATGCCCATATGTTTCAGAATGTAATTGAATCATATACTGGATATATACAGGTGCAAAACCAGGATTTCAGGGATAATTCAACAGTTGACAACTCATTTGATTTCACCCCTGACATCAGGAAACTCCTGCTCAGCGATCCTAATGTAACCAACCTTGTACCACGTTTCGAGTCATTCGCCCTTGCCTCAACAGGGCCACTGACCAAGGGAGTTCTGGTTATGGGTATTGATCCGGAGAAAGAGGCATTACTGTCCGATGTGAGGCACAGGCTGGTAAGGTACCGGCTGACCCCGGAAGCCATTGATTCCATCAAACAGATGGATATACCCGGAAATGTTAAGTCAAAGCTCGATCTGTTCAGGGGTGAAAGTTATGCTTCTCCGTCTATACTTCAGCTCGACCTTGGTATCAAAGACAGGGATGCAGGTAAAATAATGCCCGGGATTGAAAGGGTAACGAGGATCAGCAACGGTTATCTCACTGCAGGGAAAAAAGAAGCTCTTCTTGGTGACGACCTGGCCAGGTATCTGAACCTGAACATCGGTGATACTCTTGTAATGATAGGCCAGGGATACCACGGGACGACAGCAGCAGCTAAATTCAGGATAGTAGGGATAGTAAAGCTACCAACACCTGATATTGACAATAAGATCGTATATCTGCCCATAGGTGTATGCCAGGAGTTTTACAATGCCCCGGGAATGCTTACATCCATGGCTTTGACAGTTAAGAATAAAAGCGACAAGGCAATAAACAGAACCCTCAAATCGCTTGGCAAACAACTTCCTTCACCGCTTAGGCTTCTCGGCTGGAGAGAGATGAATGAACTGCTTATAAACCAGATGGATGCTGATAACAAGAGTGGGGCTATTATGATAGGTATTTTATATCTAGTTATAGCATTTGGCATCTTCGGTACTGTTCTTATGATGACAACTGAAAGGAGAAGGGAATTCGGTGTCTTAACAGCGATTGGAATGCAGAAGTCAAAACTGGCAGCCATTGTATCCTTTGAAATGGTGTACATCGGTTTGCTGGGCATACTGAGTGGTATTGCAGCGGCACTACCCGTAATAATAATAGGGCAGTACCATCCAATACGATTCTCGGGCGAGTATGCCAAGGTTTATGAAAGCTATGGCATGGAACCTGTAATGCCGTTTATGAACGTCAACAATTATTTCCTCTGGCAGTCGGTAATTGTAGCCGTAATAGTGCTCATTGCCATAGCATACCCTGTCAGGAAGATATATAAAATGAAGCTTGTCAATTCGTTAAAAGCATAAATTTACCTTGTTATGATCTGGAAAACAGCATGGAAGAACGTATGGCGTAACAAGGTGAGAAGCCTTGTTGTCATCTCTTCCGTTACAATAGGAATATTTGCCGGGGTCTTTTCTGTGGCTCTGATGAACGGCATGATAGAACAGCGTGTGGACGATGCTCTTAATGAGGAGATATCGGACATCCAGGTAACAAACAGGAATTTCCGGCTGAGTAATGACCCGCAACTGACTATTAAAGATCCGTCAAAAGTACTGACTGCCATTCATTCTGTCAAGGGTGTTGAGGCTACTGTCGAAAGAACAGTGTTAACCGGCATGGCAAATACGGCTTTAAAAAGTACCGGTGTCATGATTACCGGTATAGATCCAATGCAGGAAAAAAGGGTCTTTACTCTCTATAAGAAAATAATTCCCGGAACAGGAGGTTATTTTGATGACAAGAGCGAACATAATCCGATAATGATAGGTGAGGATCTTGCGAAAGATCTGGGTATTGTAAGATACTACCTTGACACATCAACTGTGAGGAACTTACAACAAAAAGGTGTGCCGGAGATTTTAACAGACAAGCTGAAACCGGTGATCGGAATGAGATTTACAGGGGAAAAACAGTTTGTGAGGAAGATGAAATCCCTGTTCAGCGCGAAAGAATCGAAAGAATACGGGCAGTTGATAAAGAAAGAGGCCTGGACATACAGGAAAAACAGCAGAATGACTCTTACCTTTCTGGATAAGGATAATAACCAGGTGGGAGCCATGTTCCATATCACCGGCATTTACAACATCGCAAACAGTGTCTTTGAAAAAAGCATGGTATTTGTAAGAAACAGCGATTTGCGAAGGCTCACCGGCCTGCCTGACAGTGCCTGCCATGAGGTTGTGATTAAG
>Ga0102950_1000489_pt1 | contig 11261 bp, 12 predicted proteins | sample SalPon2A_B_D2_MG_FD_78505 | JGI IMG/M metagenome (GOLD analysis project Ga0102950, IMG submission 78505) | Soil microbial communities from South San Francisco under conditions of wetland restoration - Salt Pond MetaG R2A_B_D2_MG | ecosystem: Environmental > Terrestrial > Soil > Wetlands | place...
CTTGTGTTTTTTGCTCGGCCGGCGTTTACGTAACCAGGCAAAGAGCATAATAAACAACTTACCTATTTTGTCCGTGATCGCATTTCGGGTCAATTTTAAAATGTCAATGGTAACCAAATCTATTGTTGGTAGCGAAGCTTGTGATATACCGTTGTTATTTTCGGAAAGAATCTGATATATACGTCATAAATTCAGGTAAAACATTACGCCAGTATGACCAGTCATGTGCTCCATTCTGGATTCTGAATTCATGTGGTATACCCTTAGATTTCATGGCAATATGCAACAATGCATTGTTGGGAGACAAATGGTCATCGTCGCCACAACTGATATACCATTTTGTCTTACTTTTTGTTTTTTCAGGAAGATTTTCAAAGTAAGTGATAACATCATAAGGTTTATACCATTCAATTAATACTTTGTCACTAACATCAGGAAATTTTTTTTTCAGATATTCAGAATCGTATTTTCTGACAGCTGCACTTAATGCACATGCAACCGAGAATTTGTCTGGCTGATGTACAACATACTGTACTACAGCTGCTCCTCCCAAAGAAGCTCCGGCAATAGCTTTACTATCTTTCTCTGTACGGCAGCGATAATTTTTTTCTATATATGGAATAAATTCTTTAAAAAAGAAATCTTCAAAATTAAAATCTCCCTCAGGATCATTAAAGTAACTAATTCTCTTTGACCCGAAGTTGGCATCTGGTGTTACAACAATCATAGGAACAATTTCTCCGCTTTCAATAGCTCTATCCAAATATTGTTTCAATCCGCCATAATAGAACCACGACTGCTGGTTGGGTATAGTATTGGCCGGGCCAGCTGGATGCAATAAATAAAGAACAGGGTAACTGAGGTCAGAAGATTCATAACCTGCAGGTAAATAGATCGAAAATTTACGATCCATTTTTAAAATGTTACTATAGAGTGTTTTTGATTCGTAAGCGGTACCTTGAGATTGTGCTTCTATAGCAATTGTCAATAATAGTGATGTAAGTATCAATGATAGAATTCGCATAGTGGAGTAAATTGGTTATAATTCATTTCCAGGATCAAATAATGATTAAAGTTAAAAAATATTTTGAATCCCGAATGGTAACTTAAATATTGTTTTTTCAGTTAGCATTCGGGTCATTTATTTTAGTTACATACCTGACATGCTTATTGTAAATTGTCCATGAAACGCAGTAAAGCCTGAATGCTACCGGTCCGGTAATAAAAAGAGCCGGGCGTTTAGAAACAGCCCTGTGGACAGTTTTAGCGTCTCCTCCGGGGACCAGTTTAAGGAGCCTGCTTGCTGCGAAGACGCGTTACCCAATGATTTAATACTCGGTCCTGGTACCCCGAGTACTCGTGTCCGGGTCCCGATAGCCACCAGGATAGTCCAGGTACAGAATTATAATTGCAGGCAATCGCGAGTGGAAGCAAACAGATTATACAAAAAGCTGGGATTTATTCTTCGCGAGACCAATATGTACAGGTATAATCTGGACTAGTATCATGCGATACTTGTTTTTTTAGTACTATCAGTCTGCTACTCTAATATCAAAATTTCCTTAAAAAAATAAAATTGACTTCTGTGTCATGACGTTGTAACTTTACATTAAGGTCTTATTATTAACTCTTTAAATTGATAGCAGGAAACTTTACGCGGTAAATTATCGTGCTTGAATATGTCCTATTAATAAGTTACACAGTAAAATCATTTAACATGAAAAAATTCTATGCTTTGAGTCTTTCCATGGATCATAACTACTGCTCCAACAGGTTGGCTTTTGAAATGATGGAAAGAATAAATCTGATGCACTTGTTTTATTCATTTGGAGAAGTAAATATCAATGATAACAGCCAGGGAATATGCATGATAATTGAAAGGCCGGAAGACTGGGCAATTAGGAAAATGAACTCTCCAATAATAATTCGTAGAGGATATAATGAAAGAATGGATAAAATATCATACAACAGGAAAAGTGACAGGAAAGAGAACGAAAAGTATGTTGGTAACTACAGGCTTATCTACAAAACCCTTAAAAAGTATGACGGAGAAGAATTATATAGGATACTTTCGGAGTGGCTCGATTTGGATGAATATATGAGATGGATGGCATTTAATTATCTTGTTAAGAACGGAGATTATACCGATGAGGTTTTCTTCTATATTGATCCGGAGACTAAGAAATTCAGATTAATTCCATGGGATTATGATGATATTTTTTTGCCAGTACCACATGAGGGTAGGAGTAAAAGCAGTAAAGAGCTTGACAATAAGCTAATCTTTTCTTCTGAAGATCTTCTTGATTTAAAAATCGCTTCTGATCCATATCTCTATAATTTATATCTGGGGGAATTGAAATCAATTTTGATAAAGTTTTCCGATGATACACTCAGGGAGATCTTTGAAAATACATATGCTGAAGTATATCCTTACTTTACAAACAAAGAAGTTATACAAATGTCAAGATTTGACAGCTACAGGGAAACAAATCTTAAGAAATTGAAGGAGTACCTCACGGAACTATATGATCAATTAAAAACAATTTATAGTGTTTTAAGATTCACTATTAAGGACTGAATCCAATACTTTTTTCCTGGTTTTTATCCTTATATTCAAAATTGGCTTATTTTCTGCGAAATATATACAGGTTTTATATCTCCATTCCATTATATAACCTGGTCAATTTGCCCTTACCTTCAGATGATTATTGTCCTAATCCTGGTATTGAATCTAAAAATATCAAAGTTTGCAGAATCCAAATTGTTAGTTATTTTTGCATTGTATTTACGGGGTGTGGCGCAGTTGGCTAGCGCATCACGCAGGGCGTGAGGGTCGTCTGTTCCCTGCCCGACTGAAGTCATTCAGGCGGGGAGTCAGATCACCCCGACTAATGAAATAAGAGCAGAAAATTGCAGGATCATCTTAACCATGGGTCGGATCACACCAGTTGGTCAGGTAAAAAAGTAGTTAGTGCAGGAAGCTCGACTCAACTATCAATTTGTCATTGCAATTCTCGTATTGGCAATCATAATTTTTATCATATTATAGTTGGTTCTTGACCGATAATTTCACCGGTCATAACTTCCATAGTATTGTGCAGTAAACATCGCGACCATATGCTTGCCTCAAGAGTAAATTTTCAATTATTGTTCTTTTTGATGTGTCTCAAAAAATTCCCAAATAACATCATTGGCAGATATTCCTGAATTTGATATTGTAAACCAGTTGTGCACACCACGATTGGCTAAATACAACATAACATCAGGGCTCCCCTCTGAACATTTCCATTTCTTTATTATGTAATCGGAGTTAGTAAAGACAGTATCAGGAAGTGTGTTGCATGAAAAAACAGAAGCCCAGTCTCCAAGGATTGTATCAACAGGCAAAACATTTAATTCACAGCCAATACATCCATTATAGTCTACTACATTATCATTGAGGGCATGTAAATGCAATACCGGAACAGGCAAATTCATCTTTGTGGGAACATAGACCATTTGTCCTGAGTGTGGGGCAATTGCAGCAATTTTTTTCGAAAGTTTATATCCCAGGTTATATGCCATTCTAGCTCCGTTTGAATGCCCTGTCACAAATATTCTTGATGCATCAATTGTATAGTATTGACAAATCAGATCAATCATTTGGTCAATGAACCCAACATCGTCGGTCCCTCCTGTCCATTCTTCATATTGTCCACCAACATTCCAGAGTTTTAAGCTGTCCCCGTCCCATGGATAATGCAGCCCATTCGGATAAGCAATAATAAATCCCTCAGAGTCTGCTTTTTCACTCAACATGCTCCCTCTTTCAAACCCTGCTGCTGCAGAACTTGAATGACCATGCAGGGCAATAACAAGAGGTACTACAGTGTTAACAGAATAGCTGGCAGGTACATGAAGTATATAAGTGCGGATAATACCATCATGCAGGAGTGTATCCACCTGGTTGGCGGCTGGATAATAATTAATCGGTACATTTTCTTTTTTGCAGGCAAAAACAGCAGTTATTATTATTATGACAACAGGAAGAAAAAATCTAGACTTCATAATGATAAAATATAAGTTAAATAGGAAGACATTTTAATAGTTTAATCTCCAATCCTGAATAATAAAGATATATCCTTAATTATTTTACAAATTGATAACCATATACTTTTGTAGACGTATTGATCCTAATTCTTTTTAAAAAGACTGAATAATTCAATAGTACTGATTAATATTAAGGTTAAATCTAAGGCCCATAAAAGTATATTTCCTTTTAATGGCAGTTTCATGTCTCCAAATACCAACCAAAGCAGCAGAACAAATCCACCGGATAAATTGATACATGCTGCCCCAACCATGCCTAATCCTACTTTACTATTGTTTGACGGGTTCCTAAATGCTTCTATTATTAATGCAATTGTTATTCCTAAAAATACTGCTCCTAAAATGTTAGGATAGAAATTATTATTTGCAGAAGGCAGACCAAAAAAATCTGCCATTTCAGGTGAAAATAATAATAATATGATGGCTAAAATTAAATTGATTAAAGCATCAATTGATAAAGTGGTTTTTCTATTCATGATAACGAAGTTTTATTCACAGCGAAAGAGAATTCTTAATACATTTTATAAATTTTGGAGTTACAGATATAAAGTTATGTATCCAGTATAAACACCTTATATTTATTTGATAATATAGCTGTTAGAGGCACAATTAATTTTTTGGAACCTTTTCATATACTGTGATTTAATTTAAATGAATGTAGGTAATGATAAATAATCCGAAACTTCTTCAGGAAATATCAACTGAAAGATTCATGTGTGAGAGCGTCAGAAGGGTTTTAATGGGTACGCCATAGGGACATGCTTCCTCACAGTAGCCTTCGCATGATGAACAGCTACCTGCATTTGCACCTGCCAGAAGTCTGTACTGCTGAATGGAGTATTTCTCCCTTGCCTGTGCTGTAAAATAATGGTTATACCTCATGATTGTGTTTACCGGGACTTTTAAGGGGCATTTGGGTTCACATTGCCCGCATGCATGACGGCAATAAAGAAATCCGCAGTTTTCCTTCAATGCGTTTATTATCGAGATATTTTCGGATGTGAGTTTGCTTCCCGATAAATTAACATAGTCATTTATATCTTCATATGCCCGGAATGATATAAGGACCGAACTTACAGCCGGATTATCAAGACAAAAACCCACAGCGGCTTCCATCCTTGTTCCCTTGTTGAATCTGGGATTGTCATTTAAAAACTGTTCCGCTTTTTTCTGTTTTTCAATGACCATATCATACCTTTTTTTTCTGAAATCGGGGATTGGCTGGTTCTCGCTTAGAGCCTTTCTCACACCGGCCAGTAATTCTGAATATCCTTTCCCCAGTGGATCGGTTTTCATCAGCATTGTACCAACATTCTTTTCTTTGCATAACTTCAGGATGTTTTCTCCCATTTCCCTCTGAGCATAATTGTAAACAAAAAGAGCATGATCGAACCTTCCGTCTTCGACAGCGCCGCAGATTATCTGTTCCATATTTTCATGGTTCTTTTCAAGATATTCTGATCCGTGAGATGATATGCCGCAGAATTTTACCCTGCCCTCACTTTTAAGCTGTTCGAAGGCCCTGTGAAATACCTTGTTCTTTACTGCTTCAACAGAGGACGGATTCCATAGCATCATCCCGTCGAGATAGTCTGTGTTCAGCCTTTCAAGACATTTTCTTGTTCTTAGGACAATACCTTCCTGTGTATCAGTTTCAGCAATTATGAGTTTTGTATTTATAAAGAGATTCTTCCTGTCATAATCTTTTATTGCCTTTCCGACAAGAATTTCATTATTGCCGTTACCGTAAAACTCGGCAGTATCTATGATATTTACTCCCGAATCGATAACCGCCCTTAGAAGATTTTCATTAGTCATTACGGCAGGTCCGCAACCTATGTCGGATGCCTTAAACCCGGTTCGTCCCATGGTCCGGTATTCTTTTATAGTAGCAACCTCTGTTTCGTTTTTATCCTGGAATGACTCGATAGGTGAACCGGTTAATAGCCCGGCTCCCACACCTGCAATACCGGCGGATGCCTTCGACAGAAACATCCTTCTGTTTATTTCTGATGGCTTCATGTTCTTTTGAATTATTCTTGATTATACCTGGCATGTTGGCAATATTAAGTGTAAATTTCGTAAAGAGATGAATACAAGTCAAATAAAAAATCCACCCTCATGTATTACCATCATGGGATATAATTTTTGCTTTTAAATTATGTAAGGTTTATCTTTGATAATGAAATAAATAAACCTGTGTTGCGAGGTATGATCGAATGTTACATTTACGGTATTTTTGTTTGATTCTGTCTGAAGAACGATAAGTTCAATGTGGAGATCCAGGAGTTTGTCACGACTTTTTTTAAGGATTTTTGAAAGATATGAGTTAACAATAATAATACACGTATGTTTCACCGGGATAGTAAGCAGACTGGGAAATCCGGTTACACAGAGCACCTCATTCTGGATCAATTGAGCACCACAAACCGGAATGTAAACTGCACAATATCAGCACAAACCTATAATACAAGTTGTATAATTAAGGACTGCTCTCTCAAAACCGGAATAGGGTGCTCACTAACACCGGATTCTCCAATCAGGTCTTTCATCGCGTGCACTAAAACGTTGTCGTGGATTGCCATTGGGAGTACGTGTTACCCAGTGAATAGAAATAAGTGTCCTGTTTCTTTAGCCGGTAGCCCCACTGAACGACGCCTGCCTTACCTAATTCATTCGGCCGGGTCGGCCTTTCGGGCGGGCCTGACAACAGCGTCAGCCGAAGCTTTCTGCGTCCCCCGCAGGCTTGCCAAAAGTAAAAGCAAGGTTGAACAACTTACTTTTATTGTCCGGATTATAGCAGAGATGTTAATATTTATCGAGAAGGCAAACTAGTCATTTCTAAAAGCTATTTTTGTTTCTTAATCTCCAAAGGCAGGGTACCTCCATTCTGCGACCATGTTCCTGTTATCGTTGAATCGTTCATCACCGTTCCTTCGTATTGTCCGTTTATCCCGGGAGCTTTGATTATAACTTTCTGATTTGTCACAACAACCGGTCCGGCAGGAATGTCCTTTGCGTTCTGATCAGGACTGTCGAGGGTAACTGTGAGGCTGTCTTTTTGAACTAGCTTAAGATTAAAGACAACCCTTAATTCCATACCATTAGCAGAGAGTTTACCCATCCATGAACCTGGAAGAATCTTGTTCTTTACTTTGTCCTGGGCAACCAGTGCATTTGTAACCATTAACAAAACGGCGATTATTAAAAAATACTTTGACCTTTTCATTTTATGAGATATTGGTAATCATCAGTAAAGTTATGAGATTCATTTGAAAAATAACTACCTTCAAAGCTAAATTCCAATCATAATTCAACTCCATTTTACTAGAGCTTATAACAGTCCGGCAATAAAGAGGGCCTGCGTCTCCTTCGGCAAGCCTGCAACGACCACTTGAAGATTCCTGCGTGTGTCAGGAGTTGGGCATTACGGCTGGAGGTGTAGTTCACAATACGCTCTGAATAATAAATATTCGGCAGTAGATTTACATTATCTGACATTAATAAAAGAGAACATTATAATACCGGTATTGTTTTTATTGTAACATAATACAATAAATGAGTTTTACTAAAATAGAGCAGTCATGATAGAAGTAAATAGTTTTCACAGTACATTATCGGCAAAAACTTCCGTATTGCATAAAATTGCAGAACGCTCCGGATTTAATAATGTCCTGTTTGAAGGAAAGGCCACACGCGATATGTATGGTAAGTACTTACTACATAAATACCATATATATAATGCAATGGAATCGATGATGGACAGACTTAGAAATAATGATCTATTATCAAGATTTCAATTTCCTGAATTAGTAAGAAATCAAGCGATATCCCGCGATTTAAATAAATTTCTAGGAAACGGCTGGTATAAAGAAGATAAACTTAGCACAGTGTCTTCCTATGTATACAGGATTAATAAGATTGCAGGTGAAAACCCTGGGTTACTTATTGCACACACCTATGTTCATTATTTTGCTGACCTTTCGGGTGGATTTATCATTAGAAAGATTCTTAAAGAACGATATAATTACGCAGATAATGAATTAACTGCATATGACTTTAATCAAATTAAAAATGTTGATGAGTTTAAGGAAAATTACTTTAACCTTATGAATGATTTGGTTGAAGAATTACAAATAGAAGAAGAATTTATTGAGGAAACAAAACTGGCTTATATTTTCACTATTTCGGCTCTTATAGAGCTTGTTTCCTGAATGAAGAACTATTAGGTACATTAGTATCAAAATCCAATCCTATCAAAAAGCATGGATTTGGTAGGGAGTGTGTTACATTTATTGTCGGTATTATAAACCGGCCTTTTTATTTATTTCTGTATTTTATATTTGAGTTGCAACTGTCCATGTATTTCCGGCAAAATCTTTAAACGCTCCTCTTTTGTTAGGATCACCCTCTCTCTCTCTGGGTGAATATAATGATTCACAACCCAATTGAATGGCTTTATTGAAAATATCATCAACATTTTTAATATATACATGCATCAAATGAGTATTAGCCGGGAATTGTTCCGATGCATCTCCAAGCATTATAATCGAGTCATCAATTTGAAGTTCAACGTGCATAATTTTACCATTCGGCAAGTCATAACGTCTTTTTTCGATAGCATTGAATAGCTCTTTCAATAAGTCAACAAGTCTCTGAGCCCCATATATAACAAAATATGGAGAAACTGAATTATATCCATCCGGTTTAAATAATTTATTCATCTTGATCGATTTTGTTACAATTATAAATAAGGAAATATATCATCCAGAATCTTGAAATATAGAATTATAACAGGAACAAATTGCTATAGCTATTGTTCAGGGTTTATTTTTTTACGAAGCTCAAAGCATATAAAAGTGTTCAATCGGCGTTAAAATATCGACTAACGGTCAAATTATCTGGATCGTTATCGGGAATATTATGAAGTTTATTACGTGAAGGCGTGCTTTGCACACCGAAGCTTTCTTCATCCTCCGCCTGCTTGACAAAGGAGGAAGCGAAGGTTGAACAACTTGCCTTTATTGCCCGTGTTGAAATAGACATTTTTTATAAATGGTATAGAAATCATTGAAATATTGGTTCAATTAAGTCCCAATGATTACCATAGATGTCCTGAAATACCGCAACTATCCCATATTTTTCTTGAACCGGTTCTCTGATTATTTTGATCCCATTATTGAGTAAATTCTGATAATCTCGTTGGAAATTGTCAGTATGTAAGAATAAAAATACTCTGCCACCAGTCTGATTACCAATAATACTTTTTTGTTGTTCATTTGCAGCTTTAGCAAGTAAAAGGTAACAATCCCCGGATCCATTAGGTTTTACAAGCACCCATCTTTTTGTTTCTGAAAGAGAAGTGTCCTCAATAAGTTTGAAATTCAACTTGCATGTATAAAAGTCTATTGCTTTATCGTAGTCATCCACCAAAAGTGTGATATATGCTAATCTCTGATTCATAAGAGTGTTAAATATATTAAGAATTTGTCATCTGGCAACACTTAAACAGAGTGACCGACATGGTGTGATATTAATAGAAAGATAGCGTAATCTCAGGGAAAGTCAGTCGTTTAGTGAATTAATGCCAAGTTGCCTTACTCGCTCAATATTGTCTTTCATTGATTTAACTTGCTCAGGTGAGTGTCCTTGCCAAATGGTTACTTCTCCGACAACTTTAAATGGTTGTGTTGAACGATAAGATTTTGATGGATTACCAGGGAATTTTTTATCCGTTAAGTCAGGGTCGTCTTCAATTTGTCCTGTAGGTTCTACTAAATAGATCCTCCCACGGCCTTCTCCTATGGCAAGTTCAGCGCCCCAGATTGCAGCATCTAATGTTGCAGTCAGGAAAATGTATTTAGCATTTTTTGTGTCTTAATGGTTTGTACGTGTTTGTTTGGTCGTTCGTTCCAATCCTGACCAATGGTAGAATTTAATGCTAACAATCAGAGTGTTATATTAAGGGAATAACCCTTAACTTGGTTTTAAGCGGTTCATTGTTTTTCTCAGCTTAAATTTGCCCATTATATTTTGGGTCAAAATCTACAATCCATTCTATCCCGTATTTATCTCTAAACATACCAAAATAAGAACCCCATGGACTGTCTCCAATTGGCACTTCAATTTGCCCACCTGCTGATAGTCCATTAAATAATTTGTCTGCTTCTTCTTTGCTTTCTGCACTTATTGAAATTTTACTTCTATTTTCATTCTCATTTGTCCTTCCCATACTTTCTGGAACATCATTTGCCATTAATACATTTTTCCCAATAGGTAAAGCAATGTGCATTATTTTATTTGCCTCTTTTACTGTCACTTGGAATTCAGGACTGGACATGTCTTTGAAGCGCATTATCATTGCGAACTCCCCACCAAACACTGATTTGTAAAATGTAAATGCTTCTTCGGCATTCCCATTGAAATTAATATGTGGATTGATTTGTGCCATTTTATTGAATTTTAAGGTTGTCTAATTTCTAGATGTTTTTATCTGACCATCGTTACAACATGTATAAGTTAGATTTTGTTCTAATATCAACAAATTGTCACCGCTATAGATCTCTTTCTTACCTATTTAGTTCATTGTCAAATCAGCTGAAATTAATTGCTGACGACCCGGCAATAAAGAGAGCCTGGTTTAATAGAAAAATGTCGTAATAGCGCTGAAAGTCCTGACATACGAAGCTTCGTCAGGGGTACATGTTTTTTAAGTGGACTAAAAATAGTTCCGGTGCAGGACACAGGTAAAAGAGAAAAGAGCAATTCGGACCGATAGTCCATTTGTGTTTTTTGCCAGGTTACATTTGAGTCCCTGCAAGAAGCATGACAATTGTGCCGGCCGAAGCTTTCTGCGTTCTCCGCTGGCTTGCCAAAGAAGGAAGCGGGAGTTTCATTTTGTGCAGAATGGCAATGAACCTGGGATTGTCAAATAGTGGCTCACACAGATAAGCATGAGTGGTAATATAAGGCATGTTCTGGTCGCGCACTTCAAATCCCTTTTCCAACCAATCCAGGGCCTTATTCTTTTGATCCACCATCATATACCTGATGGCCATTTCAACTGGTGAAAAGTATCCGTTTTGAGCTAAAACTTCGGACTGCCGCATTACTTCTTCATATGCCGGGACAAAGCCTTTTTTATCGAAAACTCTTTCAACCTCCTGATAGTC
>Ga0102950_1000491_pt1 | contig 11247 bp, 6 predicted proteins | sample SalPon2A_B_D2_MG_FD_78505 | JGI IMG/M metagenome (GOLD analysis project Ga0102950, IMG submission 78505) | Soil microbial communities from South San Francisco under conditions of wetland restoration - Salt Pond MetaG R2A_B_D2_MG | ecosystem: Environmental > Terrestrial > Soil > Wetlands | place...
ATGTATTTAAATAATCATCCCGAGCGGAGCCGAGGGATAATTTATTCGTTAACAAAAATTATGATTCGGACAATACTAAATATTAAAACCCGATTTAAAAAATCGGGTTTAAATTAAAATTGGAAATATTTTTAATTATAGGTTAGACCAAAACCAAACGGGAATAATGGATTATAATCTTTATCCCCAAAATTAATTGGTAATTGATCCATACTTCTTGGCCATGAATGTGAAAGCTTGCCTGTGGGTTTATAATCGCCGAAAAGGACATCGGCAATTCCTTCACCTTCGGTCCCCGGCAGCCATGCAGCGATGAATGCATTGGACTTTTCGAGTGCGGAACTAATAATCAAAGGTCTTCCGGAAATTAACACAACCACAACCGGAATCCCTTTTGATTTGAAATTATCAATTACTGCCTCATCTTCTTTTGATAAATCTAAAGTGTCTCTGTCACCTATCATTTCTGCGTATGGCTTTTCTCCGACACAAACAACAGCAACATCGGCATTGTTAACATCCGAACCGTCTTTTGAAAGTGTTACCTTAGTCTCCGGGGAAACTGCTTGTTTAATAGCTTCATAAATTGTTGTCCCGCCAGGTGTTACTTTTCCGCTTTCGCCCTGCCAGCTAATTGTCCAGCCTCCGCATTGATTACCAATATCATTTGCGCTTTTACCGGCAACAACTATATTTTTTATGCTTTTTGAAAGAGGTAAAATGTTATCACTATTTTTTAAAAGGACCAATGATTCTCTTACGCACTGACGTGCAACTTCACGGTGAGATTTCGATCCGACTTGAGAAGTATATTCTCTATCTGTAAAAGGATGTAGAAAAATTCCTATTTCTAATTTTACTCTTAAGATTCTTTTAACCGCGTCATCAATTCTAGAAATTGAAACTGCGTTCGAATCAACTAAATCTTTTAAATCATTTATAAATTCTACATAATTATCCTTTTGGCCTGGTCCATTAGGAATCATTATCATATCGAGACCGGCATTTATAGATTTTTCGATATCACTTTTATAATCCGGTCCAAGCTGATCAATTGCAGCCCAATCAGAAACAACAAAGCCTTTAAATCCAAGTTCGTTTTTCAAAACATCAGTCAGTAAATATTTATTGCCATGCATTTTAGTTCCGTTCCAGCTGCTGTAAGAAACCATTATTGTTTTTACACCTGCCTTGATTGCAGCAATATATCCCGGTAAATGAATTTTTCTTAGAGTTGCTTCATCGCATTCTGTGTTCCCTTGATCTTTACCATTAGTGGTTCCTCCATCTCCAAGATAATGTTTTGCACATGCAATAACAGACGTTTCGGAATTAAGTTTTGCTTCTTGAAGGCCTTTTACAAATGCACTTCCCATTTCAGAAACAAGCTCCGGGGTTTCTCCATAACTCTCATAAGTTCTGCCCCATCTCTCGTTTCTTGCAACTGCAATACATGGAGCAAAATCCCAGTTCATTCCTGTCCCGGTTATTTCTTCAGCAGTAACATGGCCTTCTTCTTCTACTAAATTAGGATCTCTCGTACAGCCCATTCCTAAATTGTGCGGAAATATTACCGCACCTAATACGTTATTATGGCCATGTACAGCATCAACACCGTAAATAATAGGTATTTTCAGTCTAGATTTTAAAGCGTATGATTGAAGTGTATCATAGTAATTGGCCCAGCCTGAGGCCGACTCATCTTTTATTTCAGAATTACCACCGCATAAGATTGAACCTAATGAATATTTTGAAATATCACTAAAATCTTTTAATGCTAAAATATCAACTTGAGTCATTTGTCCGATTTTTTCATCAAGAGTCATCATGGACAATAACGAATCAACTTTGTTGTCAATTGTTGGATTAGTTCCTTCAGAGCTTGAGTGTATTGAACCGGAGTTAATAAAACCAAGAAATGTTAAAGAAAATAAAGTACAAAAAGTTATTACGAACTTTTTATATAAAGATTTCATTATTTAATCTTTCATTAGTTAAAAAAATTCACTTAACAATTTTTATTGAAAATTAAAATATCAAATAATTATTTGGCCTATTATAATTAAGGCGTCTTGTGTGTCTCTCTTTTATTTCAATTAGAGGATTAGGTTTTAAAATTTATACTTTCCCTAAAACTTTTATAAAGATTAATAATATTTTCAAATAGGAAATTTTTTATTCAAATCGAAAACAACTTATCTAATTCATTCCAAATTAAAGCGCTGGCACCTTGTACAGCAGAATTCCCTTCAGGCAAACCAGACGGAATTAATTTCACTTTATTTTTAAATATATTAAGCAGATTTTGTTCCATATAGAACTTGGTCGGCTTAAAAATTAATTCTCCCGCCGCAGCTAAACCTCCGAAAAGAATAATGGCTTCCGGACTGGTATGAGCAACAGAATCAGCTAATTTTGTACCCAAGACTTTTCCGGTAAAATCAAAAGCATCAAGAGCAATTTTATCTCCATTTACAGCAGCTTCATATATTTTTTTTGAAGTTAAATCTTCTTTGGAAATATCTCTCAGTTCACTTTTCTCATTCGAATTATCTAATAATTCAATAACAGTTCTTCTAATGCCGCTTGCCGAAGCATAAGTTTCTAAGCAGCCTTTTCTTCCGCATCCGCAATTCCGTCCATTATAATCATAAATTGTATGCCCGATTTCACCTGCAAATCCATCTGCTCCATAAACAAGTTCTCCGTTAACTACTATGCCGCTGCCTAAGCCCGTGCCCAATGTAATAACAATAAAATCTTTCATTCCCTTTGCTGCACCGAATTTCATTTCACCAATTGCCGCTGCATTTGCGTCATTTGTAATAGCTAAAGGTATGCTGTAAAATTGCCTCATTATCTCAATAACATTTATATATCCCCAGCTTAAGTTAGGAGGATATTCAATAGTTCCATTATGATAATTTGCATTTGGAGCTCCTATACCAATTCCCTTAAGCTGGAATTTCTCAGAAAGGTCTGCATACATAGTATCAATTTTGTCATGCAGTCTTGGAAAAAATTTTACAGCTTCCTCTTTTCCGTTAGTCGGAATTGAATCTTCAGCATGACATTTCCCGTTGCGATCGACGAAACCAATAGCAGTATTTGTTCCGCCGATATCAACTCCGACTGTTACATCAATTTTAGTCATATTATGCCTTAGCAGTTCTTAAGTGGGCAGGAACGTGGCCTTTGTAACCATAATATGCAATGTATATATAGCAAATTACAGGAATGATAAATGCATGATGAATTCCGATTGTATCTGCAAGAACTCCTTGAAGTACCGGAATAAGTGCTCCTCCTACAATTGCCATAATTAAAATACCTGAAGCCTGTCCGGTGTGTTTTCCAACTCCGGCAATACCAAGAGTAAAAATAGTCGGGAACATTATTGAATTGAATAAACCGACAAGCAAAATTGTCCACATAGCAATGTGGCCTGAAAGCAGCATGGTAAGCACAACCAAGAATGCGGCAACTATCGCATTAAAACCAAGTACTCTGCCGGGCTTAATTTTTCTTAGAACGGCCGAACCAATAAAACGTCCGACCATTGCACCGCCCCAGTATAGTGAAACATATTTTCCGGCTTGTGCTTCAGTTAAACCGCCGATATTTTTTTCACCTAGATAATTAACTAAAAAACTTCCTATTGCAACTTCGGCTCCGACATAAACAAAAATTCCAATTGCACCTAATATTACATGTTTGTATCTCCAGGCGCTTTCATGTAAATGATCGAATGTACCGCCTGCTTCTCCGTTATTATTTGTCTCTGCTTTAATCTGCGGTAATTTTATCATAGCAATTGCGGCTGCTAAAATAAAAAGTGCTGCAGCTAAACCTAAATAAGGCACTTGAACAGCAGATGCTTCTGCTAATTTATAAGCAGATAATTGAGCGGGGTTTAATTTTGCAATTTCTTCTGCGCTTTTTACAGCAACAGAAAGAATTAATATTGAGCCAAAGTAAGGTGCCACTGTTGTGCCGAGTGAATTAAATGCTTGAGTAAGATTTAGTCTGCTTGACGCCATTTCCGGTTTACCAAGAATTGCAACGTATGGATTAGCAGCAACCTGTAGTAAAGTAATACCAGTTGCTAAAATGAAGAATGCAAATAAAAATAAAGGATATGATCTTATTGCAGCGGCCGGATAAAATAATAAACAACCAATGCCGGCAGCTACAAGTCCGATTACAATTCCTTTTTTATAACCGATTTTTTCAACAATATATCCTGAAGGAAGAGACATTATAAAATATGCAGCAAAAAATACAAACTGAACGAGCATTGCCTGCGCATAATTTAAACTAAATACTGCTTTTAAATGCGGAATTAAAATATCATTTAAAGCTGTTAAGAATCCCCACATAAAAAAGAGTGATGTTAATACTGTTAACGAAGTTGTATAGTTGGGTTCTGAAGAATTTACCGGCGTCTTTACTTCCGCATTGCTAGTGGGTGATACAGCCATAATTATTAACTCCTACATTTTTTGTCTTATTCAAAAAAAATTTCGTCTAAAATATATGTAATTTTATAATTAATGAATGATTCAAATCTTATATGTTGGTTACTAAAAAAGATGATTTCCATTTTCAATTTTACTTTTAATTTTCTTAGAGATTCACTATCATACATTATGAAATGTGTTATCCCCGCAATTAAAATTTTATATCAGTGATCAAATTTTATGCCTATAGCGGATAAAAACCGGGTAATATTTTAGCTTACATAGATCAAATTTTTCAACTAAGGGACATGGAAACAAAATAAAATTTTTAACTTTTTATTATTTTATAAATATCTATTATCAATTTGATAATAGCCTAATCTAGCTGCTAATATTTTACAACAAAAATTAGTTAATAAATCCAATGAAATTCTAAGGTAAAATGTTAGACTTATTTTTTAAATATTCGGTCCATTTATACCATGGCCCTAGAAAAGGAATGGCCGCTATTCTTCCACCGAAACCTATATATTTATAAGTAAACATAGGAATATCCAGTACCTTGATGTTTTTCAAGGCCTTTTCATTTATTGAGTATTTATATTTTTCAGAAAGCCTGGCAATGTATTTGAAAAATTTTTCATCAAATTTTTTACCAAGGAGTGAATATTTTAATTGAGATTTTACGGAATCAAAGTTTTCATGAGTTTTTGAAGTATCATATTTTCTGCCTATAAGTTTTATTATAGAATATCCGCTGTCGGTTTTAACCGGCCCATAAACTTGATTTAGTTTTAGTTTAGCTGCAATTTTTCCTATTTCCCCGAATTCAGTTATAGGGAAATAGCCGAACTCTCCGCCTTTGTTTTTTGTCCATGCCCGCTGCGTATATTCACTTGCTAAGTCCCGGAATTTTTTCCCGGCTTTTAATTCTTTGAAAACTGTTTCAATTACCTCCAGGTTATTGTTTAGAATTTCAAGAATATCAACTTTTTCGGATTCTTTACTTTCTTCATAATAATTTTTTAATTCCTCGTTGGTTACATGAACAGAATCCCGGAAAGAATTTTTAAGCATTTTTGCCAGGTAATCGTTTCTCCAAATATTTATATCTTCCTTAATATCGGGTAAATTTTGAAGTCCTTTTTTAAATCCTTCCTCTGCTAGAAATTTATATTGAATATATTTATTTAAATTACTCATAAGGTTATATGCGATAGACTCAAAAGAAGGATCTTTAACATAAAAAGGATAAACCATCAGACTGTATAAATATTCTTTTAACGAAATCGGATTTTCTTTTATATGAACTAAGTTATTATCTGCCGATCTTCCAAATTCATTTAATATCTTCATTATAATTCCTTCATCGACATAATAATAGCCTCTGATTCCATATTCATTATTTTTTTTCTTCTCAGTAAGTATTGAAGATATTTTTTGTGCTAAACTCAAAAACATGGTACTGTCGACGATAGCTTTTTTATTTTTATAAAAGTTAGCTAGGTACTCCAATCCGATAATCCTTGATTTACGCATTCTTATTACATTTAAAATTGTTCTATTATAATCAGGATCTTTTGCATTTGGAGGAACGGTATAATCTACACCAACCAATTTAAATATGAACCAGCCACCGTTTGTTTTAACAGGAGCTGAATATTTTCCGACTGATAAGTTGTAAAGAGTATCTTCTACATTATCATCCTCCATTTGACCGTAAGTAATCTTAATCGGTGTTTTGTTAGAATCGTATTCAATCGGATCTGAAAGTTTTTCAATAGAATCGAACGGAGTTCCGCTTTTTAGTTCTGAATAATAACCGAAGATTGCCGCTGAATCTCCCGATGAAATAATTTTTACTTTTAATGATTGTGAAGCTCTGTTTAGTGCTGTTTGAATGTCCTGCTGACTTATCTTTACTTTGCTGTCAATTACTTTTTTATATAATTCATCTCTTACATATGCATCTTTTATCTGTCCAATTGAATATTTAAAATAATCCGTAGTGTCAAAGCCTAATTCACTGGCCTGCTGTGCTAAAAGTTTTTCTGCAATTATTGAATACAATAAATCCTGTTTAGATGAATCTTCATTAAACTGATCGCGGGAATAATGCGGAACAAGCTCATATCTGATTTTAAATTCACGTGAACTTATGTTGTCATTTCCTACTGTCGCTATATTTTTATTTACTTCTTGAGCAAATATTGAAATGTTAATTAAAAGGAAGGCAGAAAAAAAATACTTTAAAAATTTTATCATTCTAATTTTCCATAATGATGAATAAGGGCATCTTCGCTTTTGATATTTAAAAGATGCCCCAATTTTACTAACAATTACAACTTTACTTCAAGGTAATTTTATCACTTAGTTTTATATCTCTTGATGAACTACCAACTAATATTTCGTAATTCCCTGGGTTAGCTGTCCAATTATGTCTTGATGTATCATAATATTTAAAATCGTCTTTTATCAATTTGAATTCAATATTTTTAGTTTCTCCCGGCTCAAGCCTAACCCGACTAAATCGTTTCAATTCCTTTGGTGCTTTTTCTACAACCGGATTAACATCATGTATATATAATTGGGGAATTTCAGTCCCCTTTACCTTACCGGTATTTTTTATATCGAATGTGATTACAAATTGATCTCCGGTGGCTTTTACTTGAAGGTTGCTGAAATTAAAATTTGTATAAGATAATCCGTAGCCAAACGGGAAAAGCGGCTGAATGTTCTCTTTATCGAAATATCTATAACCGACAAAAATACCATCGCTATAGTTAGATACACTATCTTGTTTATGATATGAATTGTATGCCGAACAATCTTCCCATTTTTTAGGAAATGTTATCGGCAGTTTACCCGAAGGATTGTATTTACCGGTTAAAACATCAGTAACAGCATTTCCAATTTCATCACCACCGAACCATGTTTCAACTACAGCATTTACTTTATCTAACCAATTGTTCATTAAGACCGGGGATCCGCTTGTTATTACTACAATAGTATTTTTATTAGCAGCAGCAATTTTTTTTATAAAATCGTCCTGCTCATCCGGTAAACTTAAATTAGATCGATCAAACCCTTCGCTTTCAATATTGCTGGAAGTTCCGGCGAAAACCAAAGCCGCATCTGAATTCTTTGCAGCAGCAACAGCATCTTTTATTAATTCATCATTTGGTTTTCTCCATCCAAGTTTTACTATAGCACCGCCGGTATGTTCGTAATATTCAAGATTAATATTATAAAACTTATCTTTTTCAAAATGCATTTTGTAAGTATTTGATAAAAGTGCATGATCATTCCAATCATTAATAACCATTTTATCATTTATATATAATCTTACTCCATCATCACTTGAAACGTCAATTATAAATTCTCCGGTGTCAGGTGCTTTTAACTTTCCTGTCCACCTAACGGAAAAATTATCTTCAGGAAAATTAGGAAAAGGAGATCCGCCGCCCCAATCAAAATTTACCTGCTTATCAATTTTGGTTATAGCAGGTTTCCCCTCAAAATTAATATTATCAAAGTACTCAGCTTTCAAACCGTTAAGTTTTTCATTTTCACCGGGTTGATAAAAATATTTTGAATTTATCGGGCTTGAATCACCATTGAGTTTTAATCCCTCAGAGAAATTAATTTTTATATTCTTTGGTAATTTATTTTTTAAAGCCTCAAGCGGACTAACGGAATAAACTGGTGTAACCATTGAACTTCCGCCGCCGCCGGCTCTCGCGACTGCTGCATTTGGACCTATAACAGCAATTGATTTTAAACCTTTTAAGTTTAAAGGTAATGCGCCATTATTATTCTTAAGAAGTACAATTCCCTCCACCGCTGCTTTATAAGCAATTTCTTGATGTTCCTTTGTGTTAATTAAATCAGGGTTCGGCGAATATTGATGATCAAATAAACCCAATTTGAACATCACAGTTAAAATGCTTTTTACTTTGTCGTTTATGGTTTTAATATCAACTTCACCGGATTCTATTGGTTCAGTTAGAGCTTTGGAATTTAAATATTCACCGGTAGGCATTTCAAGATCTAAACCATTTTGCGCAGTTGGAATTGAACTGTGAACGGCACCCCAATCCGACATAACCAAACCATCAAATTTCCAATTATCTTTCAGTACTTTATTTAGAAGGTAAGCGTTTTCACTGCAATATTCTCCGTTTACTTTATTGTAAGCAGCCATAACACATAACACATTTGCCTCTTTAACTGCTGCCTTAAATGCCGGAAGATAAATTTCATGAAGAGCCCGCTCGTCTATTTTAACATCAACAAACATTCTATTAAACTCTTGATTATTTACAGCATAATGCTTTACAGTTGCTGCAACGCCTTCACCCTGAACGCCTTTTATATAGCTCACTGCCATTCTTGAATCCAGATAAGGATCTTCGCCGTAACTTTCAAAGTTTCTTCCGCCCATTGGAATTCTCGCGATATTAACACATGGTCCTAGGATTACATCTCTGCCGTGCCCTTTTAATTCTTCGCCGATTGATTTTCCAACTTTATTTATTAATGAAGTATCCCATGTTGCTGCCATACAAATTCCTGAAGGGAAAGCAGTTGATTTTTCCCACCTTACCCCAAGAGGTCCATCAGACATTTTTAATTCCGGAATTCCTAGTCTTTCAATAGGTTTTGTTGCAAAGCCAGTTCCTCCTAAAAGTTCAATTTTTTCCTGCATGGTCATTCTATTTAAAAGATCTTCTACACGGTCTTCAATTTTTAATTTTGAATTCATATACGGTTTTAGCTCTTTATTTATTTTGCTGCTCCCAGTTAGAAAAATTGAAAGTACAAATATCATATTAGAAAAAACAAATCGCTTGAATAATTTTATTTTCATGATTCGTCCTTTTTAAAATAAAAAACCTTTAATAAAATTTGATGAATAATATTACCTTTTAATTCAAATCCAGTGCTTTTAAGTAATCAGTATTTGTTTTTGTATTTCTAAATAAAATGTCGTTTAGATATTCAGCCAGTACTTTTGAAATCATTTCTTTATCCGGCATAGATTTCCTAATGTCTCCGAATGATTGTCTATCTGAGTCTGCATATTTAATTATTGCTTCATAATCCTGCGGCTGATTAATAGATACAATTGAACGATCTGTATCAAGCCTCTTGAATGTCCAGAAACACCATCCTATATCATTTTTCTCAAGCAGCCTTCTGAATGAACTTATCCATACCATTTTATTTTCACCGGATTCGCCCAGCCAAATCGGCACATTGTACTTATCTCTAAAGTCAATATATTCCTGAATTACAGATTGGGTTGTATCGCTCCAATATTTATGGAATGTGTAAATGAGTTTTGAGTCGAATGGTTTACCAAAAACTTTAAAGTTCGAATCCCATTGAGCTCCGCCGAGGATAATTATATGGCTTTGATCAACTTGACGAATGGCTGATGTAATTTTTTTATATAATGGTTCAAGCAAAAGATTTAATTTTTCTGTATCGAAATAAGGAGCAATTGGTTCATTTAAAAGATCATAGCCCAAGACATATTTTTCGTTTTTATACCGATCTGCTATTTCTTTCCATATTTTTATTGTAAGATTCTGACTTTCTGCACTTTCAAATAAATATGGAAAACCCCAGCTGTCATCAATATTATCGCCTGTCTGCCCGCCAGGCGCACAATGCATATCTAGGATAACATAAATTTTATATTTGCTGCACCAATTAATTACTTTATCCAGATAATTAAGTCCAGGATGACTGCAATCTGAAGAAAAATCTTCGTTTACAAAAAGTTTGTAATTGAAAGGAACTCTTACCGAGTTAAAACCATGATCCTTAATAAATTTTATATCATCCTCTGTAATATAATTTTCTCTGAAGTTATCCCAGAAATTTTTAGCTGCATCTGGTCCGATTAACTCATTAAAAACTTCATAAATTTTTCTCGGTGAAGATGCGCTCTTAAATTTGAACATATATCCTTCTGGCTCCAGCCAGTTCCCGAGATTAATTCCTTTGAGCATTAATTCATTTCCATCCGGGGCAATAATTAATTTTCCCTTTGTTGTAACAAAACCGTTTTCTTGGGAATATGAGCTGGATATTATTGAAGATAGAATTACTATACAACAAATTAAATAAGCTTTAAAAATTTGCATAAAGCTATCCTTCATTTAAATGAAATTTCTAATCATAATTAAGTGTGCTGAATCATGAAATTTATTTTACTTCTTGATGAGTGCTAATTAAATAAACTGAAGTGCGAACATAACCAGAAGTAAAAATGTAAAAGTTCCGATAATAAAAATTTCGAATACAATCTGAATTTTTATTATTGACACATAATCATAATTAGTTAGAAACTTTTTGAAAAACTCTGACATAATCGATTACCATTTGTTGAGGAAAAGTAGTTGTATAATCCGGGTTGCCGGGCCAATTGCCACCAACGGCAACGTTTAATACAAAATGAAATCTTTGATCGAATGGTTTGGTGATTTTTGCAGTATAATATTTTGTATTGTCTACAAAAAAACTAATACTTGTTGAATCCCATTCGCAGGCAAAAACATGAAAGTTGCTTAAGAAATATCCGCTTGGCAATGTATAGTTGCCGCCCTGCTGCTGATGCGGATCTCCGTAATGAATTGTGCCGTAAACTTTATTTGCCTGCTGACCCAATTCTTCCATAATATCAATCTCACCGCTTGCCGGCCAACCGCCGTATACCCAATCCGTTGGAAGCATCCAGATAGCAGGCCAAAGTCCTTGCCCGTATGGAAGCTTCGCC
>Ga0102950_1000493_pt1 | contig 11241 bp, 10 predicted proteins | sample SalPon2A_B_D2_MG_FD_78505 | JGI IMG/M metagenome (GOLD analysis project Ga0102950, IMG submission 78505) | Soil microbial communities from South San Francisco under conditions of wetland restoration - Salt Pond MetaG R2A_B_D2_MG | ecosystem: Environmental > Terrestrial > Soil > Wetlands | place...
CAGTCTGCTGATGGCGGCGGACTACTCCCAGGTCGAGCTGCGCATGCTGGCCCACTTCTCGGAGGACGCCGAGCTGGTCAGGGCGTTCCGGGAAGGGCTGGACATCCACGCCTACGTGGCCTCACAGGTCTACGGCGTGCCGCTGTCCGAGGTCGACGCCGATCAGCGGCGGGTCGCCAAGACCGTCAACTTCGGCATCGTCTACGGCCAGACCGCCTATGGTCTGGCCCGCACGCTGCACATCCCCACCGCCGACGCCGCCGCCTTCATCGACGCCTACAAGCAGCGCTACGCCGGCCTGGACCGCTTCCTGGAGGCCTGCGTGGCGCAGGCCGAGGAGCACGGCTACGTGTCCACGATCCTGGGCCGGCGACGGCCCGTGCCGCAGGTGCGCTCGCGCAATCGCAACGTGCGGGCGCTGGGCGAGCGGCTGGCCATCAACACCGTGATCCAGGGCAGCGCCGCCGACCTGATCAAGGTGGCCATGGTGCGCCTGCACCGCCTCTTCGAAGAGGACGGGAGCGGCGCACGCCTGCTCATCCAGGTGCACGACGAGCTGGTGGTCGAGACGCCCGAGGCGGTGGCCGACACCGTGCGCGATCAGGTGGTGCGAGAGATGACCGGGGCCCTGCCGCTCAGGGTGCCGCTCAGGGTCGAGGTCGGGGTCGCTCGGAACTGGCTGGAGGGGAAGGGCTGAGTGGAGGCCGCGTGGGGGGAGGGCGCCCTCCGGCACGCGCCGCCGGACCGTCAGACGGCTGTGGCCTCGGCGGCGTCCGGCCCTTCGGCCCCGGCCAGCGCCTCGGCCGGAGAGGGCCTGGCCAGCAGGTAGCCCTGTCCCAACCGGATGCCTTCGGCTCGCAGCCAGCGCAGCTGGGCCTCCGTCTCGATGCCCTCCGCCACGATCGGGATGCCGATGCCACGCGAGAAGCCGGCGATGGCGCGGATCAGGTGCTCGTCCTTGGGGCGCTCGCCGATGCCCTTGACGAAGTCCTGATCGATCTTGAGGTAGCCGATGGGGAGGCGGTCGAGGGTCGCCAGCGAGGAGTAGCCCTTGCCGAAGTCGTCGAGGGCCACCTGGACGCCCATGTCCCGCGCGCCCTGCAGGATGTTGGCCGAAGACTCCATGTCGTCGATGGCGCTGCGCTCCGTCACCTCCAGGAGGAGGTGGTCGGCCGGTGCTCCGGTCGTCGCCAGGGTACGCGCCAGATCGTCGAGCAGGCCGTGGTCCATCGCGGTCTGAGCGGACAGGTTGACGCTGACGTAGAGCTGCAATCCGAGCGCGTGCCAGGCGGCAAGCTGGGCGCCCGCCTGCGCCAGCGCCCAACGGTCGAGCTGACGGATGAGACCGGTGTCCTCGGCCAGGGGGATGAACGCCTCCGGGCTCATGGTGCCGCGCCGCGGATGTCGCCAGCGCACCAGCGCCTCTGCGCCGACGGTCTCGTCGCTCACCAGGTCCCGGATCGGCTGGAAGACCAGCTCGAGCCCGCCGCTGGCGATGGCGTCGCGCAGCTCGCTCTCCAGGAACAGCCCCTCGCGGCTGTAGGGGTTGAGCTCCTCGCGGTAGAACTCGAACGGCACCTTGGCCGACTTGGCCCGGTACATGGCGATCTCGGCGTGCTGCAGCAGCGCGTCGAGGCTGGCGCCGTCGTGGGGGAACAGGGCGATGCCGAGGCTGGCGTTCGGTCTGACGCTGCGCCGCCCGATCTCCACGGGTTGCTCGAGCGCCTGGGAGATGCGCGACGCCGCCGCATGCGCGGCCGTGCGATCGGTGCCCAGCAGCACCAGGGCGAACTCGTCGCCGCCGTGCCTCACCACGTAGTCGCCGGAGCGGACCTCGGACTGCAGCCGTTCGGCCACCGCGCTCAGCAGGCGGTCGCCGACGCGGTGACCCAGGGTGTCGTTGACCACGCGGAAGCGGTCGAGGTCGATGAGCACCAGCGCCACCGGTGGGCTGCCGCTCTCTCGCGGGCGCAACACGGCGCGCGCCAGCTCGGCGAGGTAGCGGCGGTTGGGGAGCAGCGTGAGTGCATCGACGTAGGCGCTGCGCGCGATGCGCCGGACGATGGGGACCAGGGCGGCGAGGAACACCAGCACCAGCACGAGCACTCCGCCCACGATGAGCCAGCGTGCCAGACGCAGCTCCTGCTGCAGCGAGCGGACGTCCTGGACCACCTCGATGGCGCCATGGCCCGAGCCCGGCCCGAAGCTGACGGGAACCAGCGAGGTCAGGCGGCGCTCGATGGGCGACAGCAGCGAGCGCTCCAGGCGGCTGCTGCGTTTCCCTCGCAGCGCCTGCGTCAGGGCTCCCGAACCGGACGGCTCCATACCGACGAGGTCGGGGTTGTTGGCGAAGACGATGCGGCCGTGATCGTCGTAGACGCGCACGGCGATGGTCGTAGGGTTGCGCATGAGGCGCTGGCCGAAGCCCTGCCACCACGTGACGTTGCTGGGATCGGGGGCCGACGGCACGCCGCCGCTCGGCGATGCCGGGAGGAGGCCCTCGACGAACGACTGCACCTCGGCCCCGGCGACCTGCAGCATGTGGTCGCTCAGGCGCTGCACGATCACGGTGCCGAGCAGCCACGACAGCACCAGCACCGGGATGCCGACGAGCACGACCATGGTGAAGAGGTAGCGGCGGAAGGGGTCGCTCAGCAGCCTGCCGCGGCGCGCCCCTCTTCGCAGGAGCCCGAACATAGGTGACCCGTATTCTGGCACGACCCCGTGAGAACGGTGGTAACGCTCGCGGATCGGCGGCTGCCAGGGGTGCGCCGGAGCGGCTCGCGAGGCGTTCCGCGCGCGGGTGCTGCGCTATGATGGCCGGACTGCTCGGATTAGAGGCGATCCCATGCGAATCCTGGTGAGCAATGACGACGGTGTGTTCAGTCCCGGCATCCGAGCGCTGGCCAGGCTGGCCCAGGAGCTCGGAGAGGTGCGGGTGGTGGCACCCGACGTCGAGCAGTCGGCCATGAGCCACGCCATCACCGTGCGCACCCCGTTGCACTACCAGCGCACGCCCATCGACGGCCTCGAGGCCTATCGTGTCGACGGCACCCCAGCCGACTGCGTGGCCCTGGGCGCCCACCACTGGGATGCGGTGGATCTGGTGCTCTCTGGCATCAACCTGGGGCTCAACATCGGCCACAACATCTGGCACTCGGGCACGGTGGCGGCGGCCAAGCAGGCGGCCTTCCTGGGCATCCCCGCCATCGCCTTCAGCGCGCCGTACAGCGACGACGTGCCCGACTACGGGGTGTACGAACCGTTCGTGCGCGACATCATCCGGATGTTCCTGGATCTGCCGGAGACGCCCCTCCTGAACGTCAACTTCCCCCACGCCCCGCGCGGCCTGCGCTGGACCCGGCAGTCGGTGCGGCACTACGAGGGCATGGTGGTCCCGGGTGAGGACCCGATGGGGCGGAAGCACTACTGGTTCTCCGAGAAGCCGCGTCGTCAGGTGGAGGGCGGCACAGACCGCTGGGCGGTCGAGCATGGGTTCGTGTCGCTGACGCCGCTCCGGCTCGACCTCACCGACGACGCCGCACTGGCCCGTGCCGAGGCCGAGCTCGACCTCGGGCCGACCTCCTGACCTCGACTCAGCCCGGAAGGGCCGGGAAGGGCAGCGCCGGCTGTTCGATCCGGCTCTGACGCGGGTGCAGCTTGGACACGGTCACGCCGAGCAGGCGGATGGGCCCGGCGGGACGGTTCGGGCCGAAGGCGAGGTCGAGAGCGGTGGCCAGCAACGCCTGCTCGGCGGACACGCCGCCGTCCAGGGTGCGGCTGCGCGTGATCACATGGAAGTCGGCGTAGCGGATCTTGACCGTCACGGTGCGGGCGCTCATCTCGGCGCGGGCGAGCCGCTCGGTAAGCTCGTGGCAGAGCGCCTCCAGGACGGGCTCGAGCTCCTCGCGTCGGCGTCGGTCCTGCGGGAAGGTGGTCTCGGCGCCGAGCGACTTGCTCGGCCGGTCGGCCACGACGGGGCGCTCGTCGACCCCGCCCGCCACCGCATGCAGGAAGCGGCCGACCTTGCCGAGGAGGCGTGCCAGATCCTCGACGTCACGGGCCCGCAGGTCGGCTCCGGTGCGGATGCCCGCGGCCCGAAGCCGTTCGGCGGTACGCGGCCCGACGCCATGGAAGCGCTCGACGGGGAGCTCTGCGAGGAAGGCGCCCGCCTGCTCGGGCGTGATCACGGTGAGCCCGTCGGGCTTCTCCAGCCCGGAGGCGATTTTCGCCAGGAACTTTCCGCTCGACACGCCCGCGGAGGCCGTCAGCCCCGTCTCCGCCAGGATGGCTGCCTTGATCTCGCGGGCCACCAACGTGGCCGAGGGCGGGCCGGTCCTGGGGTGGGTGACGTCCAGGTACGCCTCGTCGAGGGCGAGGGGTTCCACGAGGTCGGTGTACCGCGCGAAGATGCCGCGTACCTGGCGGGACACGCTGCGGTAGGCGTCGAAGCGCGGCGGCGTCACGACCAGCTCCGGGCACTGCCGCAGCGCCCGGGCCATGGGCATGGCCGAGCCCACGCCGAAGCGGCGCGCTTCGTAGCTGGCCGTCATCACCACGCCGCGGGGGCCGGCGCCGCCCACCGCCACGGGCCGGCCCCGCAGCTCGGGCGCGTCGCGTTGCTCGACCGCCGCGTAGAAGGCGTCCATGTCGACGTGGATGATCTTGCGCACGTCGCCCAATGGTACTGCCGACCGGCCTCTCGCCTCGGCCGGCCCTCGCCCTGCTCGGGGGCGTACCGCCTCAGCGGGCGGTAGCGGCGAAGGCCGTCAGCACCGCCAGCGTGAGCCTGGCGTCGTCCGTGCTGCGGTGGCGCTGTGTGCTTGACAGCACGCCTTGCTCCGCGGCGGCGCTGGCGAGCTTGCTGCGGCCCCCTGCCAGCCCACGGGCGACGGCATAGGCGCGCATCGCGCACTCGAAGGCGGGGAGCCCGGGCCGGACGCGCCACAGGCGGCTCGACTGCTGGACCATGCGCTGATCGAAGGGGGCGTTCCAGGCGAGCACCCGGCGGCCCTCGAGGAGCGCTTGCAGCTCGGGCAGCACCTGCGGCCAGGTAGGCGCCCCGGCCAGTTGGTCGATGGTGAGGCCATGCACCCGGGTGGCGCCCTGGGGCACGGCGCCGCTATGCGGCCACACCAGCGTCTCCAGCAGGGTGGCGCCGCCGGCGTCGACCACACCCACCTCGATGATCTCGTCGCGCCGGCCCAGGCCGGTGGTCTCGGTGTCCAGGACGATGAAGTCGTCCTGCAGCAGCTCGCTCAGCCAGGCGCCGGCCGCCTCGCTCAGGGCCGCCTCGCGACGCTGGCGTCGGCAGCTCGGGCACACGCCCTCGATGAGGCCGAGGGCGTCGCGTCCGCAGTCGCGGCACGTGCCGGCGAGGGCCTCGCCGGGTTTGGGCGCCCGGCCGCCGGCGAGCGCCGACACCACGTCGCCAGCGCGCCCCGAGCCGGCCGCGTTGCCGGCCCGGCGCCACATGCCGTCACGCTGCCGCCGCGCCTCGCTGGTGCTGTAGAGGGCGACCTCCTCGCCGTCCAGGATCAGGCTGGCCCGCTGGGGGCCGAGGCTCTGGTAGCCGCGCTCGGAGAGCTCGGCGGCCGTGCGGAGATCTCGCGGTACCTCCCGGCGCTGTAAGTAGCGAGGCAGTGGAGCTTCGGGCACGCTGGCCGCAGTGTACCGGCCCGTCCGGAGCAGCGCCGTCGCTCCCGCCGGCCGTCCGCTGGCGCCGGCGTTACGGGCTGGTCGCGCGGCGCCGAGAGGCGGGACGGCGGCCTGCCGTCAGTCGCGGTAGGCCACCCACGCCAGGGCGCTGACGCGGCCGCCCTGGAAGTGCACGCGGAGCTCGAAGGGCGCGCCGTCACGAGGCTGCGTGCGGCGGTACCGCCACAGCGAAGGCGACCTGGCGCTGGGCGCCCCGAGGACGGCGCGTACCTGGCTCGCGGCCAGTCCGACCCGGAGGCCGTCGGGCGCGCGGAAGCGCTTCCCCGTGACCTTGACGGCCACGGGGAAGCGCTTGCCGCTGGCGCTCACGCGATAGACGGTCACCGCGATGCCCCGGAAGACCAGGGTGCGGAGCGTGTCCTTCCGGCCCGGATCCTGAGGGTTGCTGACGCTCCGTTCATGGACCGCGCGGGGCGGCGGCAGCGAGGCCAGGAAGGCCTGGGCGGCCCCGGGCCCTGATGGCCTCAATGTCGCGTCCAGCGCGCGTTCCAGCGAGATGTCTTCGGGTGCGGTGCCAGGGGCGGCCAGGGCCGTGCCCGACGCGTCCGGGCTGCCACAGCCGACGAGCGCCACGGCCAGGGCGAGGACGAGCGCGCGCGGCGCCGACGATGCGGCCGGGCAGCGCCGCCGGGCGGCACCGTGAGGTTGGCTGCGGTTCATGGCGACCTCCTTTCGGGAGCGGCTCCGCTGCCTCGTGCAGCGTTTCGGTCCCCCAGGAGACGGTCCCCAGCCTAGACCGCCGCCCGTGTGGCGGGCGTGACCGCGCGATGAGTTCTCTCCGGGCTGTCGGCTATCTGGCCACGCCGCCGCCGGCGGCCCCTAGAATGGTGTCCAATTCCCGGTCACGAAGGAGGGGCCCATGGAGGCGACTACGACCGTGCGGCAGTTGCTCCAGAGCAAGGGAGCGCAGGTGTGGAGCGTGGCACCCGACGAGAGCGTCTTCGAGGCGCTGGAGCTCATGGCCGAGAAGAACGTGGGCGCCCTGATGGTGGTGGAGGGGGGCGCGCTGGTCGGCATGTTCTCCGAACGCGACTACGCCCGCAAGGTCATCCTCCACGGTCGTGCCTCGCGCGACACGGCCGTCCGTGAGGTCATGAGCGAGCGCGTCGTGACGGTTTCACCGGAGAAGACGGTGGCGGACTGCATGGTGCTGATGACGGAGAACCGCATCCGGCACCTGCCGGTGGTGGAAGGCGACCGCACGGTCGGCCTGGTGTCGATCGGCGACGTGGTCAAGGCGATCATCTCCGAGCAGTCGTTCGTCATCGACCAGCTTCAGAACTACATCCAGGGGGCGACCTGAGCTGACGGCGCGACCCCGTCCGTCGCGAGGCGTCAGCGCTGGGTCATCATCGCGGCCAGGGCGGAGGCCACGCCGCCCAGGCCCGCGGCCAGCGTGATGGCCAGGGTGATGGCCCGGAACGCCCCCGCCGGCGTCCTGCGGTGCAGCCGGCTACCGACGGCCCGTCCCGCCAGCGCCACCGGCGCCAGGAGCAGGGCGACCAGCCAGGCGTGGGGGGGCGTGCTCCCCTGCAGCAGGAGCGCCACGAGGCCCAGAGGGCTGGTGAGCGCGAAGTAGGCGGCGAGGGTGGCTCGCGAGCGGTCCTTGTCGGGGACGGCGGCGCTCATGAGCAGCACCACCGGCGGCCCGCTCAGGCCCACGGAGGTCGTCAGCACGCCGCTGGCGCCGCCGACGAGCAGCGCCCGGCCGGCTGGAGGTCGCCCGGGAGCGCCCCGGTACAGGGCGAGCAGCCCGGTGAAGACCACGACCAGCGCGCCCGCCGTCAGCTTCAGGACGTCCGCGTCGAGCCAGCGCAACACGAACGAGCCGATCACGATGCCGACGGCCGCACCCGGCAGCAGCGCGCGCAGCACGTGCGCCTCCACGTGCTTCCTGGCGGTCAAGGCGTTCACCGCGCTGGTGACCTGACCGATGACGAGAACGGTGGTGACGACGCTCGCCGGGTCCATCACCAGCAGCAGCAAGGGCACGCTCACCAGCGCGAAGCCGAAGCCCGTCAGGCCGGTCACGACCCCGGCTCCTGCAACGCTCGCGGCGGCCAGGAGGACGGGGACCACGCTCGGCATGCTCCCCAGCTTCCTTCAGTGGCGCCCTCCTGTAAAGGGCGTGAAGTTTTGGCGGCCAGCGTCCGGCGGCATCCCTAGCATGGGTGGGAGAGGAGGTGGTGCCGAAATTCGGCCCGGGTCGATCCGCCCAGGACACTCCCATCGGCCCGACTCGGCACTACCCCTCCCATTCCAGGTCCATCCCGGGTCAGCTTGTCGTGCCGGCTGGGGCAGCCCTCACGCCGCCTCGGTCGCTTCGCCCTCGCGTCGCATGTGGGCGCGCCCCCAACGGTCGATGGCGGAGATCACGCCTTCCAACTCGCGCCCGGCCGGCGTGAGCTCGTACCGGCTCCGCGGCGGCATGGTCGATTCCACGGTCTTGTCCACGATGCCGAGGCACTCCAGCCGCTCGAGGCGTTGCGACAGGGTGGTGGCGTTCGCCCCACCCACCGCTCGGGCCAGCTCGTTGAAGCCGTGCGGCCCCTCGAGCAGGGAGCGGACCACGTGCAGCACCCACTTCTCCTGAAGTAGCTCGATCGATGCGTACACGGGGCAGTAATCGTGTTCCGGCCGCGCCACGAGCTGAGCATAGCACGAATCGGTTGGCCCAATCGAGTAGTTGACAGTATGGACCGGTCTAGAATATCGTCTGCTAAGCCGCGTCGCATGACCGGCTCGGGGCGCATGCCGCCCTCGACCCAGACCCAGCGCGTCCACGTGCAGCGTCGGCGCCGAGCGCCCGGCGTGGGTGGGATGAGCTTCCCGGAAGGAGAGCACGGATGAGATGGAATCTGGACCCGGCGCATAGCAGCGTCGAATTCTCCGTTCGTCACATGGGCTTCGCGACCGTCCGCGGGCGTTTCAAGGAGTGCTCGGTGGACGTCGAGAGCGACGACAACAGGCTCAGCCGCCTGTCGGCACGGATCGAAGCGGCCAGCATCGACACCGGGGAGCCGCAGCGCGACCAGCACCTCCGCTCCGATGACTTCCTGGCGGCCGAACGGTTCCCTGAGCTGCGCTTCGAAGGCTCCCGGATCGAGGTGACGGGCGAGGACCGCTACCGCGTCAGTGGCGACCTCACCATCCGTGGCACGGCGAAGCCGGTGAGCTTCGACGTGGAGGTCCAGAAGCCGATCAACGATCCCTTCGGCAACGTACGGGTCGCGGCCGAGGCGACGGGCCGGCTGAACCGCAAGGACTGGGGCCTAAACTGGAACCAGGTGCTGGAGGCCGGCGCGCTCCTGGTGGGCGAGGAGGTCCGCTTCACCATCGACCTGCAAGCCATCGCCGCCCAGGAGGCGGCCGTCTCGCGTTGACGGCAGGCTAGCGGACGGATATGGGCAGGTGTCGCCGTGTGGGCGGCGCCTGCCCCGCCTGTTCCGGCCCGGATGGGGCGGTTCCGGTGAGAGCTCTTGACGAATAGGGAATACCAGGGTAGCTTGAAGGTATAGGCGCGCACGGGGAGTGCGCGTTTTTTCGTGGCCCCGATTCAACTCATGGGATCCCCGCTCACGGGAACACCGCGGGCGCCCGGGGCGCTCACCCGTCGAGGCGGCCCTGCTGCGCCAGGAGCATGCCGCGGTAGGTCCCTGGCGCGGCCGCCAGCTCGGCGTGGCTGCCTCGCTGGGCGATCCGGCCGGCGTCCAGGACCACGATCTCGTCGACGGCCGCGAGCCCGACCAGGCGGTGGGTCACGAGCAGGACGCCGCGGTCGGGGCGGGCCTCGAGAAGCCGGTCGAGGATCCGCCGTTCGTTGTCCGCGTCCAGGTGCGCCGTGGGCTCGTCCAGCAAGAGCAGCGGTGCCGGCTTGACCAGGGCGCGCGCAAGCGCGAGGCGTTGCCGCTCGCCGCCCGACAGGCGGTTGCCGAACTCTCCGATCAGGGTGTCCAGGCCCGCTGGCCACGACGCTACAGCCTCGGCCAGCTCCGCATCCTGCAGCGCGCGCCACAGTCGGGCGTCCTCCGCACCCGGGTCTGCCATGCGCAGGTTGGCGCGGACGCTGGCGTGGAACAGGGCGACGCGCTGCGGCACCACCGCCAGCTGCGCGCGCAGGTCCTGCTGGCGGAGGGTGCGCACGTCGCGGCCGCCGAGCGAGACCGTGCCTGCCTCGGGGTCCGCGAAGCGCGCCAGCAGGCGCAGCAGCGTGGTCTTGCCGGAGCCCGATGGTCCGACAACGGCGCGCCGTTCGCCCACGGCCAGCGTGAGGTGGATGCCGTCTAGGACGGGCCCGTGCCGGTAGCCGAAGCGCACGCCGCGCAGCGCGAGCGTCGCGTCGTGCGGCACGGCTTGCGGGCGCGGCGGGTCGGCCACGGGCGGCTCACGCCTCAGGACCTGCTCCAGCCGCTCGCCGGCGCGGCTCGCCCGCCCCCAGCGCTGCAGGCCCTCGGCCAGCGGTTGCACCGCTTCGAAGGCGCCGGCGACACCCAGCGTCAGCGGCACCAGCAGCAGGGGCTCGAGCCCGCCGGCCGACGCCTGCGGCAGCGCGGCGACCAGGGCCGCCCACGGCGCCGCCAGGGTGAGGAACACGGTGGCGCCCTCGCGCACGCCGTCGAGCTTCGCCTGCACCGCGCCAAGGCGCGCGAGGGCGGCGTCCAAGCCGTCCAGCCGCCGCCGGAACGCCGCGCCGCGGCCGAAGACCCACAGCTCCTGGGCTCCCTGGATGGCATCGTGGAGCACGATCCGTCGGGTTGCCCGCAGGCGCGCCTCGCGCCGTCCCAGCGTCCCGCCGAGCCCTCGCAACGTGAGGGGGAGCGCCACGCCCGCGACGAGGAGCAGCACCAGCGTGGTGATCGCAGCCGGCACGTCGAGCCAGGCCACGAGGCCCACCGACACCACCATCACGATCACAGCGGCCAGGACCGGCGCGAGCATCCGCAGTCCCACGGTCTGTAGCTCGTCGACGTCCTCGACCAGCCGTCCCATCAGGTCCGCGGAGCGGTCGCCGCCGAGCCCCAACGGCGCGAGCGGCAGCAGGCTCGCGTAGACCAGGCGGCGCAGCCGCTGCAACACGCGCAGGGTGAGGTCGTGGGAGACGAGGCGCTCGACATAGCGTAAGGCCGCCCGGGCGAGGCCGAAGAAGCGCACCCCGGTGACGGCCACCATCAGCGCCAGCACCGTGTCGGGATGCTGAGCGGCGCGCGCGATCAGGTAACCCGACGTCGCCAGCAGACCCACGCCGGCGAGCACCATGGCCGCCGCCAGGCCCACGGCGGCGCCGAGCCGCGCCGGATGCGCCGCCAGCAGCCCCATCACCGTCCTCACGGGACCTCCGCCGGGCTCGGCGCCTGGGGCGCGCGCCCGAGGAGGCGCGCGTAGGCGCCACCGCGCGCCAGCAGGCCGTCGTGGTCTCCCTGCTCGACGACCGCGCCCTCGTCCAGGACCACGATGTGCCGGGCGCGGCGTACCGTCTCCAATCGGTGCGCGACGACCAGCAAGGTACTCCGCTGCGCCAGGCGC
>Ga0102950_1000496_pt1 | contig 11225 bp, 13 predicted proteins | sample SalPon2A_B_D2_MG_FD_78505 | JGI IMG/M metagenome (GOLD analysis project Ga0102950, IMG submission 78505) | Soil microbial communities from South San Francisco under conditions of wetland restoration - Salt Pond MetaG R2A_B_D2_MG | ecosystem: Environmental > Terrestrial > Soil > Wetlands | place...
CACGGCGCTCTCGCGCACGCGCGACTCGGCTATCACCTTGCGTCGTACGTGCGCTGGGCGCAGGGCCGCTGGAGTGCCGCGCGCGAGCAGACCCTGCAGGCCGAGCGCGTGATGCGCGGCACCGACAGCGAGGCGAATATCGTCGGTGTGGCCGAGACGGCCAAGTGCCTCATCATGCTGGAAAGCGACCTGACGCAGGCCGACGCCTTGCTGATGGAGGCCGATGCGCTCGCCAGGCGCCGGCAGTTCGTCCATCACGCCATTCCCGCCGGGCTCGGCATGCTGCGCTATCACGAGAATCGGCTCGACGAGGCGCAGGAACTGCTGCAGCAGGCGCGCACGCTGTGCAAGTCGGCGGGTGAGCGTATCGACGAATTCCTGGTAAGTGAATATCTCGTCATGATCGATTTGCAGCGCGGCCGGGTCGTCGATGCGCGCACGCGCTGTGCGCAGCTGGTCGAGCTGGGCGAGCGCATCCGCGAAGGCAGCGAGGCGCCGTTCGCGCGGGCGTTGCTCGGCATTTGCAGCTATGCGCTCGACGACGATACGGCGATGCTGGAGGGAGCGCTCCGCGAGCTGCGGGTCGTGGACGCGAAATACCGGCTGGCGTACGCATTGACACGAGCCGCCCTGCTGGATTGCGAGCGCGGCCGGCTGCAGGACGCGGCGAGCCGTGCGGCCGAGGCGCTCGACTACGCGCGGATTCTCGAACGGCCCACCGAAATGCTGCTGGCGCATGCGGTACTCGCGTGCGGCGCGGGCCGCGGTGCATGCGGGGGCGATGCGGCGGCACACCTCGCGGAAATCAAGCGGCTGGAGCCGCTGGCGGCCCGCTGGACCGGTGATATCGAGGCCCGGCTTGCCGCGCACGGGGAACACGGCGCATGAGCGATGTTTTTGTCGAACGGCAGTGGGATCCGCCGCTTACGGCCGGCGGCATGCGCGCGATGGGCGCGATGGCGAATGACTGCCTGGGCCTGCATCGTGTGAGCTGGCACAGCAGCATGCTGTCGGCCAACGGCCGCAAGCTGCTGTGCCGGTTTTGCGGCCCCGATGCCGAGTCGGTACGTATCGCGTTGCGCAGTGCCGGTGTAACCGCCGGCACTGTGTGGCCGGGGACGGTACACGATGCGCCGGGCCTGGCCGCGGGTGACTTCGGTACCGCCAACGTGCTGGTCTTGCGCCGTTTCGAGGAGGCGGTGGCGATCGAGACCATCCAGGCGCTGGAGGACGCCAACATTGCCTGCCTCGAGATGCACCGCGTGTCGTTCCTGCGCAGCTATTTTTCACTCGACCGGCGGCGCATGGCCTGCGTGTACCGCGCGCCGGACGCGGAATCGGTGCGCATCGCGCAACGCCAGGCCGGTATGCCGGTCGACGCCTTGTGGGCGTTTCAGCTGTTTCTGCCGGACACGCCGTAGGCGCGCACCCACCGGCGGCCACGGGCGCCGCAGGTCCCGGTACCCGAAAAACCACGGCTGTTTTAACGCTGGCTTCCACGCGCTGCCGGCAAGGTTGCTCCTGACCGGCAGCGGCCGGCCCTTTGTCAAGCAAGCAACCAGGAGCATGAAAATGGAAAGCAAGCAGGTCGCCGTCGATAACGGCGTGAACATCGAAGCACTGCTCGGCGCGCGCGAGGCGCTGAGCGAGACACCGCAGGCGGCCCGGTTCAAATGGCGCGCGACCAGCGAATGGCTGAACGGCACGCACAGCCGCTCGGTGATCGACAGTTTCTTCGGTCTCGGCGAGGAACAGCGCCACCGCAAGGAATTTCGTTTCGATGCGGACCACCCGGAAGTCTTTGCCTCCGAAGACAACGGCCCGACACCGGTCGAGTACGTTCTCGTCGGCCTGGCGGGGTGCCTCACCGCCGGCATCGCCGCCGTTGCGCAGAATCGCAATATTCAGCTGCGCGCCGTTCGCGCCACCCTGGAAGCGGGTATGGACATCCAGGGCATCCTCGGCATAGACGGTGATGTACGCAACGGTTTCGACGGGATTCGTGTGCATTACGAGATCGATGCCGATGCATCGAGGGAGGATATCGCGGCCCTGGTTGCGCAATCACAGAAGCGCTCCGCGGTGTTCGACATCATTACCAACCCGACCGACGTAACGGTCACCGTGGGATAAAACCGGTGATGCGCCGCATGAGTGTCGCGCCGGCCGGCACCGTTGACGTCGTTGTCATCGGTGCCGGACATTCCGGCCTGGCAATGAGCTACTGCTTAAGCCGGCGTGCGATCGAGCACGTCGTGCTGGAGCGGGGAGAGGTTGCCAACGCGTGGCGCACCGAGCGCTGGGATTCGCTGCGCCTGCTGACGCCGAACTGGATGAACCGCCTGCCGGGAAAAGTCTACCGGGGAGACGATCCCGATGGATACGCGGGCGTTGACGAGGTCGTCGGCTTCATTGCGGCGTACGCGGCCGCGAACGGCATGCCGGTGCGGACGCACACGCGTGTCCTGCGGGTAAGCTCCTGTGGCAACGGTTACCGCGTCGTGACCGACCGCGGTGCATGGCGGTGCCGTGCCGTCGTCATTGCGAGCGGCGCCTGTAATGTAGCCTCGGTGCCGTCGCTGTCGGCGCAGCTGCCCGCTACCGTGCAGCAGGTGACCGCGCGCGATTACCGCCGACCCGGCGACCTGCCGGAAGGCGGTGTCCTCGTGGTCGGCGCATCGGCGACCGGTGTGCAGCTGGCAGACGAAATCAGGCTGAGCGGCCGCCCGGTGACACTCGCGGTCGGCGAACACGTGCGCATGCCGCGGCTGTACCGCGGCCGGGACATCCAGTGGTGGATGCTGGCGAGCGGCCTGCTCGACGAGGGGCCCGCCGAGGTCGACGACGCGGAGCGCGTCCGGCGCCTGCCGTCGCCGCAACTCATCGGCACAGCCGAGCGCGCGACGCTCGATCTGAATACACTGCGCGCGCGCGGTGTAGAGCTGGTGGGCCGCCTCGCCGGTGTGCGCGACGGCCAGGCACAATTCTCCGGTTCGCTGCGTAACGTATGCGCGCTCGCCGACCTGAAAATGCAGCGCCTGCTTGCATCCTTCGACCGCTGGGCGGACGCGAACGGCATCGCGGCCGAATCACCTGCCCCCGTCGTTCCGACGGCCGTCGCAGCATCGCCGCTGCTGCTGCTCGACTTCAGACGCCGCGCCGTCCGCACGGTTGTATGGGCCACGGGCTATCGTCCGGACTACTCCTGGCTCGACCTGCCGGTGCTCGATCGCAAGGGCCGCCTGCAACACACGGGCGGCGTGCTCGACATGCCCGGGCTGTATGCGCTCGGATTGCCGTTCCTGCGGCGCCGCAAGTCGACATTCCTGCACGGTGCCGAAGACGACGCACGCGACCTGGCTTGCCACCTCGCCTGCTATCTCGATCACACGGCGCGCCGTGTCAGCGGCATGGCGAACTGAGCATGTGTGCCGCCGGCAGCAACGACCGCGTCGAGGTATTCGTCCGCGCCGGGCTGCCGTCGCGTGACGCGCCCGGCGTGCGCGCATCGAGTGCCGCGCCGCCCGGCTGCCCGGTCCTCAAGGGTGTCGAATTGCTGGAGACGCGGATGCTGCCGGCGACCAGGCGGATCCAGTATCGCTTTCGTGCGCGCGACGCCGAATCGGTGCGCATGGTGTTGCGCCGTGCCGGTATCGATTACGACTCGTTGTGGATAGTGACGACAGCGCGGTAAGCGCGGCCATCCTGCTCACGCTCCCGCGTTCGCCGCATCGTGCTTGAGCCGCATCACCCTGCCGCGGTTTACATACAACAGGTCGCTGATTTTCAACACCAGCGAGTCTTCGTACTTGCTGAGGCGGCCGTCGGCGTATGCAATCTGCCACAGCAGCGACACGACGCGTGCCTTCTCGTCATCGCTCAGGTTGTTGTGCAGGAGTTGCGTGAAGCGGTGCAGGGAGACGAGGTTTTCGGCTTCCTCGTCGGCGGCATTGGCAAGGTCGCCGGCCTCGTCGGGAGTGAGCTCGAAATGCCTGGCAACGAGCTCGAGCAGCAGCTCCATCTCCGCTTCATCGAAATCGTGGTCGGCACGCGCGACGTTCGCCATCAATACGGCGGTGGCCTTGCGAATCGCGTGCTCGCGCTCCGCGGGGTCCTGCTGCACGGACTCCGCCCCGGAGAGTGCCCCCGCTATCTGTTCCACCAGTCGCTTGATCATGTCTGAACCACCACCCGGGCCACCATCATAGTGTGACCCGAAGCGCTGCGTCGAGTGCCCGCAAATGTGTGCGGGTGGCCGGCAGGGGCCCGGGGGAAGTCCCGCGGCGGTGCGCGCCGGGTTACACTGTAAACCGGCATGCGACGGGAGACGGCCTTGCGGGTTGCGGTATTCGGCGGCACCGGCTTCGTCGGCGGCTACGTTGTCGACGCCCTGCTGGACGCAGGGCACGAGCCGTCCCTGCTGGTGAGAGCCGGCAGCGAGCACAAGGTGCGCCAGCCGGAACGCTGTCGCATGATCCCGGGAGACCTGCAGGATCGCGACGCCATCGCCGCGGTCCTCGACGGCGCGCACGCCGCCATCTACCTCGTCGGCATACTGCGCGAACGACGCTCCGCCGGCATCACCTTCGATGCGCTGCAATACGACGGCGTGCGGCGCTGCGTCGACCTGGCAGTCGCGGAGGGCGTGCGGCGATTCCTGCTGATGAGCGCCAACGGCGTGCGTGACGACGGTACGCCTTACGAGCGCAGCAAGTTGCGCGCCGAGCTGTACCTGAAAGACAGCGCACTTGCGTGGATGATCATGCGGCCGTCGATCATCTTCGGCGACCCGCGCGGCGCCATGGAGTTCTGCACGCAACTCCGCGACGAAATGGTAAGCCCGCCGCTGCCGGCCGTGTCCTTCTTCAGCGGCTGGCGGCCGTCGCGCGGTGCCGCCGTCATGTCCCCGGTGCACGTCGAAGACGTCGCCGCCGTGTTCGTGGCGGCATTGAAAGGCAGCGAGATGCTCGACCGGAGTTTCGCCCTCGGCGGTCCGGAGATCCTGTCGTGGTCCGCAATCCTGCGCCGCGTGGCGGCCGCCTGCGGGCGTCGCAAATGGATCGTGCCGGTGCCGGCGGGGCTGGTGCACGCGGCGGCCGCGGTGTTTGACCGTTTTGCCTGGTTTCCGGTCACGCGCGACCAGCTGACGATGCTGATGCGGGGCAATGTCGTGACGGACCGGGCGGCCTTCGACCTGCTCGGCATCGAACCGCGGCGGATGACGATGGCCACGCTCACCTACCTCGACAGGCGATAGGGCGCCGCGTCCTCCGGGTCAGGGCTCGAGCGTCACCAGCAGGCGCCGCAGGCACGCTGCGAGTTCGCGGCGCTCGCCTGCCGCGACCGCGGCCATGAACGAGTCGGCGTCGCGCACGCGCGTGACGATGGCCTCGTCGATAAGCTCACGGCCGGCAGGCGTCAGCCGTACCAGCACCGAGCGGCCGTCGCGAGCATGCTGCCGGCGCAACACCAGGCCGCGCGCCTGCAATCCGTCGACGCGCGTGGTGGTCGCGCCGCTGGTGAGGTGCGCGGCACGGGCAATGTCGGTGGCCGGCAATTCGAACGGGGGCCGCTGGCGCCGCAGCACCGACAGGACGTCGTACTCCCAGTGTTTCAGCCCGTGGCGCTTCAGGGCACGGTTGGCGCGGCGCCGCAGCAGCGTGCCGAGTCGCTCGATTCGCACCACGACGCCGAGCGCTGCCGTCTCCAGGGCGGGGCGTGCTTCGGCCCACTGCTGCACCAGTTCGTCGACTGAATCTCTATACATTTCAACTTCTTGCGATAGACCAAATATTTGACGCAAATACCTTGACTTCAAGATAAATAGGATTATCTTGACGTCGAAATAGATTCACCGCGTGGAGAATAGCATGCCTTCACCAGCCGAATTTGAGACCGACCCGGAATGGCTCGCGGACGATACGGAGATTGAAGTTGAGATGAGCGACGACGACGAGTTCGAATTTGAAGACATGGACGACGGCGACGACGCTGCCGAAGAGACCGTGCAACCGGCCCATTCTGCAACCAACGTGCCGGTCTGGCGCCTGATAGAGATGTCACGTGAAGACCGTTTTCTGCAACGCGAGCTTGCTGATTTCGAGGATTACGATAACTACGACCGATTTGCCGACGACCCCGTCGGCCTGTCGCACTGACCGGGATTTCACCGGCGCATGTCGGATGGCCGGTGAAGTTACCGCGTTGGCAGGCAGGCGGCTTTCGGCGCGGCTGCACGACTCGCAGTGATGCGGCGCTCATATCACGCAATTCAATTGCGTGTGGCCGGAGTCCACGGGTCATGCAGATCGCTGCCGGAGGCCGCCGGGCAGACTCGAGGATTACCGCCGGCGCAAACGCTTGCCGCCCGGCAATGTTCAGAAGGAAATACGCGCGTGAGTACACGGCACCACTTAAGCGACTTTGAAGATGTCGATGACGTGACCTACCGGATGCTCGACAGCCGGTTCTGCAAGGTTGCGATGCACGGCCAGCGGCATGAGCCGCTGCGCCATCGCCGCAATACCGAGCAGTCCGAATCGGCCGGTTCGGGCCACCGCTTCAAACGGGTGCGGGAACGCAACGTTTACGAATGAGCGGGGCACAAGCCCCGGCGGCGCCGCACGACCGCGCCGCCGTGTACGCGGCAATCGGCGCCGCTCAACTGCCGCGGCGCGCGGCGGCGCTCAGCCGGCCCACGAGGGCGCGTTGCCGGCCTTCCACTTGATGCTGCAGCCGATACTGGGCTTCTGCTCGCCGGGCACGTCCCGCTCCGCGAGCGTCGCATCCAGTGCCGCGCGCAGGTCAGCGCCATCGATTGCTGCGTCGTTGGACGGCCGGCTGTCGTCGAGCTGCCCGCGGTAAGCAAGCCGCCGGTTCCGGTCGAAGACGAAGAAATCCGGCGTGCATGCCGCCTGGTAGGCCCTGGCAACCGACTGGTCCTCGTCGATGAGGTACGGAAAGGTGTAACCGGCTGCCGCGATCTCGTCCTTCATGCGTGCGGGGCTATCGTCCGGGAAGGTAGTCGCATCGTTGCTGTTGATCGCAAATATCGCGACATTGCGTTCGCCGTAGTCGCGTCCGATGGCCGCGAGCTGCTCGCGTACATGCCTGACGAACGGGCAGTGGTTGCAGATGAACATAACGAGATATGCGTCGGCGTGGCGCGCTTCGCGCAGGGCGTGCCGGTTGCCGTCCACATCCGGCAGCGTAAAGTCAGGCGCCGTCGTGCCGAGTTCGAGCATGCGTGATTCCATTCTGGCCATGGTACTAGTCCCGACGTTGTCCGGGTCGCCGCCGATCAGGTCCTGCGATGCGACGCGCGGTAGCGCAGCAGGATCAGCGCAACCAGCAACGTGCAGGCGATGCCCGTCGCCACGGTAACGCGCTGCAGTCCATACAGGCTCGACAGCGTGCCAATCAGCAGGCCGCCGAGTGCCGTGCCGCCGAACGCGACCATGCCCCAGAGGCTGCTGACACGGCCGCGCAATCGATCGTCGACGCTCGATTGCAGCAGGATCTGCGAGCCGACACCGCACAGCGATAACATGGAACCAAGGGCGGCGACAAGCGCGACGGAGAGCCAGAATGCCTGGCTGGCGCCGAGCAGCGCGAGCAGCAGGCCGGCACTCAGTATGCCGCCCGCGACGATTTCGAGCCTGAGCCAGCCGGTGCCCCGCGCCAGGATCAGCCCGGCGACAATGGCGCCCGCGCCGACGCTCGACGTCAGCGTCGCGAGTCCGGCACTGCCGCGCCCGAATACCGCGTCTGCGAACGCCGGCAGCAATTCCAGCGGGCCGCGACCCAGCACCGAGGCGGCCGCGATGACCGCCAGCAACGGCCGGATTTCGCGATGCCTGACGGCATACCGGATGCCGTCCTTCATCTCGTGCCACACGTCGTTGCGCGCCGTGCTGCCGTGCGCGGCCGGCAACAACCGGACCATTAACAGGGCCGCCAGGATCGCGACGTAGGATATGGCGTTGAAAGCAAATGCCGCGGCGACACCCAGCGTTGCAATCAGCAGGCCGGCCATCGCCGGACCGATGAATCGCGACAGGTTAAAGGAAATCGAATTCGTGGCCAGCGCGCTCTGTAATTGCGCACGCGGTACGAGGTTCGGCACCAGCGACATGCGTACCGGCATGTGCGCGCCGTCGAGAATTCCCTGCATCATGGCCAGCAGGCAGAGGACGTAGATATCGGTCTTGCCCAGCGCCGTGAGCAGCGCCAGCAGGCACATGTTGAGGGTGCTCAACGTGTTGATCAGCAGCGACGCCGCGCGCCGGTCGAAACGATCGGCGAGCACGCCGAACACCGGACCGAACAGGACCGCCGGGGCAAACTGCGTAAAGGCCACGGCGCCGACCCAGAATTCCGATTCCGTCAGTTGCCACGCCAGCCAGCCCAGGGCCACGCGGTATACCCACAGGCCATGCAGCGACACCGTGTTGCCGATGAAATAGACGAGGTAATTGCGATTGCCGAGGGCAGAGCCGTTCATCACCGCAACAAGACTACGCGAGTACCCTGTCAGCGTACCAGCAATGGCGGCCGCGCGGCGGCCGCGGTGCTCAGCCGCCGGTAAAGCTCGTGCGTTCCGCTGCGAGTGCGCTGGCAACGCGCCGCACGTGATCGGGCGTGTTGTAGATATGCGGTGACATGCGCAGGCCGCCGGTCGCGGCGGTGATGATGCCGGAGCGCTCGAAGATTCGCTGCGGAAGGTCGCGTTGTTCCCCGGGTTTCGCGGCGAGTATGACGACATTGCTGGTGAAGTCCGGGTGCCGGCTCGATACGAACGGCAGGTCGAGGTCGGCAAGCGCCGCGCGCAGCTCGTCCGCGATGCCGTCGGCACGGCGCCGCACGCCCGCGGGCGTCAGTGCCGCGTGCAGCGACACCGTTTCCGCGAGCGCGGCAATGGCGGCATCGTCGCGCTGCCCGAGTGCCTCGAATTTCCTGGCGCCCGCTACCGACGGTTCGGTCGTGCCGCCCCACGGTATCGAGACGACGTTCGCGGTCAGTTGCGGGATGCGGCGTTCGCGCACGAACAACAGGCCGGTCTCGCGCGGGCCCATGAACCACTTGTGCGCGCTGCCGCTGAACGTGTCGCAGTCCACGCGGCCGAGGTCGATGTCGTGCACGCCCCAGGTTTGTGCACCGTCGACGTGGATGAACAGCTCCGGCCGGCGACGCCGCAAGGCGCCGCAGATCTCCGCCGCGGGCAGGCGAAAGCCGGTGACGTTCGAGATGTGCGTGAAGGAAACCAGCCGGGTTTGCGGACTGAGTGCAGCCACGAAATAGTCCACGACCTCGTCGATCGAGCCGGTATCGCGCGGCACGGAGAGCCGGCGTACGCGGAAACCGTCGCGCGCCGCGCGCACATCCCATGCCAGCGCATTGGACGGGTGGTTCTGGTCCCACAGGAGGATTTCGTCGCCGTCGCCCAGCGGCACGCCGCGCACCACGACACTGTTGGCTTCCGAGGTATTGCGCACGATTGCCAGTTCGTCCGCCTTGCAATTGAGCAACACCGCGAGGCCGCGGCGCGCGTCTTCCTTCATGCCCTCGATACGGTGCCGATTGCCCGCGCTCATGTCGCGTTCCAGTTCACGGCTGAAGCGCTCGACCGCGTCCGTGATCGACGCCGGCATCGGGCAGAGGTTGGCGGCGTTCATCGGCACGCGGTCGTCGGCAAAACGGAACGCCTGCAGGGCTTCGTCCGCGGTCAGTGCCGCGGCCGCCTGCCGCCAGCCGCCGAGGGTGCCGGCACAGGACGCCGCACCGAGCGTTTTCAGAAAATCACGGCGTGCGATGCTCATTGCAGACTTCCCCCGGAGCGTTGCGGCGACGCTCGAATGGGCCAGCGGATGCGTTGCCGCAATGCCGTCGCGTCGTTGGCAGCAAGTCTATTATTGATAATATTTAAAAGCCATTGCTACTATGCAACGCGGTACGCCGTGTTGCTTTTGGTTACTTTCGAACGTAACTGGTAGCACCGCCCGCAATCAAACCAGGGCACTTCGTGGCAGCACCTTGCTGCGTCATGGCCGATGAGCGAGGAAATCATTGGCAGTTAATCTACGCGTATTCCGGCCTTCCCGCGGCATGACACTGTCGAGCCAGATCGTCGCCCAGATCCGGGAGGCGCTGTTTGCCGGTGAACTGCAGACCGGCGATGTGCTCGGTTCCGAGGCGGACCTCGTCAAGCAGTTCGGCGTCAGCCGTATGAGCGTACGGGATGCGCTGCGCAGCCTCGAGGCCATGGGCATCGTCGACATCAAGACCGGTGCCAAGGGCGGCGCCACGATCGCGGCCGGCAGCAGCGAGCGCTTTGCCGATTCGCTGGCCATACAGTTGAAACTGATCGGTGTGACGCGCGACGACGTGCTGCAGGCGCGCGCCGCGACCGAGAGCATGACGGCGGCACTGGCGGCGACGCACGCAACCGCCGCCGACATCGAGATGCTCGATGGCCTGCTCACCGAGGCGGAGCGCAGCATCGACGATCCAGAGCGGTCCGCGGCACTCGGCGAGGAGTTTCATCTCGCGGTGGCCGCGGTGGCGCGCAACCAGGTGCTGGTGGCACAGCTCAGGGCCATGCGCGACGTCATGCGGCAGCCGGTGAAGTTGCCCGACCCGCAGCGCGCGCGCCGCGTGGTGGAGGTCCACCGCGGGCTGTTCGAGCTGATTGCCGCCGGCAATGTCGACGAAGCCCGCGCACGCATGCAGGAACACGTCAATCACTGGATCAGCCTGAGTGCCCCGAAACGCTGAGCCGGATCGCCGGCACCTGTAACTGGATCGAAGGAGTGCAATCTGCCGTGTTCACGCTGCGTTACCCGCACCTTGCCATCGCCGGCAGTGGCGAACGCTTTCCGGTGCATCGCATTTATTGCGTGGGGCAGAACTATGCCGCGCACGCGCGCGAAATGGGCAACGATCCCGAGCGCGAGGCGCCGGTGTGGTTTACCAAGGTACCGGACTCGGTGGTGCCGGGCGGCGGCCGGGTCGTGTATCCGCCCGGCACGTCGGACCTGCACCATGAGGTGGAACTCGTGGTCGCGCTGTCCGCCGGCGGTGCCGACTTGTCGCCGACCGCGGCGCATGCGTTGATCCACGCTTACGCGGTCGGCATCGACCTGACGCGCCGCGACCTGCAGGCCGCGGCCAAAAAGGCCGGCCGGCCGTGGGACACCGCCAAGAGCTTCGAGCAGGCAGCCCCGGTC
>Ga0102950_1000497_pt1 | contig 11218 bp, 7 predicted proteins | sample SalPon2A_B_D2_MG_FD_78505 | JGI IMG/M metagenome (GOLD analysis project Ga0102950, IMG submission 78505) | Soil microbial communities from South San Francisco under conditions of wetland restoration - Salt Pond MetaG R2A_B_D2_MG | ecosystem: Environmental > Terrestrial > Soil > Wetlands | place...
CTCATTGCCGATGCTTCGATTGTTCGTCTGAGTGCCAGACGAAGCGAAAGCATAGCCGGCCAGCAGGAGCACACACAGGAGCAACACGAAAACGTTAGTCTTTCCTGAACGCATCATGAGAGTCTCCTCCACTTTGTTGTTCTATTTCACGCAACGTTTATGATTCTGCCTATGGTAGAAAAAAGTCGAGCCCTGGCCGCCAAGGAATGGAGAGTACTACTCTCGAAAACCGCGAATTCTTTGCGGTAGCGTCTTAATACCGGCAGCCCGGTCCTGTCTGCCACCCGGCAGTATGTTTTGTGCTGTACCTTTGGAAACAAAGCCGAACTGAGAGAAGTAACCGCAAGAAAACCGATAAACCATAGCAAACTCTTCCCCGAGGAACCAGATTAAACTGTTGTAACTTTATTGTCGGCTTTGAGTAACGATTCTTGATCTACTTACATACAACTGTAGTAAAGTATACACCAAAATCCATTTGTGTCAACTCAATAATGAGATTCTCGCACAATATGCTGACTACTCGCGCAATCACTCAGGTCCTCTGCAGAAACTACGTCACTGCCGGAAATGTCGTTTCACCCTGCGCAAAATCTGCACAACACATTTGAAACCGGGAGAGCGACCGAGCCCAAAAGAAAAGCCGTGCCACGAAGTGACACGGCTCTTGGATAGTCAAGCCTGAGATTGACGAGGAATCAGCTACCGACGCAAGGGGCCGGTCCGCTGCCGAACATATAGTCCACCATATAGATGAGGTCGGAAATGTCGACCGTACCGCTGCAGTCGACGTCGCCCGCCATCAATATGGACGGGGCGGGTCCGCTGTTAAACGAATACTCGACAAGGTAAATTACGTCGGCTATATCCACGGCTCCGTTGCCATCGCAATCTCCGGAAAGAACAGTTTGCTCAAGCGTCACCACGGCCGAAGTCGAACTGGGTTTGTAGCTCACGTTGTCGTTTGAGAAGGTGGGCTGATACGAGTCATAGCCGTCCATCGTAATGGTCGCGGTTTGACCCGAAGTTGCGTTCGAAGGTACCGTCATATACAGCTTTACGATCGGCCCGGTGCCCGGAGCGAGGTCCGGCTCCGTACCCGACGACGACGAAGCGAGCCGCAAGGTGAACCGACGATTGAACGGATCATAATGGACGAGCCCTTGATCCTGGAAGTAATCGGTTCGGCAACCCACGGTCGACATCGAATCAAACGACATGGTGAAGTCACCGCCGTACTCGACCGGAATTCGAATCGTCTTCAGGGCGGCGGTATTCGTCGTACTGATGGTAAACTCAACGGTCTGGCCGGCCGAGGAGGTCTGATCTACGGTCGTTAGCGTATCAGCTTCGACCACGACACATTCCTGACGAACCTGGGTCTTGACGCCCACGTTTGTCTCAGCTTGCAAGGTGACGTTGTAGCAACCGCGCTCAGAATACATGTGAGAGGGAGACTGAACAAACGCGGAGTCGCCATCGCCGAAGTCCCAGGTCCAGCTCGTGACATTGAGCGGCGAAGAAGCGTTGAAGTTAACCTCATGCGGCGGGCAACCGCAGGCGGAATCGACCGAGAAATAGAGGCCGGAGATCTGGTAGTCGATATAACAAGCCGCAAAGCCAATGCTGTTGCAGCCGTACGGAATCCGCATATAGCCGCTTTCGCCCCAGCCGGTGCCCCAGGAGTTCCTCACAAACCAGACGCCGCCGGAGCCCTGGGTGTCGTCCCAGCCGACTATTGTTACAGCATGGTTAATATCGCCGGTGGCACAGCCGTTGAACACACCGCCGTGGTATGCCTGCATGGCATTGTTGGCGTAGATGGCCACGCTTATCGGTCCGTACTCCATAATCGCCTGCTTCATAGCGTTGACGCTGGCAACGGAATTCCCGTTACCGATATAAGCCCACGAGTTGATATGATAGGGATGTGGGTCGGGACACGAGCAGGCAGCATCGGAAGCCGTGTACGGATAATCCGACTCATAAACTGCGCCACTTTGACCACAGGCGTCGGTGGCATTGAGGAAATAGTCATGGGCGAACCATCCACCGGCGCAGCCCCAACCTTCGTGGTTGCAGCTTACGAGCCATTGCTCGGAAAGATCAACTACATCGTTGTCTCTTATCTTTATGTCGCACTCAAGCGGTCCGACGGTGGCAAAAGCCCAGCAGCTTCCGCAGCCGCCCTGATTTCTGATCGGCGGCAAACCAGTTGCTTCTCTCCAATCGAATGTGGCGGGGAGATCTGCCTTGTTGGGGAAATCGACATAGTGGGCGTTTTCCTGCCAGTTGGCCGGTGGTTTAAGTCCACAAATCTGATCAAGGGGGTACTGAGTTGCTTCGTTCTTGCTAACCTCGAATGTCCACCCTTCCTCCTGACCCTGCTTCTTGAGAGCAGCAATGTCCTGGTCAGTTAGTTGTGCGTATCCGGAACTCACTGCAGCAAGCAGAATAAGTACCGTAAGTCCGATCGCAACCATGGAGGAAATGACAGGCTGACGTCCCGCGATGCGTTCCCAAAAGCGCGGCATAACTATTTCCTTTCTCATTGGCACGCGGCGCGCTTGCCGCAATAAACAATTTGTTGAAAACCCGGATGACGGCTGGATGTGGGGCCAACCATGGTTTTTAAAAATATAACTAAATGCGATTAAATGTCTACTAAAAAGATTGCCCTAAACTTGGCCCGATTATCGACAGTCGAAGTCCGTTTTTTTCGCTCCCGTTGACTTAGATCAAGGCAATATGTGCCTCCTCTTCCGATCTTACCCATGTATTTGATATTGAAAGGAGAGATTCGGATGAGCGAGCTTATAGATAATGCCACCAAGCGGAAAGGCATCCTCAAACAGCTGATTCTTCAGCTCCATCAGGGAGAAGACCCGGAAGCAGTGCGGTCACAGCTGTTCGAATTGCTCGGCAAGGTGCCGTACGGCGATGTTGTCGATGTTGAGCAGGAGCTGATCAGTGAGGGCCTGCCGACGGCCGAGGTACTGAAACTCTGTGATATCCATACGGCGGCGATGCAGGGGGCAATCGACTCGTCCGGCGCCAGGCCGGCCCCGGCAGGTCACCCGGTGGATACTTTTAGCAAAGAAAACGAAGCTCTGGCCGGCGAAATCTCGCTTACCGAACAGCTGTTCGATCGGCTGGCAAGCATGCCCGGTGATACCGAGGTGTCCGAAGATCTTGGAAATCTGCGCCAGCGTCTGGGGCTTCTCTCAGACGTCGACAAACACTACCGGCGAAAAGAGAACCTGCTGTTTCCATTTCTCGAAGCTCATGGCATTACCGGCCCGCCGACCGTCATGTGGGGCAAGCACGACCAGGCGAGAGAACTGCTGAAAAACAGCCTGGAGGCAATCGAAACATCGCTGAGTACCGGATCAATCGTTGCCGATGAAGCCAATGCGCTGGTGAAGCTGTTGTTCAAGCCGGCCACTGAAGCACTCGCCGAGATGATCTATAAAGAGACAGAGATTCTCTTCCCGATGTGTCTCGACACGCTGAGTGAATCGGAATGGTTCAAAATCTACGAACAGAGCAACGAAATCGGATATTGCCTGTATGATCCTGAGGATGTCTGGACGCCTACTTCGTTTGAAATAGAGGAAGAGGAGCCGAAGGTTCCGGATAGGGTGCAGCTTCCCTCGGGAAGTCTAAATCCTGATGAGCTCGAGGCGATGCTCAACACGATTCCTTTCGACCTGACGTTCGTGGACAAGGACGATCGGGTAAGGTACTTCACCCAGGGACGGGAACGAATATTCGAGCGCAATCGATCGATCATCGGAAGACAGGTGCAGTTGTGCCACCCGCCATCGAGTGTGCACGTCGTCCAGAAGATTCTCGACGATTTTCGGGCAGGCCGCGCCGATTCCGCTCCGTTCTGGATAAATCTCAAAGGCAGATTCATACATATCGAATACTTCGCGCTCAGAGACAGACAGGGGAAATACCTCGGGACGCTCGAAGTGAGTCAGGATCTGACGGCGAAGAGAAATCTCACGGGTGAACAGAGGCTTCTGAGTTATGAGGAGAAATAAGGTATGAACAGAGAACAGACCGTTTACATCACCCCGGAGACCAAAGTCGGCCGGCTGCTGGAGGCTTATCCCGATTTGGAAGAAGTTCTGATTGAGCTCGCTCCGGCGTTCAAGAAACTTCGCAACCCGATTCTTCGGAAAACGGTCGCCCGGATGACGAGCCTCCGTCAGGCGGCCGCTGTCGGCGAACTCTCCGTTTCCTCGCTCGTCAACAGACTTCGCCAGGAGACCGGACAGGAAGCTCTCGAATCCGATTCGGTAAGTGAAAGTACGAATGACACAGGGTCCCAACTTCCTGACTGGGTCAAACAGGCGACTATTCACGAAACACTTGACGCTCGCGAACTGATCGAACGGGGAGAACACCCGTTGGCTCAAGTAACGCAAGCGGTGAAAGAAATGCCCGAGGGGAGCATTTTCAAACTGATCACTCCGTTCGTGCCGGCCCCTATGATCGACATCCTGACCTCTCAGGGATTCGAAAGCTGCCATGTACGAGAATCGGAAGCTATGGTTGTTACATTCATTCGACATGGATGACCGTCAAGGCATGGATGAGCTCTCCATTGAATGCAAGTCGGGCCGAGTCGCTTGATGCGAATCGGCCCGATATCTATGCCTGTCGGAGCAGTCTTACCTTGGACTTGGCGGAGGAGGCGTAGGGGGAAGAGTCATCGGATCTTTCGCCAGACGATCCATGACATTCTTAATCGCCGCATCGAGCTGGTCATCGTGCCGTTCGGCCAGCCGAGTCGGGGTATTCTCTACATCGATGTCCGGATGTACCCCTTCGTTTTCCATGACCCATTTACCATCGAGACCGTAAATGCCGTGCGACGGGACAGTGTAGTAACCGCCATCGAGAAGCGGCGTAAATCCGCTTATTCCGATTACGCCACCCCAGGTACGCCGCCCCATCAACGGTCCAAGCTTGTAAGCACGGAAGTAATAGGGGAAGTAGTCTCCGTCGGAACATGAGTACTGGTTCATCAGCGTGATCATTTGCGCGTGCGGGGCGTCGCCCGGCATCGGCTCACTGACACGATCGCGCGAGGCACCCATCGCCACGACCGTCCTGCGCAGGCGGTCGAGAATGAGGTCGGCAACGAATCCGCCACCGTTATTTCTTACATCGAGAATAAGTCCCGGGCGGTGAAGCTGATGATAGAACATCTTCAGGAATCGGGTGAGACCGTAAGGCTCCATATCCGGAATGTGAATATAGCCGATCTGATCGTTCGACAGGGAATCTACCCGGGCCATTTCACCGAGGACCCAGTTGTAATACCGGAGCTGTTCTTCCGACGCGATCGGGACGATGGTGATGTCGTGCGAGCCTTTCATCGACGGCGAGTCGTTGACAGTCAGAGTGACCTGTTTGCCCACGGTCTGCGCAGTCAGTGAATACGGATTCGTTTCCGCGGTCACCTCTTTGCCGTCTATGGCCAGTAGATAGTTACCTTCCTTCACATCGACTCCGGGAGCGGTCAGGGGAGAACGTAGGCTCTCGTCCCAATTTTCTCCCTGCAGGATGTGCTTCAATTGAATGCGATCGTTGGTCTTGTCAACCGCAAAGTCTACGCCGAACAGCCCGATCTCGCTCGATTTGCGCTGCTCGCTGGGGCCGCCGGCGTAGGTATGCGAATTGCACAGCTCGCCGAGCAGTTCACCGATCAGGTAGGTGAAGTCATATCGGATGGCAACGTACGGCAGCAGAACCGCAAACTGGTCGTGCATCTTCTGCCAGTTGACGCCGTTCATCTCTTTGTTGTAGAAGTAATCCCGCTCGCGACGCCAGACTTCGTTGTACATTTGAACGTATTCCTGGCGGTGATCGACAAGCATCTTCATGTCCTTGGTGTCGACCCGGTTGTCTTCGAAATCGGCTTTCGGTCCCCTGGTCTCGACGATGTAGTACGATCCTTGTTTAGTCAGGAGCATCTTGTCACCGCCTGCGGCCAGGGTATAGCGCCAGACGCCCGATGCAAATTCGTGGTCTTTCTTGGACTTGAAGTCGTATTTGTGAAGTACTTGTTCATCTGAAGTGACTCGTCCGTTCAGACCTCGGATCGGTCCGGAAACATAGAAGATTGCTCCTGAGACAGACGACAGATTCCCGTAATTTCCGGACGGGATCTCCTCGATCGCGACCTGCCGATCGAAAATGCCGTCGTAGTCGATTTTAACCTGTGCGGCCGGCTTCTTCTCGCCCTCTTCCTTCGATTTTCCTTTCGCGCCTTCCTTCATATCCGGCTTCTCAGAGGCTGAGCTGTCCTCTGATATCGCTTCGTCGCTCTTGGGAGCAAACGGGGATTTGCCGTTCGCATTGAGCACGATTAGATAAATGTCATCGATAGAGTTGTTTACGAAAGAGAATTCGTAGCTACTCAGAATGGGATTGAAGGCCCGCTCCGAGATGAAATAGATGTACTTGCCATCGGGATCGAACGCGGGAGAATAGTCATTCGTATAGCCGCGGGTGATCTGATGCACTTTGCCGTCATCGAACGAATAAACAAACAACGCGGAAATATCGTTGGCTAAATTCTTACTGTAAGCGATAAACCTGCTATCCGGCGACCAAACAATATCCCGAAAGCCGCTCCGATCGGACTGATCGAGCATCGTTGTCTTCTTCGTGGCTACCTCGATCGAATACAGTTTGAGCGTCTTGTCGGAGAAGACCAGCTTCTTGCTGTCCGGAGACCAGATCGCTCCATACCGATGGACCTTGCCATCGTTCGTCAACTGAATCGTCTCTTTGCCGTCCTGTGAGACCGTGTAGAATTCGTCCTCACCGGTGGCGTCGGACATGTAAGCGATCCATTTGCTGTCTGGCGACCAGGCCGGGGAGTTTTCGTTGGCGGAGGAGGTGTTGGTGAAATCTCTTGTATTGCCCTCCTTCGCCGGAACGCTGAAGATATCTCCCCGGGCATCGAACGCTACCCGTTTCCCGTTCGGCGAAAGATCGAATCCCCGAATGTTGTGGCCGACATCGACCCACTCCGGCCTGATGGTGTGCGAATCGGTAATGAGATCAACAGGGACTTTGTTCAACTTCTCCGAAGGGAGGTCGAGCACGTAGACAAAGCCGCCGTTCTGGAAGGCGATGCCGTCGGAGCCAAGGGAGGGCCAGCGGACGTCGAAATCGGTGAAGTTCGTTACCTGACGAGTCTCGCCGGTGGAGACTTCGTAACAGAACAGATTGAGCGTGCCGGTGCGATCCGAATTGAAGTAGATGCGATCCTGGTACCACATCGGCATATTGTCCGTACCGACCCAGTCAGTGATCTTTTTCGACTCAAGGGTGGTCAGATCGAATATCCAGACATCCTGAGCCATGCCGCCCTTGTACCGCTTCCAGGTTCGGAAATCCCGATAGATCGGACAGAAGGCGACCTTCTTGCCGTCGGGGGAGAATGAAGTGAACCCCGCCTGAGCCATCGGCAAAGGCTGGGGGAGACCGCCGTTGAGATCGGCCAGATAGACCTGACCGAGCCACCAGTCGCGGGAGTCCTTGCGGGAATGATAAAGTACTTTGGTACCATCGTGAGTCCAGCCCATGACGACATTCTCGGGGCCGAAACGATCGCTCGTGTTCTGGATCCCCGGATGATAGGTCAGCCGGGCCGGGTCACCACCGTCGACCGGGATGACATAGACCGACCAATCGCCGTCGTACTGCCCGGTGAAAGCGATCTTGCTGCCATCGGGCGAGAATTTAGGAAACACTTCCAGGCCGTCGTCACTCGTCAGCCTGGTTGCCTGTCCGCCGGTCCTTGGGGCAGTATATAGATCGCCCGCATAGACAAAAACGATCTTATCTTTACTGACGTCGGGATAACGAAGGAGTCGAGCTTCCTCCGCGGTGACGAGTCCGGCGGAGAGCGTCAGTAGGCAGATCAAGGTGAGCAGTCTTTTCATAACACCTCCGATGTAACGGTTGAGTCATCTGTATTTGCAGATATTTAATCAATAGCGATCCGGGCTTCCGGTCAATCGCAATTTGGATAAGTATCTCTGTTTTTTACGACAGCTGCGGACCGACCGAGAAAAATTAGTTGACTCAAGCGGTCCCGATCCGGCAAATTAAACCGGAAACTGAGGCCGGGCAATAGACATTTCGAGGACAATTGGCGAGTATGGCGTTTTATTTCGATGACGAACAGGTCGTGGATATCACGGCAAGAGAGCTTCATGAAGAACTAAGCCGTGACTGCGAGGTGGTGCTCCTCGATGTCCGGTTACAGCACGAATACAATCTGTGTCGACTTCCGAACAGCAGGCTGATCCCCGTTCATGAACTCCCGTATCGCATAAGTGAACTCGATCCTTCCGAGAATATCGTCGTCTACTGTCATTTGGGCATTCGAAGTACCGAAGCGGTAAGACTTCTTATCAACGCCGGGTTCGATCGCGTTCGAAATCTGGCCGGGGGAATCGACTCCTGGTCTACCGATGTCGACTCCTCGGTGGAACGATATTAGCTTTCGATTGCTACACCGCGAATTGATAATCCAGTCGGACAACATCTGCAGTATTCGATATGGCGACGGAGACGCTTCAGATGATCTTTTCGAGGGTATCCAGGTACTTGTAGCCGCTTCCCGTGAGAAAGACGACTATTCGCTCGTCGAGTTCCACCTGCCTGGCATCACGAAGCGCGTACAGGGCGGCAAGAGCGGCGCCATCTTCGGGAGCGGGGAAGATCCCTTCTTTTGTCGCAAGCTCTCTGGTGCAGCGGATTATTTCGTCTTCTGAGACGGCCACGGCCGAGCCGCCGCTTTCACGGACAGCTTGCAGGATCAGAAAATCGCCAATTGCTCCGGGGACGCGAAGACCCGACGCTATCGTGTGCGGATCGGGCCAGGTCTCGGCGTGATCGGCACCTTCGTCGAATGCCTTGACCATCGGGGCGCATCCTTCGGACTGTACCGAGATCATTCGCGGGCGCGAAGAACCGATCCATCCCATCTTCTGCATTTCATCGAACGCCTTCCACATCCCGATCAGTCCGGTGCCGCCGCCGGTCGGATAGATGACTACATCGGGAAGCTCAAAGCCGAAGAACTCGGCCAGTTCATAACCCATCGTTTTCTTCCCTTCGATGCGATACGGCTCTTTCAAAGTTGCGACTGAGAACCAGCCTTCGGATTTCACCAGTTCGGCCACCTTCTCGCCACAGTCTTTGATGGTGCCTTCGACCATGTCGACGATCGCTCCGCACGCCTTGCAATCGACTACGAATGGGGTAGGGGAGTCGGCCGGCATGATTACTCTGGCTGTCAGTCCGGCCCGGGCCGAGTAGGCGGAAAGGGCAGAGCCGGCGTTGCCCGCGGTGGGGATAATCAGCTTGGTGATGCCCAGCTCTTTCGCTTTCGACACAGCCATGCCGAGACCACGCGCTTTGAAGGAGCCGGTCGGGTTGGTCGTCTCGTCCTTGAAATAGAGATGTTTGAAGCCGAGCGATGGCCCGATATGACGCGAGTCGAGACACTGTGTGCCTCCTTCGCCGAGTGACACGATGTTGTCTGTATCGAACACCGGCAGGAGTTCGTGATACCGCCACATGGTCGACTCACGGTCGCACAGCGACTCTTTACTCAGCAGCTTCGCCGCCTTTTCATAGTCGTAGTCGACCAGCAGCGGCGCACCGCAGGTACACAAGTTGATTGCTTTATCGGCCTCGTACTTACTGCCACACTTCGGGCAGTAGAGGTTCGTTATGGTGGTGTTAGTTGTGGGCATGGGGGGCTATCTCCTAAACCGTCTCCTCACCGAAAGCAGAAACAATGAAAGGAGAGTTGCTGTCACAAGAATTTGAATAAGGTAAGCGAAGACTGAGACAATGCCCTCCAGATGCGAAACTCTCCCAACTTGCAGTGTCACTGCCGATAGGCTGCAGCCTACGGCCCGTCCGAAATCATACAAACTATCCAATGTTGGGGGGCAAACGCAGAGTCTGTATCGCACATAATCCTGTCCCAAAGTGAAGCCGCCGTAGAAGTAGGCGAGTGCAAATCCAATAACTGATATGACCAATCCAATAAGCGGACGGGTGAAACTCTGACCGTAGTTCGCCGCAATCTTGTATAGACTGATAAGAGATAAGCTCCTTCTCATCCAGACGGGCCATCTGCTGGACCTTGCGAGAAGCTGGTTTCTCCTGGCTTCCATCTCCCGATAGAACCAATCTCCAGCGTCGATGAAATTACCATTCGATTCGTAATTGCGTTTGAGTTGAACATACAGTCGCGTCAACTCCTCCGCAAGTTGAGGATCGGTTCTAGCTATGGTTTCATCCTTAGGAAGCAAGCAATAGCCGTCCTCTCTTTCCCAAATGCAATTGTGAAATTTCACAGTTTCGATGGACGAGCTGTTAAATGTGATTCGTTTCAGGTTAGCGTCAAAGAACTGCGCGGACGCCATCGAGGCGAAGTTCACCCTACTAAGTACCAACTCTGGCGCGAAAGGAGCCGCATATTCCAGTTGTTGATAAATAAAGTGCCCTTGAATGCGTATGTTGTCCATATCAATCAAATCTGCCTTGTCTATGCACAGTCCTAGAACGAGAATCTGGAAACCGGCATTTGCCACGAACAATTCAAGTGTAGGCGTCGAGACCCTACTCGACAGTCTGAGTGCACGAAGGGTGAAGACGTCGGTTCTGGCGTAGCATAACCGGAAGATTGCCCTCGGGACGTCAAAAGCTGCGTCAGTAAACTTGACTTTGGTCTTTTCGCTCTCACTCGTAGCTTGTAGATAGAAATTGCACTGCTCAAAGGGGTATGACTCGCAATTGAATTGAGCAGACGTAAAATCACACAAAGCGCCTTCAAAACTGCAGCCGTCGAAAACAGTCCGATCAAACTTACACCAATTGCCGAACTGTGCGTTTATGAAGATGCAATTGTTAAATTCGCAGTCCGTGAACTCAGACCCTCGAAATGACAAGGGCTTATCAGACTTCAGCGTGTCCTTCGCAAAGACGCAATCCTTAAACTTGAGGTTGTCGAAGAAAACCACATCGTGCGGGCTTTCTTTGATATATTTTCCAAATAGTTTCTTGTCAACACCTATCAACCGTTTCCCCAGAGAATGGTCCAGTGAAAATCGCAGTGCATCTTCGCAGTATCAAAGCGACTTACCGGTTGGCCGCAAAAGAAACC
>Ga0102950_1000498_pt1 | contig 11217 bp, 9 predicted proteins | sample SalPon2A_B_D2_MG_FD_78505 | JGI IMG/M metagenome (GOLD analysis project Ga0102950, IMG submission 78505) | Soil microbial communities from South San Francisco under conditions of wetland restoration - Salt Pond MetaG R2A_B_D2_MG | ecosystem: Environmental > Terrestrial > Soil > Wetlands | place...
GCAGTATGATGAGTTTGTTTTCGGAGCTTCGAAGAGAAAGGACCTGGGAGCCATGAGTGAATACAGATGGAGGATCAGGACCGGTGGATTCCTCGATAACAGGGATGTTCCCTTTTATGATTTCTTCCATGTTAACTCTCAATCACTTCCTGTTCTGATCAACAACTATGATGATGCCTTTATGATACCAGGTTATTACTCCATGAGCACGCCTGAGTTTTTCGGTGAAGCTCATTTAAAATACACCACCCCTTACCTCTTGCTTAAGCTGTTGCCAGGACTTAGCAATACCCTTATGAGGGAAAACATCAGCCTGTCATATTTCGGAAGCCGTTATCATACCAACTATACAGAAATAGGATACAGCATTAGTGAGTTCCTGTTTATTGGTGAGATAGGAGTTTATGCCGGTTTCGATGACACAAATTTCAGGGGTATTACCGGTAAGCTTGTCCTGAGATTTAATTAAACCATCCGTTTGCCGCGTCAGGCAAACGGTGGTTCTTCATTAAGATCATTTTCATTATCAAACTCACCACCCAGCCTTGAGAGGTTATCATGATTCATTTTTGAACCAAGGGTAATGCTTTGCGCCGATCCGTTATCGAAATCTTCGTCCAGGTCAAAATCATCAAGATCCACGAACTGTGCTTTTTCTTCACGAAACCTGAGACGGACATCATCAACAGGTCCGTTACGGTTTTTTGCCAGTATGATCTCAGCTATTCCCTTTGTTGAACTTCCATCTTCGAAAGTAGGCAGGCCGAATTTTTCCTGGCGATGAATAAAGACAACCATATCGGCATCCTGTTCAATGGCACCTGATTCACGAAGGTCTGAAAGCAATGGTCTTTTTGAGCCACCACGCATCTCTACTGACCTGTTAAGCTGTGAAAGGGCAAGAATAGGAACATTGAGTTCCTTGGCTATACTCTTAAGTGACCGTGATATGGTACTTACTTCCTGCTCCCTGCTTCCGGCGTTTTCAGGTCCCGACATAAGCTGCAGGTAGTCAACAATAACTATATCCAGTTTACGCTGAGCCATCAGTCTCCTGCATTTTGCCCGTAATTCAAATATGGATATTGCCGGAGTGTCATCGATGAAAATAGGTGCCAGTACAAGTCTCTTTATCCTTGCATCAAGCTGTTTCCATTCTTCTTCATTAAGCCTTCCGTTCTTGATCTTATCTCCCGGTATATCAGTCTCAGCAACAATAAGCCTGTTTACAAGTTGCACAGATGACATCTCGCATGAGAAAATTGCCACCCCTTTCCTGTGTTCCACAGCTATATTCCTGGCCATCGACAGTGCAAAAGCAGTCTTCCCCATTGAAGGCCTTGCCGCAATAATCACAAGATCGGCTTTTTGCCAGCCTGAAGTAAGCCTGTCGAGCCTTGTAAAACCCGATGGTATTCCAACAAGTGCATCTTCACGCTTACCTGCCTCCTCTATCTCATGAATAGCTTCCTTGATAACAACGTTTATTGGTGCCACTTCCCTTTTGATATTTCCCTCGGCAATCTGGAACAGTGCATTCTCCGAGTAATCGAGAAGCTCTGTAACATCATAGGTATCATCGAATGATCGCGACTGGATCTCAGTTGATACCCTTATAAGTTCACGCTGTATGTATTTCTGCGCTACTATACGGGCATGATAATCAACATTAGCAGCCGAGACCACCTTGGAAGTAAGCTGGGTAAGATAGACCGGACCACCCACACTGTCAAGCTCATCATGCGCCCTGAGTTCTTCTGTAACTGTATAAAGGTCGATAGGATATTCCCTTGCAGAAAGTTCGATGATAGACTTGAATATTTTCTGATGTGCCTCCTTGTAGAAACTCTCGGGTTTAAGTATATCCAGTATAGCTATTACTGCTTCTTTTTCCAGCATAATAGCTCCGAGAACGGCCTCCTCCATGTCGATAGCCTGTGGAGGAATCTTACCAAGATCAGGAAAAGGACTTATGGCTGGCCGTGTGGTGTTTCTTTGTTTTGCCATCTGTTATAATGTTGTATGTCTGTGACTTATATATACAGGAATAAGTATGATGCTGTTTTCAAAGGTATACATTACACCACTTACTAACTTAAAGCCTATTGTTTTTATTACAAACAAACTTGTGTTAAAAACTTGTTGAAAAGCTAAAAATTAAACTAATAGTGCGAAATTCAAATGCTTATGGTATTTTTACAATAAAATCCGGAAATATGATAACATTTCCTTCCTGCAAGATCAATATAGGTCTGAATATAACATCCAGGCGGTATGATGGTTATCATGACATAGAGACAATATTTTATCCTGTTAAGCTATGTGATGCCCTGGAGTTTGTAATTTCTGACCGGCAGGATGGAAAAGACGAGCTTGTGGTTACCGGCATAGATGTAGGCGACAGGCCCGAAGACAATATTGTTACAAAGGCGGCACGTAAATTGCGAGAGATGTACAGGATTCCGGTCCTCAGGATGCACCTTCATAAGGTTATACCACCCGGGGCAGGACTGGGAGGCGGGTCGGCTGATGCTGCATATCTGGTAAGGGCTCTCAACAGGCACTTCGACCTTGGCATACCTGTTCAGAAAGTGAAAGAAATAGTTCTTGAACTTGGAAGCGACTGTCCGTTCTTTATTGACAGTACTCCATCGTTTGCAACGGGCAGGGGAGAGATACTAACACCTGTTAACCAGGTAATAAGGGACCATTACCTCGTATTACTGAATCCCGGTGTGGGCATAAGTACCCGTGAAGCTTATCACAGTTGTACGCCCAGTGTACCGGACAAAAGACTTCCGGAACTAATCAGTCATCCTATTTCCGAATGGAAAGATTTTGTTATAAATGATTTTGAAAGATATGCAATAAAAAGGCACCCTGTTATAGGCAGATTAAAGGACGATCTCTACAATCAGGGTGCTATATTCAGTCTTATGTCAGGCAGCGGATCTAGTGTCTTCGGCATATTTTGGGAAAAACCATCTTTAACAGGTCTGCTGCAACGATATACTATCTGGGAAGGAATGATGTGATATTTCACTCCAGTTCGAGCAACACAACCCCTTTCGGAACCTTATCGCCACTTTGCACTTTTATCGACTTTATCTTTCCATCCATACTGCATTTCAGCCTGTTTTGCATTTTCATGGCGTCGAGAATCAGCAGGTTATCACCTTTTTTCACACCCTGTCCTTCTTTTACAAAAATTTCAAGGACAGTTCCCGGTATAAAACTAAGGATGATCTTAGGGTCAGCCGGTGCGTAGTTTTTTCTTTCCCTGAATTTTTTACTCAGTCGTGTCTGATAAAGGCTGGAATTAATATTCAGGTATTCGGGTTTTTCATCTTTTTCCATAATACTATCAATAACAGTTCATATACATCTATTAAAAAGGAGGAAGTCCGTGTTTCTTTTCAGGCATCGGAACCACCTTGTTTTCAGACACTTCTATGGAATGAAGAAGAAATTTCCTTGTCTCTTCCGGTTCTATTACAGCATCAACATATCCGCGTGAAGCCGCAACATAAGGATTGGCAAATTTGGCCTTATATTCCTCGACCTTTTGTTTTCTTACACTGTCAGGGTCATCTGCTGTAGTTATTTCTTTCCTGAAGATTATATTAGCAGCTCCTTCGGGTCCCATAACAGCTATTTCTGCTGTTGGCCAGGCAAACACAAAATCGGCACGCAGATGTCGGGAACTCATTGCAATATATCCTCCGCCATAAGCTTTACGCAGTATTACAGTCAGCTTAGGCACGGTAGCCTCACTGTAGGCATAGAGCACTTTTGCACCATGACGGATTACTCCGGCATGTTCCTGGTCAACACCCGGCAGGTAACCTGGCAGGTCGACAAGTGTTATTATAGGGATATTAAAAGCATCGCAATATCTTATGAACCTGGCAGCCTTGTCCGATGAATCAACATCAAGTACACCTGCCATTTCATAAGGCTGGTTAGCGACAAAGCCTGCTGTACGTCCTCCCATCCTGCCAAAACCAATAACAATGTTTTTTGCATAGAGCTCCATTATTTCAAAGAAGTCTGAATCATCGACAAGAGCTTTAATTACATCCTTAACATCATAAGGCAGCGTCGGATCTTCAGGAACAATTCTGCTTATATCGTATTCAGGAGATGGTTCAGAAGGCTCAAAGGCTTTCGCTTTCCTGCTGTTGTTCCAGGGAATAAATGTGATAAGCTTCTTAATCTGTTCGAAGCATTCATCTTCACTCTGTGAATAGAAATGAGCATTACCAGTTACTTCGCTGTGTACCCTGGCACCTCCAAGGTCTTCCATTGATATCTCCTCTCCGAGAACCGTCTTTATAACTTCAGGGCCGGTGATGAACATTTTTGAAATCTTGTCAACCACGAACACAAAATCGGTAAGAGCAGGTGAATATACTGCACCACCGGCACATGGTCCCAGGATAACGGATATCTGTGGTATTACACCGCTTGAAATAGTATTACGGAAAAATATCTCACCATAACCTGCAAGTGAGTTAACCCCTTCCTGTATCCTTGCTCCTCCCGAATCGTTGATGCCAATTAGCGGCATACGCATCTTAAGGGCATGGTCCATGATCTTGGTAATCTTCCTTGAGTGCATCAATCCCAGCGATCCCCCGGCAACAGTAAAATCCTGGGCGAATATTGCCACAGGAGCACCGTAGATAGTACCGGAACCAATAATTACACCATCGCTTGGAAGTGATTTTTTATCCATGTCAAAATCGCGGGCATCATGTTCAACAAAGAGATCATATTCATTGAACGAGCCTTTGTCGAGCAGTGCCAGGATGCGTTCCCTTGCTGTTCTTTTGCCCATGGCTTTCTGTTTTTCAATAGCCTTTTCTCCTCCTCCGAGAAGTACCTTCTGGCGCTTTTCCTTTAATTCAAGGATCTTTTTATTAGTCGGCATAGTTTTTTGTTTTTGATCGGGTAGTATAATAGTGTTTGATAATTTTCCGGGAAAGTGTTCAAAACGGTGAAGCAATATGTATCAGTATATTTTATTTAGGAGCCAGTTTATAAAGGACAAGGGCTATCACCGAATAAATAATATTAGGAATCCACATGGCAAGCATAGGGTTAAGGTTACCCTTTAGTGAAAACTGTGAAGCAAACTGCAGGAAAAGTATATAGGAAAAGCTGAGCACCAGCCCTATACCGATACTCATTCCCAGTCCCCCGCGTATCTTTTTCGACGACAGGGATACACCTATAAAGGTTAGTATGAATACAGCAAAAGGGTTGGCATACCTTCTGTACTTCTCTATCAGGAATAACTTCAACTCGTCGGATCCCTGCATCCGAAGCTGGTTGATATAATTATCGAGTTCCCTGTAAGTCATAGTACCAACAAACCCAGGATCTCTTGAGAAATCCTCCGGTTTAAGTATAATAGTAGTATCTATCTGGCGACCCCTTGTTATTTGTTCTTCATTTCCATTAATGTGCCTTATATAGTAATTCATGGCAATCCATTTATGCTTTGTGGTGTCGTACATGACCGACGATGCAGACAGCAGTGATTTAAGCCTGCCACTATCATTGAACTGTGCTATTGAAAAGTTCTGGCCCCGCAGGCTCAGAGGATTAAAGGCGCCCATATAGACATATACATCCTTATCTATCTGACGGTGAACATTCTCCACTGCAATCCTTCTGCTCGAAGACCTGTAATACTTGTCTTCGAAATTCATTCGTATCAGGTTGGCTTTGGGAATGACAAAATTTGTAAGGATGAAAGTAAAAATAGCAATTACTAGTGATGACAGGAAATAAGGCCACATCATCCTCTTGAAACTCATTCCACTGTTAAGAATGGCAATGATCTCAGTGTTGATTGCCATTTTTGAGGTAAAAAAGATGACAGCAATGAACACGAACAATGGCGCAAAGAGCATTGCAAAATAGGGTATGAAATTCATGTAATAATCGAAGATGATGGCATGAATAGGCGCATTCTTCTCCATGAAGTTGTCTATCTTTTCAGCAAAATCAAATACTACAGCTATAAGCAGAATAAGCATAAGGCTGAAAAAGAATGTACCCAGGAACTTCTTTATGATATACCTGTCGATACGTTTAATTTTCAACAGGCTCAGAGTCTCTCTGAAAGTTTTTTTATCATTATTTCTTTCCATCTCTTAAAATCGCCTTCTTCAATCTTTTTCCTGGCTTCGCCTGCTAATTTAAGATAAAAAGCCAGATTATGTATACTTGCTATTTGTGCACCCAGGTTCTCTCCCGACATTACAAGGTGCCTCAGGTATGCCCTGGAGTACATTGTACTGACCTCTGAAGGTCCTTCAGGGTCTATTGGGCCAAAATCATCTATCCATTTTCTGTTCCTGATATTAATTGTACCCTCACTGGTAAAAAGCATGCCATTTCTGCCATTCCTTGTCGGCATAACACAATCGAACATATCCACTCCCCTGTCAATGGCTTCCAGTATATTCGAAGGTGTGCCAACTCCCATAAGGTAACGCGGTTTATCTTCAGGAAGTATATCGTTGACAATCTCTATTATCCTGTACATCTCCTCAGCCGGTTCGCCGACTGATAGCCCCCCTATGGCATTACCTGCCAGTCCCGCCGAAGAAATCTTTTCGGCCGAGAATTTCCTCAGGTCATCATAGGTACCTCCCTGTACAATAGGAAAAAGGAATTGCTCATAGCCATACAGGGATTCTGTTTCGCTGAATCGCTTAACAGCCCTGTCGAGCCACTGATGAGTAAGTGCCACCGATTTACGGGCATAATCGTAATCACATGGCCAGGGAGCACACTCATCGAAGGCCATCATAATATCAGCACCTATAGCTCTCTGAATATCAACAGTGTTCTCGGGTGAAAAGACATGCCTCGATCCGTCAATATGTGATTTAAAAATTGCTCCTTCAGGCGTAAGCTTGCGAATATCCGACATCGAAAAGACCTGATAACCTCCACTGTCAGTAAGTATGGGACGTTCCCATGAAATGAACCTGTGTAACCCGCCTGCTTCGGTGAGTATCTTAGTTCCGGGACGAAGGTAGAGGTGATATGTATTTCCCAGGATGATCTTTGCATTAATATCCGACAACAGATCGCGCTGAAGTATTCCCTTTACGGTACCTGCCGTTCCGACAGGCATAAAGACAGGAGTAGGTATATCGCCGTGAGCAGTCTTTAATATGCCGGTCCGTGCCTTTGACCCCTTTTCCCTGCTCAGTATCTTAAACATATATCCGTTTCATTTTTTGCAGCACAAAGGTAATTTTTCCATACGGCCTTCTAAAATAATAAGCATATATTTTTATATATCATTTTGAGCCGGACACGACAAAAAAACGTTGTTGATATATTTGTTGATGTTTTAGCATTACCATTTCAAATATCTTACTAATATTGTCTCAATATAGAGAGTCATATGCCGGACCAAACAAGAATTATCTTCCTGACTGTTTTTACAGTTTTCGCTTTGTCAGCTGCAATCCAGCTATTCTATTATCTGTATTTCTACCTGACAGTTTATCGCTATAAAAAGCGGGAAGACAGTCAAACAAAAGAGCCTGTTTCCGTAGTCATATGTGCAAGGAACGAGGAAGACAACCTGAGAAACTTCCTGCCATCGGTTCTTGAGCAGGACTATCCCGATTTTGAAGTCATAGTTGTTAATGACTGTTCCGAGGACAAATCGTATGATGTCCTGGGCGAATACCTGAAAAAATATCCAAACCTCAGGGTTTCCAATGTTAACAAGGATCCGAAATTCACACATAATAAAAAATTCGCACAATTCATCGGGATCAAGGCGGCATCAAATGAGCTGCTCCTGTTTACTGATGCTGATTGCCAGCCATCGTCTGATAAATGGCTTGAGATGATGGCATCTCATTTCAACAGCGAAACAACCTTTGTACTTGGTTATGGCGGTTACCTTCCTGAAAAAGGACTTCTTAACAGGTACATACGCTACGATACAATGATAATTGCCATGCAGTATTTCGGAATGGCATTAAGAGGTATGCCATATATGGGAGTAGGCAGGAATCTTGCATACAGGCGTTCTGCATTTTTTTCCAATAAGGGCTTTGGCAATTTCAATCATATAGTCTCCGGCGATGACGATTTATTTGTTAACTCAAAAGCGACATCCGCAAATACCGTTGTCGAGTTCAGGAAGGAAGCACATACCCGGTCTGTCCCTTCCGGGAATCTGAAAGAATGGCTTACCCAGAAAAAAAGACATCTCACCACTGCCCCCTATTACAAATTCAGGGATAAATTCCTGCTTATAACCGAACCACTAAGCAGGCTGCTGTTCTATGCTCTGTCGGCAATACTCCTGTCATTCAGCTTTATGTGGCCTTATGTACTGGCTATTGTCGGCGCAAGGCTGACAGTGCAAACGATAGTTCTTATTCTTACCGGGAAAAAGCTCGATGAAAGGGGACTGACTGCATTTGCATTATTTTTCGATATTATTTCGCCGATGATCAACAGTTTAGTATTTTTGGGCAGCAGAAAAACACGATCCGCTAAAAATGTATGGAAGTAGGAAATGATTTATCTGAGAAGGCCAAAGGTGATCTGATCCTGGTTGAAAAAGCCAGGAAAGGAAGTGAAAAAGCCTTTGCCAGCCTGATGAACCGGTACCGGGATTCAATATATTTTATGCTGCTTAAAATGGTTAATAACCCGTATGATGCAGACGATCTTACTATTGAGGCTTTTGGTAAAGCCTTTCATAATCTCGATTCCTATACCCCGAAGTTTGCTTTCAGCACATGGCTCTTTAAAATAGCCACAAATAATTGTGTCGATTTCATCCGCAAAAAACAACTGACCCCCACTCCTCTCGATTATGTCCAGGACATCACCGACAATGCCACTGTAAACATTCAGTCGGACCTTCCTGATCCGGAAGAATCGCTTATCAACCACCAGAAAATAGCCGCTCTCAAAGATATAGTAAACCAGCTCAAACCAAGATACAAATCACTTATCGAACTCAGGTATTACAAGGAATATTCTTACGAAGAGATCTCAAAAGAGCTTAACCTGCCGATAGGAACTGTCAAGGCCCAGCTCTACAGGGCAAAAACATTACTTTATAATATACTTATTAAAACAGGGAACAGGTAGTGGCAGAGAATATCAACCGTTATTTTTCTTCTCTAACACAAGAGCAGAAGGAGAGATTTGCCAGTCTGAAGAATATTTATGACAAATGGAACAGCCTGATAAATGTCATTTCGAGGAAAGACATGGATAATTTTTATGTTCATCATGTACTTCACTCTCTTGCCATTGCAAAAGTTATAAGCTTCAGACCCGGAACAAAAATCCTGGATGTGGGAACAGGCGGTGGTTTTCCGGGAATACCACTGGCCATAATGTTCCCCGGATCAAAATTTTTCCTCCTCGACTCAATAGGGAAAAAGATAAAAGTTGTTTCAGCCGTTGCCACAGAACTCGGCCTTGAAAATGTCAAACCGCTTCGTAAGAGGGCAGAAGAGGAAAAAGATACTTATGATTTTATTGTCAGCAGGGCAGTAACAGATTTTTTATCTTTTGTACGACTGACATCGAAGAACCTGGACAGTAAAAGCAATAACACTCTGAAGAACGGCATTTTATACCTTAGGGGAGGAGAAATGGAAGATGCGGTGAAGATGTTTGGCAACAGGCTCAAAATGTGGAATATATCTGGTTATTTTAGTGAACCTTTCTTTGAAACAAAAAAGCTTGTATATCTCCCGGCCTGATTTTTTGAAAAAAAAACTTTTTATGGGTTTTTATATATCAAAAAAGTACTACATTTGCAGTCTCAAATCTGACACTTGGTAATTTAATATAGTTAAAAGATGAAAAGGACATTTCAGCCATCAAGAAGAAAGAGAGTTAACAAGCATGGTTTCAGGGAAAGGATGTCAACTCCCAACGGGAAAAGAGTTCTTGCTGCCAGAAGGGCCAAAGGAAGAAAGAAACTATCTGTGTCATCTGAGTTCAGAATTAAAAGCTGAATATTAAGCTATTGTATAAATTCAAAGGTGTCTCTTACGGACACCTTTTTTATTTTATTCATGCCCTGATAATAGACTTGAAATCTGAAAATGTAGAATGCGGAAGTGAATAAAGGACAAATAACATAGATAAAAAACTCTTCTATTATTCTTACCTTTACCGCCTGTTAACAGCACGAACATGAACTATTTCGAAGAATTTACAGAAAACGATGATATAAGGAAAATATCAGGTAAGGTAGTTTCAGGTGAAAGGATAAGTCCTGAGGAAGGATTAAAGCTATTTAAAAAGGCAGATCTTGCACTTCTTGGTATACTTGCAGGTATATCGAGGAGAAGATACAATGATAATAATGCCTATTACAACAACAATTTCCACATAGAACCCACAAACAAGTGCATTTATAACTGCAGATTCTGCTCATATCACAAGCCTGAGGGCGATCCTGAAAGCTGGGAATACAGTCAGGATGAGATGCTGGACATTGTTAAAGGATTTGACAACAAGAGTGTTACTGAGGTCCATATAGTCGGTGGTGTTCATCCTGCTTATGATCTCCACTACTGGGGAACTCTGATACAAAAGATCAAGGCTCACCGACCCGGTATTCATGTAAAGGCTTTCTCGGCTATAGAGCTCGATTACATGATACGCAAGGCTGGCTATTCACTTAAGGATGGTTTAAAAAAACTTAAGGAATACGGTCTGGATTCGATTCCCGGTGGGGGGGCTGAAATATTTGATGAAGAGTTAAGAAAAATGATATGTGATGAAAAATCCTCCTCTGCCATGTGGCTTGAAATACATGAGACTGCCCATAAACTGGGAATCCTTTCAAACGCAACAATGCTATACGGGCATATTGAAAATTATTCTCACCGCATCGACCACCTGGAAAGGCTTAGATCGCTCCAGGACAGGACAAATGGATTCAACGCCTTTATTCCACTTAAGTACAAAAAAAGTAACAACAGCATGGCCTACCTGGGAGAAGTAAGTCTTATAGAAGATCTTCGTAATTATGCTGTCTCCAGGATATACCTCGATAACTTTCCCCATATAAAGGCATACTGGCCAATGATAGGAAAGGAAAGTGCCCAGCTCTCGCTGTCATTCGGTGCCGATGATATGGATGGTACTATTGACGACACCACGAGGATATATTCGATGGCAGGCTCGGAAGAA
>Ga0102950_1000499_pt1 | contig 11209 bp, 8 predicted proteins | sample SalPon2A_B_D2_MG_FD_78505 | JGI IMG/M metagenome (GOLD analysis project Ga0102950, IMG submission 78505) | Soil microbial communities from South San Francisco under conditions of wetland restoration - Salt Pond MetaG R2A_B_D2_MG | ecosystem: Environmental > Terrestrial > Soil > Wetlands | place...
AAGGATCAGATCCCGGAGCAAGGTATTCATTTACAGGTATATTGTCTGTATAATCGATGGATGGTCGAAAAATGGAAAAATCTGTGTTGTTATTAAGCACTTTCCTGTTTTCTGCCGTTGCCCTTATCTCAATATTGAAGCCATTTACAATCTCACTCATATATCCCAGTGATAGATAGTCAGCCCCGTATAGTTTAAGATAATTCCTGCGGAAAAAAAGCGATGTGACACTGTTAAGGAAAGGATTGATACTTCCTGCACTGCTTATATCAGTACTTACCATACCTGCTCTAAAGTAGACCTGACGTTGCTTCATCCCGTTAAATCTGTAATACGAATTTAGCTTCCACATCAGTTGTGCCCTGCTGAAAGCCCAGCTTATATCAGGATTAACAGACAGGGACCTGTTGTTCTTCCATCGTTTCGAGAGGCGGAAATTCAAACCGTAAACAAAACCGTCAACAGTATTGAAGCTAAGGTTTTTGGGCTCAATGAATCCGCTGAAATGAAACCTCAGCCCCAATGTGTCGGTCCAGGTATGTCCGAAAGAAAGGTTTCTTATACCACTCATGAATTTCTTCTTCTTCTGGGCTGTTGTTAAAGGTATTGAATCGTTCCTGCTTATCAGAAGATTATTCACCTCCCTGATACTGTCCCTGACCCTGATACTCTTTTTTTCAATATCTGAAAGGGGAACAGGTCTTATCTGTGACCAGTAGGTACTGTCCTTTTTACCGGCATCTTTTTCAATAATCTGTTTAGTATGATCCTTTATTTCAAGGTTGTTTTTAGTGCTGTCGGGCATGCTGTTCTCTGATTCTTTCTCCATAAGCCGCGACAGTTTGATCATATCCCTGTTTGAGAGTTCATCCTTTTGAAGTATTTTATCAATCTTCTCTTTATTCTTTGAGACAGGTACTGTATCATTAGATGCCTCCGCTGCTGGCTTAGCAATCCCCGTTAAATTTATTTCTTTTGGAATAGTTAGGTCCTGGTTCGGTTTCACTTCTTCATATTTTACAGAACTTGTATATCCGACATCTGCCTTAAAACCGATTATGGAGATCTTTATTTCAAACTTATGACTTACAGGTAGCCATATATTGTCCTGCACAGGTATATACATCTGTTGTATCCTTATTGTACCGGCAAGATTATTATTGGTGAGATCCACACTATACAGGCACCAGAGGTTCTCTATGATATATATGGTACCTTCAAATAGTTGCTGGCTTTTCCTTTTGGGAATAACCTTTATCTTATTAATTGTGTAATTGCCCTGTGATGATGCTCCTTCGTACCTGAAATTATAGTGTGAAAAGGAATCAGGAGACAGCGGTGATATTGCGATGTCGGCTATTACCGGCTGGTAAAAGCTTGCTTCGATAAAACTCATTGGTGATATCTGGTTCCCCTGATTTGGGAATGTACTGTTGTACGACAGTACTCTCTGGAAGTATTTGTCGGGAGCAGTGAATTCTATCTCGTTAAGTGATTCCATGAGATATGTGTCTCCCTCTTTTATAACCTTTTCATTATTACCTGCTTTGCCACCGGCACTGATAGTGGCATTATCGCCGGAAGCTTCCATCTTAAGCGATTTTTTCATTATCCTGGGAATCCTGTTTATCACAAGGTCCCCTTTCAGATAAACCTGTGCCTTGTAGTAACTTATGTTATTCAGGTAATACGGAGCCATGCCGATTGCTTTTCGCATAATGGCATATGCCGGATCTTCCCCTGAAGCAGATATTCTTACTTCGGGTATCTGGTAATACTGAAGCGGCAACGTTATATTCTGGGTGATTGTGGTTGTTGAAAGAGCAATATTCCGTGTTACAGGCTGAAAACCAAGACTCTGGTAGGTTACGGTGTATGTCCCGGCAGGTAGTTTTATTTCATAATCACCCCTGGCATTGGCTGTGGTTCCCTGTTTTAGCTCGCGGATATAAACTGTAGCATACTGGACCGGTTGCCCCGACTGGTTAACAATTTTACCTTTTAAAGTTTGTCCGTTTGAAATGGCTGAAGTAAATGCGAGTATCAGGATAATCAGGACGGTTTGTTTCATTTCGCTTACTCTTTTTAAGGTAAAACGAAAATAACAATTTAAAAGTTACTTCCGACCTGAAACAACAATAACTATTTCACCTTTTGGGGGATTTTGACTGTAATGTTCAGATAGTTCAGAAAGAGTACCCCTTACATTTTCCTCGTATACCTTTGTCAGTTCCCTCGAAACACATGCTTCTCTCTCAGAGCCAAAATGAGTTGCAATGTCGTTGAGTGTTTTAACAAGCCGGTATGGTGATTCATAGAAAATTATTGTTCTTGTCTCTTCTGCCAGTGCACTTATTTTTTTGTTTTTGCCTTTTTTGGCCGGGAGGAAACCTTCAAAACAGAACCTGTCACATGGGAGTCCCGAATTTACAAGAGCTGGAATAAACGCTGTTGCACCGGGGAGTGTCTCTACGGTTATCCCTTTTTCCAGGCAGGTCCTGACAAGAAGAAACCCTGGATCAGAGATACCCGGTGTACCTGCGTCCGAAACAAGTGCAATTGTCTGTCCTGCATGTATTTTTTCACTTATTGTATCTACGCTTCTGTGTTCATTGAACATATGATGCGACTGAAGCGGAGTATTTATATTATAGTGACTGAGCAGCTTCCTGGTCTGCCTTGTATCCTCGGCAAGAATGAGGTCAGCAGATTCAAGCACTTCGAGAGCCCTTAACGTTATATCCTTAAGATTGCCGATCGGAGTGGGTACAAGGACAAGCTTACTCATTATGCGGTAATTTTCGTTTTACAAGATCAAGAAGCTGCTTCACAGCTTCATTTCCTGATTTACCACCGGGATAACCTGTTATTACTGCTTTGGCATCATCCATGTTTGCAGCGCTGTTGAGCCTGCTGATGGCCTGATTATAAGCGTCCCTGTTGCCATCGAAGATCTCCCTGATAAACATGAAACGGTCATTTATCCCGATGGCATCGGAGAGATCTGCCAGAGGCTTTGTTTTTAAAACACCACCGATATCATCATCTCCTTTTTTCCCACCTACCTGTTCGTTTAAACTTGTCGACAGGTTGCTAAATTTATCAGCAATAATACCTGATCCACTTTCCTTTTCTCTATTCATTGAAACATTGTTTTTCTTGTCGGGTAGTATAACTTCCTGGTCCTCTGTCTGGCTGAAGGGATGAGATTTTTCCTCAGGTTCTGAAGCTGCAGGCACTGAATCTGAGGAAGGAATAAACTCCCGGCGAACTGCTTTATCGTCTTTTATAAGCGGTATAACAGGCTTCATTTCAGCCGTTTCAGGAATGTTATCTTCCTGCAGGTGTTTCAGGAGTGAAATTATTTCGCCGGCATTCCTGCACTTCGATTTTGCAAGTTCAACCTGTATTGCAGGCACCCCAGGATACCTCTTAAGATCATCAATGATTTCACGTGCTTCATTAAGATCTTTTATAATTAAATCTATGGTCGCATTGAAATCCATACAATTTGATGTTAATATACCAAAGCATTTTCCTTATTTTGCAAAAGTAACTATAATTATATTAGTCATAACGGAAATTTCTCAATTTACGTACCGGCAACACATACAATTTATAAATGGAATTTCTTGAAAATTCAGTCACGACGACAGGTAAAAGAGGGTCTGTAGAGGTAATTACAGGGTCTATGTTCTCCGGTAAGACTGAAGAGTTGATCAGACGACTCAGGCGGGCCCAGTTTGCAGGTTTGAATGTTGTTATTTTTAAACCTTCCCTCGACAAACGCTATTCTGAAACCAGGGTAGTGTCTCATGATGATAAATCTATTGTATCTACTCCTGTCGATAATGCATCAGCTATTTTATTACTTGCCGGTGAAGTGGATGTGATAGGTATCGATGAAGCCCAGTTCTTTGATAATTCATTGGTGGATGTGTGTAATGAGCTGGCAGACAGTGGTGTAAGGATAATTGTTGCCGGTCTGGATATGGACTTCTTGGGAAAACCTTTCGGCCCCATGCCGGCACTGATTTGTATCGCCGAATTTGTGACCAAGGTACACGCTATTTGCATGAGATGCGGAAATCTTGCAAACTATTCTTTCAGGAAAACAGAAGATCCCAGAGTTGTACTCCTGGGTGAAAAGAATTTGTATGAACCTCTTTGCAGGGACTGCTATAATAAAGCTAAAAACAAGTAAACTTTGAACATTAAATCGTCGGATATTGCCTCTGTTGTGGCCGGCAAACTTATTGGTCCGGGTAATATCGCGGTACATGAGGTTGTTATTGACAGTCGTCAGCTCAGCTTTATTGATGGAATTGTATTTTTTGCCATTAGAGGAAAAAACCATGATGGTCATGACTATCTGGAGCCCCTTTATAATAACGGGATCAGGGTATTTGTTGTTGAAAAGAGTCCTGATGATATTGAAAATTTCGGGGAAGCAGCCTTTATTGTGACAGATAATTCTGTGTCAGCTCTTCAGAAGCTGGCTGCGCATATAAGGAAGTCATTTACCTCAAAAGTAATCGCCGTTACCGGGAGTGCCGGTAAAACGATTGTTAAGGAGTGGCTCGCCGATGTACTTGGTAACGGTATGCCTGTAATAAGAAGTCCTAAAAGCTACAACTCACAGGTAGGTGTACCTCTTTCCGTGGTTAAGCTTGATGAGCGATACAAAATGGCAGTGTTTGAAGCTGGTATATCCATGCCTGGTGAGATGGAAAAACTGCAAAGAATAATAAAACCCGATGTGGGTGTCATAACAAATATAGGCGATGCACACAGGGAGAATTTCACCGATGACATGGCCAAGGCAAGGGAAAAGCTTGTACTGTTCAGGGATGCCTCACTTATCATTTATTGCTCAGATCATAATATTATAAGGTCGGAGATAATAAATAACCCCGGAATGCTAAAGGGAAGGCTTGTTGACTGGTCAGTAGTACGGAAGGATGCAGCAGCCTTTGTTCAAAAAGGCGAATCGCAAAACGGCTTGACTCCGTTTAGTGTAACGTATAATAACCGCACCTCTGATTTCAGGATACCCTTTACCGACAGGGCTTCGGTTGAAAACGCTATTACTGTAGCAGTGGTATGCCTTGCCGTCGGTGCATCTCCGGAGATAATAGATAAAGGGTTGGTTTCACTTGTTTCCGTCGCCATGAGGATGGAACTTAAAAACGGGATCAATAACTGCCAGCTTATTGAAGATTATTATAATTCTGATCCGGGTTCACTTGGAATGGCTCTTGATTACCTTAAGTCACAGCAGGTTAGAAAAAGCACACTTGTGCTTTCTGATTTTATACAGAGCGGGCGAGCGGAAGAAGAGCTTTTTAAAGAGGTCTCGGAGCTGGTGTCACGTACCGGCATAAACAGGTTTATCGGAATAGGGGAGAGCCTTGAAAGAAACAGCTCATTATTCGGTGATAATGCCGAGTTTTTCAGTTCCACAGATGATTTTATAAGACGTTTTGATATTTCTTCACTTAAAGATGAAACCATTCTCCTGAAGGGAGCCAGGATTTTCGAGTTTGAAAGGATAGGAAGGCTGCTAGAGCAGCAGATACATCAGACTGTTCTCGAGATCAACCTGAATGCCCTGGAGCATAACCTGAATGAGTTTCGCAGGCATCTTGAACCAGGGACACGGATTATGGCTATGGTTAAGGCTTTTGCTTATGGTGCCGGGTCGGTTGAGATTGCACGGTCGCTTGAATATCAGCGTGTGAATTACCTTGCAGTTGCCTATGCCGACGAAGGTGTTGTATTGAGAGATGGTGGTATTTCTCTTCCTGTTATGGTAATGAACCCCGATCCGGCAGCCGCTGAAATGATGATCCGTTACTCCCTCGAACCTGAAATATACAGTTTTAGTTCGTTCAGACGATTTACTTCAGTAGCCTCCCGGCACGGACTGATAAGCTATCCCATCCATATCAAGATAGATACCGGGATGCACAGGCTGGGCTTTCTCCCCGGTGAAACAGATGAACTGGCTGAACTGATAAAGAAGACCGAGTCGGTTAAGGTAGTTTCTGTATTTTCACACCTGGCTGCCAGTGAAGATTCTTCACTCGACAGCTTTACACATAAACAGGCTGAGACCTTTCAAAATGTTACGGGAAAACTGGCAGAAAAAACCGGTCATTATTTCTTGCGTCATTTACTTAACTCATCCGGCATCGCTCGCTTTCCCCAATACCAGTTCGATATGGTAAGACCGGGCATCGGTATGTATGGTGTCGGATTAATGCCAGGGTTCAATCTGAAAACAACAGGGCGTTTTGTAACAACTGTATCACAGGTAAAACATGTTCCGAAAGGAGATCCGGTGGGTTATGGTTGTGCCGATGTGGCAGATACTGACCGTATCATTGCTGTAGTACCTGTAGGATACGCCGATGGCCTTAACAGGAAACTGGGAAACAGGCATGGCAGCCTGTTTCTTAAAGGGAGAAAGGTGCCTGTTATAGGAAATGTCTGCATGGATATGTGCATGGTTGATGTTACCGGGCTTAATGTTGAGGAAGGTGATGAGGCAGAGGTGTTCGGTAATAATATTCCAATTGACGAGATAGCCGGTATCTGCGGTACCATACCTTACGAGATACTTACTTCAGTGCCGGGCAGGGTTAAAAGGATATTCTTCAGGGACTAAATATTCAGAAGGCTGCTATCCAAGACCACTGATGTGTTCAAGATCAGAACTGTTGAGGATACTGATCCTTCTTCCCCTTAATTCGATAATGCCTTCGGAAGCCATGTTAGACAGAGTCCTTATCGCATTTGAGGTTGTCATATTCGACAGGTTCGCAACATCTTCCCTCGACAAAAGTACTTTTATGGTCCTCCCGTCAGGTTCAAGTCCGTAGGTATCACGGAGCATCAACAACGATTCCGCCAGCCTGCCCCTTATATGTTTCTGGGTGAGGGAAACAATTCTTTGATTGGCAAACACAAGTTCATCGGTAAGGAGTTTCATGAATTTAATTGTCAGATCGGGATTCTTTTTAAGTATCTTTATTAAAGTAGTTTTGTCAAGTACACATACTGATGTGTCTTCAAGTGCTGTAGCAGAAAAAAGCCAGTGCGGTTCCGAAAATAATGTCCTGTATCCTATAAACCCCTGGGGTTTCACAAGTTTGACGATCTGTTCTCTCCCACCTACGCCTTCCCTGTAAACTTTAACTTTGCCAGATGCAAGACATAAAAGACCTTTGGTTTTTTCTCCTTCATTAAAAACCTGCTTGCCTTTTTTTATGTTAAGAATTGTATGATGCTGATTAAGTGTCTCTTTGTCTTTTTGGTTGAGGCTTCTTAGTATGGAAGACGGTCCTTCAAGACATAGTTCAATAAAGGGGTTGTTATATTGCATTAGATCATTATGTTAAAAAACATATCAAAGTTAAAAAAAGAATTTAAACATTTTTAAATTAACATTTTTTAACATATTCATTTGTAGGGAGTTGTAAAATTCAATGGAACAGATTTTTATCAGGGCAGGGTATGAAGAACAGGACTAAAAAACATTTCATTTAAAATATATTTTTGTTCCCCGATGCTATTCAGAGCCGTTTTACGCGCAATATCAGTACCTGGCTGCAAGAGGCATTCTTCTGCCTGCACCAAAGGCCTTGGATGAGATCCTGAGTATAGGTGGAGCCTGGTATCTTTTGTATTCATTGAAGTCAATCATCCTGACAACTCTCATTACTGTTGATTCATCAAAGCCTTCACTGACAATTTTTTCAGGCGGTTTTTGCAATTCGATATACCGGAACAGTATTGCATCCAGTATTTTATAGTCTGGAAGAGAGTCAGAATCCAGCTGTTCGGGACGAAGCTCGGCAGAGGGTGGTTTTGTAATTATGTTGTTGGGTATGATCTCCTTATCCCTGTTAATGAACCGCGCAAGGTCATAAACATCTGTCTTATATACATCGCCTATCACTGATAATCCGCCGGCCATATCACCATAAAGAGTACCATATCCGACAGCTGCTTCACTTTTATTGGATGTATTCAGCAGGATATTTCCATGTTTGTTTGAAACTGCCATAAGGAGAATAGCTCTAATCCTGGCCTGTATATTTTCCTCCGTAATATCGGCAGCTTTCCCTTCGAACAGTGGAGAAAGGATGTTTTCAAACGACCGGAAGGGCTCTTCTATCTTCACAATATCGTACCTTATGCCTAGATTTTCAGAGAGTTCTGTGGCATCATCAACTGAATGACCTGAGGAATACCGGGAAGGCATCAGCAGGACACGTACATTTTCACTGCCAAGGGCTTCTGCAGCAAGACACACACATACAGCCGAGTCAATACCGCCTGACAATCCCACAACTGCCGTTTTGAAACCTGTCTTCCTGAAATAATCGCGAATACCAGTTACGAGTGCATCATGTATTAGTGATATTGTGCCGGGACGCATATAGCTGAAACCTGTTTCTTCTGACCTTATTTCGTCCCAGCTGTAGGTTTCAACCTTTTCTTCAAAGAAGGGTAGCCTGTGAACTAACTCCCCGTGCCTGTTTACAACCATAGAAGCACCATCGAATATTAACTCGGTATTGCCACCGGCCTGGTTAACAGAAATGACAGGTATATTATATTTTTTTGCCTTTGAAATGAAAATATTCTCCCTTGCTTCTATCTTGGAATATGCAAAAGGAGAAGCAGAGATATTAATTATAAGGTCAGGGTTATAAACTGATATCTCTTCCATAGGAGATACAGTATATAGTCTCGATTTTTCAAATTCATTGTCGAATGGCTGTTCGTCCCACAGGTCCTCACATATAGTAAGGGCTATTTTCAAACCTTTAAAGGGCACTATGGCAAAGTCCGTTTCAGGTTCAAAATACCTGTATTCATCGAATATGTCGTATGTTGGCAATAATGCCTTATTCACTTTTTGTATGATTTTACCCTCACTTAGTACAAGTGCCGAGTTGAAGAGTTTTTTCCCTTCCGGGTTTTCGTTAATAGTTGGTGATCCCACAATTGCCGCTATACCCTTGCATTCCCTGGCTATCCCGTAAACTGTCTCGTTGCACTTTTCAATGAAATCCTGCCGGTCGAGAAGGTCAAGCGGAGGATACCCGGGAATACATAGTTCGGAAAAGATTACAAGGTCTGAGCCATCCGATTTCGCTTCCGCTATAGCATCGCAGATAAGTTCCTTATTTCCCGAAAAATTACCTATATGGTAATTCAATTGTGCAAGAGTTATTTTCATTGTATCCGGGTTAGAAATTTATTCCAAGCCTGAAGTTCAGAAGTTTATGAGAGACCTTGTCCTTAAGCCGGCCTTTGTCGTTTGTTATGTCCAGGAAATTATTATCAAAACCTATACCTGCAACAAGAGCTGTTGTACCTCCTAGCGAATACTCAACTCCCGCAGTGATATGATAGGAAAGGTTGAAGAGATTGGTCTCTTTCGAGGCATTCTCACCATTTATGTCGAGAACAGGTATATTTGCCTTACTGCTTATTACAACCTTTGGATCAAGACCAAGGTCTGTAAAAAAAGTCACATACCCTATCTGGTTGGTCTGAAGCTTTAGTCCCAGTGGTATTGACAGGTATTGGATTTTATAGATAACCGGGTTTCCTCCTGGTACTGTGGCGCTGTAATTGGAGAATTCATAAACCGTGGTATCAGTATTGGTGAGACTGCCCCCGGCACTGATAAGGCTTATTCCGGTTGAAAAGGAATAGTTCCTTGCAAAATAATTGTAAAAGTTTAAACCGAAATTGAACCCGGCTCTTGCCCCGTTGTTCGTCACTCCCCTGACATCAGTTGAAAACCAGCTTATCAGCGGGTCAGCATGAACACCAAAACTAATTTTCTGCTGGGCAAACAACTTGTTATGTGGCAGGACCAGAACTGCCGCTAAAGCCGTGATTATGATATATTTCCTGGTCGTTGTTGTATTCTTGTTCATGGTTATCTGCCTTTTGTTTTAAACAATCGTAAAAATAACAAATAATAATGAAGTATATGAGACGTTCTTATTTGCAGACTAATAAACGAAAAAGTCATTAATTTAGTCTCCCGGAAAAGAGGATGAGTAAAACCCTGGCATGTCAGAGCCTTTTGGCTGATTTGCAGATAATTAAAGGATTTTGCAGGCGCCTGACTATTTTGAATTAAAAATTGTTTTGAATGAAAAAGATTCTGTTAGCACTGTTGGTTTTAACTGTTTTAATATCTGTTGTAATTTCTTGTAAGAGAAATCCCTACAAAATTAATACCTCCGGGATAAATGTTGATATAAAGATAAAACGTCTCGAAAAAGATCTATTCAGTCTGAATCCTGATCAGATAATCAGTTCGGTACCGGCGCTGAAAGCAAAATATGGTAGTTTCCTTCAGCTCTTCAGTTATGTTATTAACACAGGTGACATAAATGAGAACTCTTTCGGCGATCTCCTTGTAAGATTTTGTACCGATAAACTAAATAACGAAGTTTACAATGCCACTATGAAGGTTTATCCTGATGTCAATTCCATTCAAAACGATCTTGATAATGCTTTCAGGCACTACCTTTATTATTTCCCTATGAAGGCAGTGCCTGCTGTGTGTACATGTATTACCGGATTTAATAACAGCATCATAACCGGGGATTCTGTTCTCGGTATCAGTCTCGACAGGTATCTGGGAGCTGGTTGTGAATATTATCCTCGTCTACAGATATATAAATACATGTCGGACCGGATGACACCTTCCTATATTGTCCCTGATTGTATGTATGCCTGGGCATCAACTGAATGGGATTTCTCATCAGAGGGTTATCCTGCTGATAATGTGCTTGCTGAAATGCTTCATGAGGGTAAATTGAAATATTTCGAGAAATGTATGATGCCTGAGAAACCCGATACACTGATATTCGGATTCTCACCTGCCCAGATGGATTTCTGCCGCAACAATGAAGGCCAGATGTGGCAGTACCTCGTGGAGCACAAGCTGTTGTTCAGTACCGACCAGTTCACAATAAGGAAGCTTACCGGGGAAGCTCCTTTTACAACTTTCTTCTCAAACGAATCCCCTGGCAAGGCAACAGTCTGGATAGGCTTCAGGATCATTGAATCATATATGTCTAAAAACCGAGGGGTAGAACTTAGTAAGCTTATGACTGATGCCGATCTGCAGGGCATTCTGCAGAAAGCTAAATATAATCCTCAATAGGAA
>Ga0102950_1000500_pt1 | contig 11201 bp, 7 predicted proteins | sample SalPon2A_B_D2_MG_FD_78505 | JGI IMG/M metagenome (GOLD analysis project Ga0102950, IMG submission 78505) | Soil microbial communities from South San Francisco under conditions of wetland restoration - Salt Pond MetaG R2A_B_D2_MG | ecosystem: Environmental > Terrestrial > Soil > Wetlands | place...
AGGGTACGCATGGTTTTCATTCCGGGATTTCCATCATTGACGACGCCTGGGGCGCCGGTAGTCCATTACGATACACGACCTGCGATGGCTTTGTACGTGACGGTCTAAGTCATCTTCTCGCGTCTTCAGCCTGTCGGCGATCCGCCCGGAGACTGTATTGCGGTCTTACGGCAGCATCACTTGCTGAAGACCTCCATCAGGGCCGCATTCTGAGCCTGGTTCACGTCGGCGATAGTCTGCTTTATCAGCGGGCGATCCCGGTAGTCGCTTGAATGCAGCAACTCTGTCAGCTGAAACGTAGTCCTGCTGAGTAAGATCTCGGCATTCTTCAACCGCTTGTCGTTTTCGGAAACTGAAAGATGAACCTTATGCGAGAGCCGCTGAATCTGTTTTAGCAGCGAAGTGGCTTTGGTCACATTGCCTGCGGCATAAAGCCGCAGACTGAGCTGAGTCATCTGGTGCATGACCTTGGCGTAGAGGAAGCACTGTTCGCGGGGTTTTGCCTGGTTGGCTTTAGCTTCGAGTGCATCGAGTGCCTGCTGCTCAGAGGGAGTTACGTCTGAAGAAGCAGCGCGCACTGGGATGGCTGTCAAGGCGAGCGCCACGAGCAGGGCCGTTAAAATTGTAGACCGCATACCAAACCTCCCGTGCGGCCCTACGCCCAACCGTGGCTATCTTCTTGTCTCGCCGCCGACTGCAAGGTGCCGACTTGCAACCTGGTGGCCATCCGCCGCCGCGGTCTCGTGTGGAGCTACCGCACTTCTGTTGGCATCGTCGCTGGTCTCTCGGTCACTTCTCCAGCAATTGAAGACGTTGGCGTGCTTGCCATTCCTGATTTGGGAACTTGCCGGCTGCTGATTCCAGAAAGTGATGGTAATACAGCACCGCCTTCGCCTTCTGGTGCAATGTATCGTAAGATGTCGCCCAAAGGAAGTAGGTTGATGCATTTTCTGGAAGAAATTTTGATCGCATCGTAAGGGCGTGCAATGTGACAGCGGGTTGTCCAGTTTTCGAGGCGGTGAAGGCGAGGCCGCTCCACCCCTCCGCATTGGATGGATTGAGGTCGGTAGCCTTTTTGAAGACCTGGAAGGCCTGGGCGAACCTGTGAAGCTCGACGAGATTCTGGCCGTGGGCTATGAGCAGGTCTTGATTGTCAGGGCTGCCCGCCAGCAGGGTGGTATACAGCTTATCTGATTCTGCGTAGTCACCGGACTCGGCAAGCAGCTCACCCAGCATGCGGGTAATGGCCTGATTTTCGGGATGGGCCTGGTGCAGCTTTTCAACCAGGGGTATGGCAGCAGGATCGTCTTGGTTGGCCAGTACCAGCGCCAATTGCGCGGTCAGCGCCGGGTTGCCGGGCGCTTTTGCCAATGCGGCGCGGAGCACGGTTTCCGCCTCGTGGTACTGCTTTTTGACGATAAGGATGTGGGCCAGGCTGGAGCTGGCGGCTTCCGATTTGGGATCTTCTGCCAGTACGCAGCGGTAGGCGGCCTCGGCGGCGTCTGCATCGCCGGTGTCTTCTGCGAGACTGGCGGCGAGGAGAGTGTCGTCCTCGGTTTCCGGCGAGAGCTTCAGCGCCTGCAGCAGGTCATTGGATGCCTGAGCCGCGTTGCCCGGCCGGCCGGGTCGGGGACGCTCGATTTGCGCCAGTGCACGCCAGGCGCGAGCCTTGAGGGAAGGATCCGCGGGCGCGGGATTGAGCTTGGTGGCGGCCGCAAGCTGGGAGCGCGCATCGTCCAGTTTGCCTTGCCGCGCCAGCAGCAATCCCAGCGACAGATGTGCTTCAAATGACTTGGGATTGGCCTGCGTGGCGCGCCGGTAGAGTGATGCGGCCTGATCTAATTGATTCTCGGCCTCGGCAACGTAGCCGGCGTCAAAAAGGGCGCGCGCATCATTGGGGTGCGCCGCGATCCATGGCGTAAGGATTGCCTGGGCGCCTTTCCAGTTGGACTTGGAGATTGCAGCTTCGGCGTCAAGCACCTGCTGAGCGACGGGCTGCGGTGTGGCGGACGAAGCGGCGGGCGCAGGCGGGACCGAGACCGGCTGCTGCGCAAGTGCTGCGGTCCACGGAAGGCAACCCAGAAGAGAAGCGAAAACTACGGCACGAAACACGGAATTCCTCATCTACAAGTGTAAAGGCGGGGAACCTGGCCTGCATGGTTTGCGGATGACCTCGGGCTGTGTGGTCACGTGAAAGTCAAGTTGGCTGGATCTTGGGGACATCTATTGCGGAGGATGCTCAAACAAGCCATTTCGCATGCTAGAGAACGATTGCGAGGGCTTTCGGCAGAATGCATTTTGAAAGAAAGGCAGCAACTTTGGGCGGATGTGTGGCATCATTTAGGGCACCTTGAGCGCACGGGCATGTTGCACTGGGGTTCTGTTGCCCGATTGTGAAAAAAGGAGGTTACACCGTGACATACAGCTCGATGCAGCTGATTCCCCTGTCGTCTGCGTATTTATGTCAGGACTGCAATTGTGTTGGCAACAACCCGAAGCAGTGCCCGGGCTGCGCTTCCTCCGCTCTTCTGGGCCTTGCCAGCGTGCTTGACAGAGAGCCACAGAGAGAAGCTGAGGCGACCTATTTGCAGTTCCCGGCATTGGCGGCTTGATTCGCGGCGTCATTCGCGCGGAGTGCAACAACTACACGGTGCAGATTCACCGAAATGCGGAACGGCGGTGGCATTCCAATGAATCGAAGCTCAAGGTGCGCCTGTTGACCTTACGGGGAGTTATCCCTGTCTCTTACGAAAATCCACCGTTCCTCGGTTATGACGTGTAGCGAGCAGGAATCGGGTGGCTCGGTTCAACAATCTGCAAGTGTGCAGCGCCTTATAATGAAGAATGGCTGTTTGTGCCCTGAACTCCACTAAGGTGTGAGGGATACGGCAGTTAGATTTTCGCGCGGTGCCTTCTCCTTGAACGACGCCATCATTATCCGCGGAGCGCGGACACACAACCTGAAGAATATTTCCTGCGATATTCCGCACGGCAAGCTGACGGTGATCAGCGGCGTGTCGGGTTCGGGAAAGAGTTCGCTGGCCTTCGACACCATCTATGCCGAGGGACAGCGGCGGTACGTGGAGTCGCTTACAGCCTACGCGCGGCAGTTTCTGGAACGCATTGAAAAGCCCGATGCGGACACGATCGACGGGCTGGCTCCGGCTATCGCCATCAAGCAGAAGAACACCACGCGCAATCCGCGCTCAACCGTTGCCACGGCTACCGAAATCTACGATTACCTGCGGCTGCTCTATGCCCGCTGCGGCACGGTGTACTGCGTCCACTGCGACGGCCTGGTGAAGCGCGATTCCGTGGACGAAGTGGCTGCAGCCGTATTGGCCATGGGCGAGGGAACGCGCCTGAACGCGTTCTTCCCGGTGGTGACCGCTACGCCGGCGCCCGAGCCTGAGGTGAAAGCTCAAAAATCGGTGGCGCGTAGCGGGCGGTCTTCTGTCCGGGCTGTGGCAGCGTCGAAGCCGGTTGCCACGAGCGGCGACTCCCCGCACATCGAAACACTGAAAGCGCGCCTGGCGGAGCTGCGAGGGGCCGGATTCAATCGCCTGTGGCAGCAGGGACGGATCTTCGAGTTTTCCACGCCGGAGTCATTGATTGACCTGGATCTGACGCTTCCCATCTTTGTGCTTCTGGACCGCATCGTCGTAAGTGGTGACAGCCGCGCGCGCATTGTGGATGCAGCGGAGATTGCCTATCGCGAAGCCGGCGAAGCGATCTTTGAAGAGGCGCCGCGCGATGAGACGGCGGAACGCCGGCGGCTGCGCTTTTCGGGCGCTTATGAGTGCACCAACTGCCACCGGCCCGGCAGGGAACCGGAGCCGCGGCTCTTCAGCTTCAACAATCCCTTCGGCGCGTGCCCGCGCTGCCAGGGTTTCGGCAACACGGTGGACTATGATCTGAACCTCGTGATTCCCGACAAGAGCCTCAGCCTCAGCCAGGGTGCAATCGATCCCTGGAACCGGCCGAAGTATCGTGGTTGGTTCAACGAGCTGCGAAAGCAGGCGCCGGAGCTGGGCATTCGCATGGATATTCCGTGGCACGATCTGTCTGAAACGGCGCGAGAGACGGTGCTCCGCGGCAAAGGAAGCTTTCACGGCGTCTACGGATTTTTTGCGCAGATGGAGCGAAAAAAGTACAAGCTGCACGTGCGCGTGATGCTGAGCAAATACCGCGGCTACGCCGAGTGTCCCGATTGCCGCGGCCAGCGCCTGCGCGCTGAAGCGCGATCGGTGCGCATCGAAGGCAAAAATATCTGCCAGGCAGCAGCCCTGACCATTGCGCAAGCCAAGGCATTCTTTCATGCGGTCAAGCTAACGCCTATGCAGGAAGAGATTGCCGGGCCGATTCTGGAAGAGGTGCGCCAGCGCCTGAACTTTCTCGATGCGGTGGGCCTGGAATACCTGACGCTGGACCGGCTGGCTTCGACGCTCTCCGGCGGCGAAGCGCAGCGAATTCAACTCGCCACTTCACTCGGATCGCGGCTGGTTGGCGCACTCTACGTCCTCGACGAGCCTTCCATCGGGCTGCACACGCGTGACACGGCGCGGTTGATTCACATCCTCGAGGAACTGCGCGACCTGGGCAATACCATTCTTGTCGTCGAACACGATGCCGATATTCTGCGCGCTGCCGATCACCTGCTCGACCTTGGGCCGGGCGCAGGCGAATTCGGCGGCAAGCTGCTGGCCGAAGGTGTGGTGGCGGAGATCGAGGCCAACCCCAGTTCGCTGACCGGCCGCTATCTCTCAGGCAAGATTGCCATTCCGGTGCCCACGCGCAGGCGCGTTCCGGGGCGCGAGCGGCTGGTGCTGAGCGGAGCGCGGGTCAACAACCTGCACGGCCTCGATGTGACAATTCCTCTCGGGCTGCTTGTGGCAATTACCGGCGTCTCCGGATCGGGCAAGTCCACTCTGGTGCACCAGGTTCTGTATCGAGCAGTGGCGCGCGCCCTGGGTCAGAGCGATGGCGCCGACCCTTCCGGCGTGTTTACGTCCCTGTCTGGCGCGGAACGCCTCAACGATGTGGTGCTGGTGGACCAGACGCCTATTGGCCGTACGCCGCGCTCGAATCCCATCACGTACATCAAAGGCTTCGATTTGGTTCGCGAGCTTTTTGCATCGCAGCCTGAGGCCAAGCGTCTCTCGCTCACGCCCGGGCACTTCTCATTCAATGTGCCTGGTGGCCGCTGCAATACCTGTGAGGGCGACGGAACCGTGACGGTCGAAATGCAGTTTCTGGCCGATGTGGAGCTGCCCTGTGAAGACTGCAACGGCACGCGTTACCAGCAGCGAATTCTGGATGTGCAGTACAAGGGCAAGAGTATCCACGACGTGCTGCAAATGACCGTGAAAGAAGCACTGCGATTTTTCGCCGGGCAAACCCGTCTGCTTGAAAAGCTTGCAGTGCTTGACGAGATAGGCCTCGGCTATCTGCGCCTCGGGCAGTCGGCTACCACGCTTTCCGGCGGCGAAGCACAGCGCGTAAAACTGGCCGCGCATCTGGCTTCAGTGCGTGCAGCCAATGCTACGGCCAAGCCTTCGCAGGCCAGCCGCGTTCTCTACATCCTTGATGAGCCCACGACGGGACTGCATTTTGACGATGTATCCAAGCTTTTGACGGCACTGCGCAAGCTCATCGACGGCGGCGGTTCACTGATCGTGATTGAACACAATCTGGACGTGATCAAGAGCGCCGACTGGGTCATCGATCTTGGCCCGGAGGGCGGCGAAAACGGCGGACGGATCGTGGCGGAAGGCACGCCGGAAGAGATTGCCGGCAATCTGCACTCGCATACGGGCAAATGGCTTGCTCGCGTGCTGTAGGGATCTGACAACACAGCGGCGGCGCTCCAGCGCGCGTCATGCGGCGGGCTCCGCCGCAACCGGCTCGCAGCGCGAAAAGCACCAGCCATCCCCATGCAGCCAGCAGCTCTGGTCTCTTTCGTGAGGGCCGCAGCGCAGCGATTTAACTTCGTCGAAGCGGTTGCGCTTGAACGCTTCCAGGAGCTGGCGGCTCACGTCGGGATCGCGCGCCCCATGAAACTCGATGAATCCGACGCCGCCCTGCAGCCGGACGGAGAAGCATTTTTCGCTCACACGCGTCAGTTGCGCCATGATGCCGGAACCCTCCGACGCAGTCAACGGAAACAGGAGCGTTCCTCCTGGCTTGACTGCGGCAATCCAGGGCGGCAGGGGGTGCGTGGCGCCGGCGCTGACAACGACGATATCTGCCGGCTCGAATGGCCCGCGTGAGCCGTCCCGGCAAAGCACCGTTACCTGCGGCCACGGAGCGAGCGCAACCCGCGCCCGCTCTGCCAGATTCTCTTCAATTTCGATGGCGACCACCTTGCCCTGCACCCCCGTAAGCTCAGCCAGGATTGCGGTGTAGTAGCCCGTGCCGCAGCCGAGGTGCAGTATTCGATCGCCCGGGCGCACACCAAGCCGGTCAAAGTAATAAGCCCAAAGGCTTGGCTGGCCATTGTTGATGTGCTTGGTTTGGTCGAGCGCGATCAGAGTGTCGTGGTAGACGTGCCTGGGGTCGGCTTCCTCGGTGGTCCAGTGCTCGCCCCAACTCTGGATGAGCCAGGGGCCGCAGCCGACAAAACGCTCGCGGGGTACGGTCGCAAACGCTTCGAACAGGGCCTGCGAATTCATACGGGTCTTGAAGCGCAGATCCTCTGCAAAGAAGCGCCGTGCCGCTCGAATTTGGTCTTCCGCCGGAGGTTTCATGGCGCAACCCACGATTATCTTAGCGCCGTTGCCTTGAGAAGGGGGGATACATCCCGCCGAGGGGGGCCTATTTGCCATGACATGTGTGGATTCGGTAGAAATGGGAGAGCGATTTTGCCGCGCGTCTTAAACGTTGTAGGTATCGGTAACCAATTTACGGATTGGATTGTCCGCAGGCCATCGCAGGTGGGAGGAAAAGTTCACATTGAGCATTCCGATTGGGTCAATCGGGTCAGAGAACCCGCAATCATCAAACAAACACACCAGAGCCTCCATGTTTCCCGCGGGACGCATGCTGCCTTTCGTGCTCGTCACCGCGCTGTTTTTCCTGTGGGCAATTCCCAACAACATGAACGACATTCTCATCAGTCAGTTCATGAAGTCGTTCCAGATCGATCGCCTGCAAGCTGGCCTGATTCAGTCGGCCTTTTACCTGGGATACTTCTTTCTGGCCTTTCCGGCCGCGCAGCTCATGCGGCGGGCCGGCTACAAGGCTGGAATCCTGGTGGGCCTTGTTCTATTTGGCTCCGGTTGCATTCTCTTCTGGCCCGCGGCCATCATCACCAAGTATTGGCTTTTCCTGGGAGCGCTGTTTGTCATCGCCAGCGGCCTGTCCTTTCTTGAGACCGCCTCCAGCCCGTTCATTATCCAGGTGGGCGACCCCGCATCCGCGGAACAGAGGATCAACTTCTCGCAGGCCTTTAATCCGCTGGGCAGCGTCGCGGCGGTGCTCATTGGCAGCCGATTCATATTTTCCGGTGTCACTTTAAGCAACGCGCAGATTGCCACCATGAAGGCCCAGCATGCATACCACGAGTATCTTCGCTCCGAGACCCTCCGCGTCGTCGATCCCTACCTGATCCTTGGCGGGATCGTTTTGCTCTGGGCCGTTCTTATCGCGCTCACCCCGTTTCCGCACGAAGGCCTGGACTTTTCAAAAGAGAGCAGAACCCACGACACCTCCAAGTCGCTCTGGAAGCGCAAGCATTTTTCATTCGCTGTTGTGGCGCAGTTCCTTTACGTGGGCGCACAGGTGGGTGTCTGGAGCTTCTTCATCGCCTACGCCATGAAATACACGAGCTTGACCCAGCGTGAATCCGGATACTGGCTTACCGCCGTGCTTGTGGCATTCACGGTAGGGCGCTTCTTTTCCACCTGGCTCCTGCACTATATCTCGGGCTCCATGCTGCTGGGTGTTTATGCGGCATTGAACGCCGCCATATGTGTCACTGCCGTGCTTTGGCCCGGCTGGCTTGGCGTCGGTTGTCTCATCGCAGTCAGCTTCTTCATGTCCATCATGTACCCCACAATCTTTGCGCTCGGCGTGAAAGGGCTGGGACAGCGAACCAAGAGCGGATCGGCATTCATCGTCATGGCCATTGTGGGCGGCGCGGCGCTTACGCCCGTCATGGGCCTTGTCCCCGATGTCGCCTACAGCTATCTGGTTCCTGCCGTTTGTTTCGCGGGCGTCGCAATCTACGCGTGGTTCCTGGCGAAGCCTGAGCCGGAGGAAATGGCTGAGGCCGCATAACGAAGCCCTGGCCGCTGTTGGCAGCGATGGCGGCCCGGCAGGTAGCCCCGGACCGCCTGTAATGCGCGCATTGGAGGCTCGGTAGCTCCTGCTAGAAAGCGTTTTCTTGTCAACTATGGTGTAGTCCAATTACGATGGCAGGGTTATGAACAAACGATCTCTTGCCCTTGCTTTGTTGGCAGCGCTGGTGCTGCCTGTCAGCCTGACCGCGCAGGCGCCTTCACTCACTATTCAGGTGAACCATCCAACCGCCAAAGTAAGTCCCATGTTCTACGGCCTGATGACCGAAGAGATCAACCATTCCTATGACGGCGGAATCTATGCCGAATTGGTAAGCGACCGGGTAATTCGAAGTGGTTTTGGGTCGCTGTTCCATTGGGACATGGTTGCGCGCGGCGACTCCAACGTGAAGATTTCTGTCGATGGGTCGACCGGCCCGAGCGCGGCCCTGCCGCGCAGCCTCAAAGTGAGCGTGACGGCGGCAACGGCAGCCGCTCCGGCGGGTGTGGAGAACGACGGCTACTGGGGTATTGCCGTGCGGCCAAACACCGTCTACAGCGGTTCGTTCTGGGCAAAGGCCGATACCGCCGGTGTTCCTGTAACCGTGAGCCTGAAGAACGATCAAACGGGCCTTGTTGAGGCCAAGACGACCGTAACGGGACTTACGAGCGAGTGGAAGGAGTATAAGTACACGCTGAAGACCGGCGATGTGCCTGTGACGTCGAACAATCATCTGATCCTGACCATGTCCCGCCCCTCGACGGTCTGGTTCAACCTCGTTTCGCTCTTTCCGCCAACTTATGACGGAACTGTCCATGGCAATCGCATCGACATCATGAAATTGCTGGCGGCGATGCACCCCAAGTTTCTGCGTTTGCCGGGTGGCAATTATCTGGAAGGCCAGAGCATTGCGCAGCGGTTTAACTGGAAGAAGACTATTGGACCATGGATCGACCGGCCCGGGCATGAAAGTCCCTGGCATTACCGGTCTACCGATGGCATGGGGTTGCTGGAATTTCTGGAATGGTGTCAGGACCTGCACATGCAGCCGTTACTGGCCGTTTATGCCGGATATTCGCTGAATCACGAGCACGTCAATCCCGGTCCCGACCTGGAACCCTACGTTCAGGACGCGCTCGATGAGATCCAGTACGTGACCGGAGGAACCAATACGAAATGGGGCGCCGAGCGAGCCAAAGACGGCCATCCTGCGCCCTTCCCGCTGCACTACGTTGAAATAGGCAATGAAGATGAGTTTGACCGGTCAGGTTCATACGACGGCCGCTTTGCCCAGTTCTATCACGCCATTAAGAAGGCCTATCCAAACCTGCAATTGATTGCCACCGCTCCCGTGAAGAGCGTGACTCCCGACGTGCTCGACGAACACTTTTACATGACGGCGGATCAGGCTTTTTCAATGGCGCACCACTACGACCATGCCAGCCGCAGCGGGCCGAAGATTTTCGTGGGTGAGTGGGCCACGCGCGAAGGCGATCCGACTCCGAATCTCCAGGCGGCACTAGCCGACGCAGCCTGGCTTACGGGATTGGAGCGCAACAGCGACCTTATCATCATGTCCAGCTATGCGCCTCTGTTTGCCAATCTGAATCCCGGTGCTACGCAATGGGTGCCCGACCTGATCGGTTACAACGCGCGATCCAGCTATGGTTCACCGAGCTACTGGATGCAGGTCATGTTCTCTGACTATCTCGGCACCGAGGCTGTCGAAGCCAACCTTGCAAATGCCGGCCCGCGTGTTTACGAGTCGGTAACACGCAACGCGGCGGAACACAAGCTGTATATCAAAGTCGTGAATGCAAATTCCGAGGCCAAACGGATAAGCATAGCGCTTGACGGAGTCACAAAGGTTGCGCCCAAGGCGCTGCTCGTCACTCTCAGTGGGAAGACTCGAAACGCAACCAATACCATCACCGACCCACGTGCCGTTGTTCCGGTCAAACACGCGGTCGCCATCGCGGGGCCGAAATTCGACCATACTTTCGCGCCCTACTCGGTGAATGTGCTGGAACTCAATTACTGAGGCCGCAACGCGGAGGTTCCGCTTATCTGGGAGCCTACAAAAGGAACGGCACATTTTCGTCCTCGTGATAGCCGGCGGATCCCTTGAATCCGCCGGCTCGCCGTCTTTCAGTGAACCAGGTTTTTCAAGTAGAGTTGAGTCATTGTGATTGTCAATCTCGCACGGCGTGCGCACGACCATAACTGGGAACTGGATCCGATTACTCGTTCCCTGCTTGATACAGATTTTTACAAGCTCCTGATGCTCCAGTTTATCTGGAAGAACTTCCCTAATCTTCAAACGTCATTCACGCTGCTCAATCGCACTCCGACAGTGCGGCTCGGAAACACCGTTGGCGTTCACCGGCTCCGGGAGCAGTTGGAGGCGACAAGGAAGCTCCGTTTCCGCAAGTCCGAATTGATCTGGCTGGCGGGGAACACCTTTTACGGGCGCCGCGGCATCTTTGAGCCGGCGTTTCTTGAGTGGTTGGAACGCGATTTTCGACTCTCCGATTTTGAATTGGGCGTTGAGAATGGGCAGTTATCACTGCGCTTTCATGGCCTTTGGACGGAGACGACTCTGTGGGAGATTTATGCGCTTTCAGCGATTGATGAGCTCAAGACCCGCGTGAGCTTGAAGGCGCTCAGCGAATTAGAGCTCGATATTCTCTATGCGCGCGCTAAAACCAGACTCTGGGAAAAGATGGAGAGGTTGAGCGGCGTGCCTGAACTCAGCGTGAGCGACTTCGGGACCCGGCGAAGGCACAGCTTTCTGTGGCATGAGTATGTTGTGGTGGCGATGCGAGATACGCTGGGTGAAGTGTTTGCGGGCAGCTCAAATGCATATCTTGCCTACAAACATGACATGGAAGCCATTGGCACCAACGCCCATGAGCTCCCCATGG
>Ga0102950_1000501_pt1 | contig 11193 bp, 6 predicted proteins | sample SalPon2A_B_D2_MG_FD_78505 | JGI IMG/M metagenome (GOLD analysis project Ga0102950, IMG submission 78505) | Soil microbial communities from South San Francisco under conditions of wetland restoration - Salt Pond MetaG R2A_B_D2_MG | ecosystem: Environmental > Terrestrial > Soil > Wetlands | place...
CAGCTTGCCATATTTCGGTCCGAGTGTCTTGAAATTCGGTTTTATCTTCTTGACAAGGACAGAAGCAGTATCATCAATATATTCTACATCCTTCACATTTACCTCTGTAAGAATAAGGTCCTTCACGGCTTCAAACTTATCTATAAATTTATTATCGGGAACCGGAACCATTATCCTGGCAAGGGGCTGTCGTACTTTAATACTTACCTTTCTTCTCAGTCCAAGTATCATTGAGGATACCTTCTGGGCTATCTCCATTCTCTCCTCCAGTCCTGTATCGATAAGCGACTCTTCAAATTCAGGGAAGAGAGCAAGGTGCACGGAATTGTCATTATGTCTACCTGTTACAGCATTGAGATCGGTAAAGAGCCTTTCCATGTAGAAAGGTGCTACAGGAGCTGCCAGCTGGCTTACTGTCTCAAGACATACAAATAGTGTCTGGTAGGCAGCTATCTTGTCCCTGTCATATTCACCGCCCCAGTAGCGTTTACGGTTGAGACGGACATACCAGTTACTCAGGTTCTCGGTAACAAAGTCCTGTATTGCCCTGGCGGCACGTGTAAGGTCATAATCCTCGTAACATTTTTTTACTTCCTTAACAAGCGAGTTAAGAAGTGATATTATCCACCTGTCGATCTCAGGGCGCTGGCTGACAGGTATATCAGCTTCGGCATAACTGAAGTTATCGATATTGGCATACAGGGCAAAGAAGGAATACGTGTTGTAAAGTGTCCCGAAGAATTTCCTTTTCACCTCATCCACGCCACTGATATCGAATTTGAGGTTATCCCATGGCTGGGCATTTGTTATCAGGTACCAGCGCAGCGGGTCGGATCCGTGGTTCTCTATTGTTGAGAATGGATCGACGGCATTCCCAAGCCTTTTCGACATCTTGTTCCCGTTTTTGTCAAGAACAAGCCCGTTGGATATGATATTCTTAAATGCAACGGAATCGAAGATCATTGTGGCTATGGCATGAAGTGTAAAGAACCAGCCTCTTGTCTGGTCGACACCTTCTGCTATATAGTCTGCCGGATACATCTCACTGAAGTTATCCTTATTCTCAAAGGGGTAGTGGACCTGTGCGTAAGGCATCGATCCCGAGTCGAACCAGACATCAATCAGATCCGGTTCGCGGAACATCTTTTTCCCGCTTTTACTCACAAGTATGATATCATCGACAAAGGGACGGTGCAGATCAAATTTCTCGTAGTTTTCTTTTGTATTATCACCCGGGATGAAATCTTTTAAGGGATTTTCCTTCATGAAACCTGCGTCAACAGATTTGTTTATTTCTTCTTTAAGCTCACCTGCCGATCCTATGCATCTTTCTTCTTTACGATCATCTGTTACCCATATCGGCAGCGGAGTACCCCAGTACCTCGAACGGGAGAGGTTCCAGTCGACAAGGTTCTCGAGCCATTTCCCGAAACGTCCGGTACCTGTTGACTGTGGCTTCCAGTTGATAGTGTTGTTGAGCTCTATCATACGGTCGCGGGCTGCTGTGGTACGTATGAACCAGGCATCGAGAGGGTAATAAAGCACAGGCTTATCAGTTCTCCAGCAATGGGGATAGCTGTGTACCTGTTTCTCTATCCTGAATACCTTACCCTGCTGTTTCAGCATAACAGCTATATCGACATCGAGAGTATCTTTATCAGGGGCGATATCCGGATCATAATCATTCTTCACAGGCCTGCCCGCGAAGTCCTTATATGTCTCCGTGTTTACATTTGTTTTTATAAACACTTCATCAAGATCAGCCAGGGGAACAAAAAATCCTCTTTTATCAACCATCGGTCCCAGGGTACCGTCCTTTCTTTTCATCATGAGTGGCGGAACGCCGTTTTCCCTTCCCACGCGGTAGTCGTCGGCACCGAATGTGGGAGCTATATGAACGATACCTGTACCGTCTTCTGTTGTAACGAAATCACCGGTGAGTACCCTGAATGCACCTTCACCCGGATTGACCCAGTCGATAAGCTGGTAATAGTTTATTCCTTCGAGATCTTTCCCGCTGCATTCATCGATAAGTTTATAAGGCAGCTTTTTGTCTCCCGGTTTGTAATCTCCCATAAGAGCATCATCTGCTCCGCCGGGGAACAGGGAGTTAAGGAGGTCATTAGCGACCACAACAGTAATCGGATCGCCTGAATATGGGTTGAAGCTCTTCACTTTAACATACCTGATATCCTTCCCGACTGCAAGAGCTGTGTTAGAAGGTAAGGTCCATGGTGTTGTTGTCCATGCCATCATATGGACATCATCGGTATCGCTGTTATTAAAAAGGAATTCCGATTTGCTGTCTTTTTTTAGTTTGAACAGGGCAATACATGTTGTGTCTTTCACATCGCGGTAGCAACCCGGCAGGTTAAGCTCATGCGAGCTGAGTCCTGTGCCTGCTGCCGGCGAGTATGGCTGAATGGTATAACCCTGGTACAGGTAGTCCTTTTCATGGAGCTGTTTCAGCAGCCACCACAGGGTCTCTATATACCTGTTGTCGTATGTGATGTAAGGATTATCCATATTGACCCAGTAACCCATCTTTCTTGTCAGCTCTTCCCACAGGTCGGTATACTTCATCACATCTTTTTTGCACTCCTTGTTGAAGTCGACAATAGAGATGTAATTAGCTGATTCCTTATTTCCTATGTCTTCCTTGGTTATGCCGAGGGCTTTTTCAACCTGCAGCTCTACCGGCAGCCCGTGAGTATCCCATCCTGCTTTCCTTTTAACCTCAAATCCACACTGGGTCTTAAAGCGGCATATGGCATCTTTAATTGTACGAGCCATTACATGGTGTATACCGGGAATACCGTTGGCTGAAGGAGGACCTTCATAAAAAACAAATTCACCTTTTCCGTTCACTTCACGGATACTTTTATGAAAAGTATCATTCTCATCCCATACTTTCAGTATCTCCTTGTTTACCTCCGAAAGATCAAGACCTTTATATTCAGGAAATGTTTTTCCCATTATAACAGCTTATTTATAGTAATTTATGTGTTTTTAAAAATTTCGCACAAAGATAATAAAATATGTTATAATAAACAGGCAGAAGGGGATATGGTTCCCGCGGGATGAGTACGGCTCAGATTAGCTTTATATTCTGATTTTCACTATCTTTATATAATATATTATTATTTCTTATTCTATTCTGCAGCGTTATGATGAAGCTTGTTGTCTTAACCGGGGCGGGAATGAGCTCGGAAAGCGGGATAAAGACTTTTCGCGATTCAGGGGGCCTGTGGGAGGAATATGATGTTACGGAAGTAGCTACCCCTGAAGCATGGGAAAGGAATCCCGGACTTGTTTTGCGTTTTTATAATGAAAGACGCAGGCAGCTGGCAGGGAGTATGCCCAATGAAGGACATACCGGTCTTGCGGACCTTGAGAAATACTTTGATGTTCAAATCATTACCCAGAACATAGATGACCTTCATGAACGGGCAGGGAGCAGCAGGATACTTCACCTGCATGGTGAACTGACAAAGGCCAGGAGTACAAGCGAACCGGGACATATTTATCATATAGGTTATAATGATATAAGGATGGGCGATACTTGTGTACATGGAAGCCAGCTGCGTCCTCATGTTGTTTGGTTCGGTGAACCTGTTCCCATGATGGATGAGGCGGTTCGTATAACATCCGCGGCCGACATTTTTGTTGTGATAGGCTCATCTCTTAATGTTTTTCCTGCAGCAGGACTCATACAGTTTGCCCCGTCGCAGGCATCCCTGTGGCTTATTGATCCAAAGGAGGTAGGTGTTCCTGTAAACCGTAAGGTGGGAGTGATAAAAGAGAAAGCGGGCAGGGGAGTTGAAATACTTACCGGGAGACTGAAAGAAATGTATTTGTGAAGGGGTATGTATATATAATCCTGCAATATATCCTTATCTTTACCTGATCATTGTTATGGACCATGGATCAGGAAAACAGAAAAATAGTTATTGCAGTTACAGGAGCAAGCGGTGCGGTTTATGCCCAGCGGTTGCTTGAGAAGCTGACGGTTCTTGATAAGCCATTGAAGGAGATAGCCGTGGTTTTTTCCGAGACTGCTAAACAGATTTGGAAAGCTGAAACGGGTCATCATTTTATTCCGTCATGGCCCGTTAAGGAATATGACAACAGTAGCTATTATGCTCCTTTTGCTTCCGGGTCGTCCTTATTTGATACAATGATTGTTTGTCCTGCCTCAATGGGTACCATTGGAAGGATAGCTAACGGGACTTCGGATGATCTTATCATCAGGACTGCCGATGTGATGCTGAAGGAAAGAAGACAACTTATTATAGTTCCAAGGGAAGCGCCCTATAACCTCATTCATCTGGAGAATATGAAGACACTCACCCTGGCCGGCGCTGTGATTTGTCCTGCCAGTCCGTCTTTCTACAGTAATCCTTCCACAACAGATGACCTTGTCATGACTGTTGTAGACCGGATAATCGATCTGGCAGGTTTTCCCAATAACAGTTACAGGTGGATGAGTAATGATTGACAGAAAGATAACGGAGTTTTTCAGGAAGCATCATGTGCTGACCGTCGCAACTACGGTGAATAATGAACCATGGTGTGCCAATTGCTTCTATGTCTATATGGAAGAAGAAAATGCTTTGGTCTTTACTACCGATCATGATACACGTCATGGTAAAGAGTTTATCATCAACCCGAAGGTGGCAGGATCGGTTGTACTGGAGACAATGGTTATCGGAAAGATACGAGGCATCCAGTTCCAGGGAGTGGTATCGGAGCCCGACGGTACATTGCTTTCAAGGGCCCGTAAGGAATACCTGAAACGTTTCCCTCCTGCCGTGCTGATGGATACTCATCTGTGGATCATACGCCTCACTCATATCAAGATGACAGATAACAGGCTTGGTTTCGGAAAGAAACTGATCTGGAAGTCCGGTGACCGGTGACCGGCGCCCGGTGCCTGCTGCCCGTTGGCGAGGATTTGCAATCCGAACCCTTTCCATGATCCTTTGAGTTTTCTCCGTGATTTGCTGTAATTCGGTAGTCATTCAGTAGTCATTCAGTAGTCATTCGGTAGTCATTCGGTAGTCATTCAGTAGTCATTCGGTAGTCATTCAGTAGTCATTCGGTAGTCATTCAGTAGTCATTCGGTAGTCATTCGGTAGTCATTCAGTAGTCATTCAGTAGTCATTCGGTAGTCATTCAGTAGTCATTCGGTAGTAATTCGGTAGTCATTCGGTAGTAATTCGGTAGTAATTCATTTGTATTTCAAACAATTACTATTAATTACCACTAATGACCGCACGACCGCACGACCACATCCTTTACTCACTCTTATACTGTATCCACTTCGCCAAAAAGACATCATTCAGCCTGTACGAGTTACCGGATTTAAATATGAACTCCTTATCCTCAAGACTTTTAACAGCCTGGCTCACAGTACTTGCCGCACCAAGATCATAGGCGGAAAGAAATTTACCGGATGTAGGATATTCCACTCCTTCATTCAGTGCCACAGCTTTTAATACCCTGAACTGGGTTGCTGTAATGAGGTTAAGATAATTGGCATAAACTGTTTCATTCTCTTTCAGAATAGAAGGAAGGGTATTATCCGCCTGAACAACGTCAATATGTCTGTAGTCACCATAGAGGCGGTTGCAGAAATACTGGACATAATAAGTATGAAGACCGGTTATCTCCATGATCCTGGAAAGGGCTTCCTCTGAAATGTTATGTTTTCCTTTGACAAACCTTTCACGGATAAAATCAGCATATCTCACTTTGTCAATCGGCCCGATCTCCATCATTTCTGTCAGGTTATATAACGGGCGACCGGGTGATGAGAACATTTCATTCAGTACATGCCGCCTGCTGCCGGAAAAAACAAGGCTGACATTATTAATTCCCTGCAGGTATGTCCTCAGCAGTGCTTCCACGTTTTTTTTTTCATATGTTGTTACCTGTTGAAACTCATCTATGGCTATTACGATTCTCTCGCTGCGCTCTCCCATATAGCGGAAGACTGAATCGAGCGATTGTTCCGCCTCCCTTGTGTTATGTACCTCGAAAGAAAGAGCCGGTTCTCCTGTCAGCCTGTCAAATGTCAGTTTCAGTCTCAGTGCAGACAGGCTTCTAAGGATTTTTTTCATTTTGGCCTCAGTTTTTCCCAGTGATGTAAGTACAGCTTTCCCAAAAGTTTCCGTAAATTCTTTCAGTGATGCTGTTGCCAGTATATCAACATATACCGGTATAAAATCTTTTTCCTTCGCAGCCTTGTAAAAAGCATGCCGGATGAGTCCTGTTTTTCCCATTCTCCTGGGAGACATCAGAGTAAGGTTACTGCCGTTCCTTACGGCTGTGAGCATTTTAGCGGTTTCTTCCTCCCTGTCGCAAAAGAATTCGGGAGAGATATAACCACTTATCAGGAATGGATTTCTTATCATAAAGTATTACATATTATACATTACATATATTATGTAACGCAATATATGGAATTATTTTCAGAAATCCAAGAAAATCCCATATGTGAATTCTGCCAACCTTTACAGCCCCCTTGCCCTTCGGGCGTTCCCCCTGAAGGGGGACTAATACTGCCGGATATTCGGTTTACGGTATAATCCTGCGGGTAATACCATTGACAGAGTCGAATTTTGTAGTAATGTTTACTGATTAGTCAATTACCTGGTAGTATTAGCTCCCCTTCAGGGGAGATGTCAACGAAGTTGACAGAGGGGCTGTCAATCCCTAAACTACTGTTTCTTTGGAAGATGCCTGCCACTTTCTACAAATCCACCATAACCCCCAGCATCACCCTTGGCATAAACCTTGGTTGTGCAATGGCCCTGTCGGCATCCCTGTAGCTGAAGGGCAGATCGCCGTTGAGGTTATCTGTCCTGACGTTTACATTGTCATTATCGGGACTGTAAGAGGTATCGTGACCGGTAAGGGTTGAGGGGAAATAGAAATCGAGACCGTATGAAATGGTGAAGTTCAGGTTTTTATACATCCTGAACTGGTGTTCGATACCGGCTCCTGCACCCCATTGTTTTGATGTAACTTCAAAATCCTCGTTACCTCCCACATATTTAAAGTCGCCCATGAAAGTGGAGAACCTCGGACCGAAAACGAGGAATGAATTATCAATATTAAAGACAGTCTGATGTACCATCAGGTCGAACCTTAAGTCGAATGACCTTCCTTTTTTCTCCGGAGTTCCGTTTGTGTTATTATTTACAAAGATGCGTCGTGCATCGAGGGCATTACCCGGATTAAGATGGGAATAACCCAGTCCGAACCTCATCTCGAAAGGGAAGCCCGTAGTAAAATTATGAAGAGTGAAATTGCCATGCATTCCGAATCCCCTGTTATATCCGGCTGAGACTCCGGCACTGTATTTTGATGGTCCGGCGTTCTTGTCCTGTCCGTAAGTGAAGCTGCAGATGCCCGGTAGCAGCACAGCAATGACTACTAAAATTCCTTTTCTTTTCATACTTATAGGTGTTAATGTTAACCAGTTACCAGATTTACAAGGTATATAACGGATTGTAATAGCGAATTGTTTTACAGAAAATTTTTAAAAGGTCATTAACTTACAGGCCGTGTTAACAGATATGCATTTGTCAGCGTTCTTTTTAGGTGTCTTGCAGTCTTGCATTCTCTCCTTGTCCCCCCGTTGACGCCGGTTTGCAATCGGTGTCATATATAATACCATTCTCTCCTTGTCCCCCGTCCACCTCCGTGTAACAATTATTTTATCTTATTATCCTATATTTGTCTAACTATAACCTTGTCTTGACAGTGAAGCAGATCAAAATACTGTTCAGCCTTATCATTTTCAGCCTGATGGTGTGTCACAGCACATTCGGACAAGCAGTGCCACAGCCTGTAGCAAACACGGGTATTTATGATTTCCTGGATGAGATGGCGTCACTGCATCTGACAGAAGTCAATTCGGCCGTTAAGCCCTGGTCACGTCTTTTCATTGCGCACTGTCTCGAAGAGATAGACGGCCAAAGGGATCAGCTTAATATAAGGCAGCAGAAGGAGCTTGATTTTTACTTGTTGGATTTCGGGAAGGAAATACAAGGGCATAAGGGTATAATGGCGCAAGGGAGCAACGGCGCAACGGCTCAATGGCGCAACGGTACAACGGCGCAAGGTAAAGAGATGGCTGATGACAGTAGCAAAGCCATGTGGTTTAAAGGACCGCGATATGGCAAAAGGTTTGATGTCTTTTTTTACAGGGATTCACTTTTTTCACTTACAGTAAATCCCATACTGGGAGGAGAGATATTTCACAACTCAGAAGGGAAAGCCACATACTGGCGCAATGGTATTGAGGCCAGGGGATATGTCGGACACTGGGGTTTTTATGCCTCACTGCGCGATAACCATGAGGAACCTCTCCTGGGTAAACCACAATATCTGACAGCAAGGACAGACGGACATATAAAGAATGGCAAAGACTGGAGCGAAATGCAGGGCGGCATAACATTCTCATGGAAGTGGGGTGATGCCGGACTTGTAAAGGAAAATATGGAGTGGGGTGATAACTATAACGGAGCTAATATATTCGGAGGAGACAACCCAACTTTTGTTCAGCTCCGGCTTCATCTAAAACCTGCAAAGTGGTTTGATTTCAATTATTTCCACGGATGGCTGAACTCCATGGTCGTCGACAGCAGCAACTCTTACTGGCTTAGCAACAGCTATGGAACAAGTTACCGCGAGGTGTATTTTAAGAAGTTCATAGCTGCCAACATGTTTACATTCGTACCTGTTAAACGCCTTTATTTATCTGTCGGGAACAGTATTGTTTACAGCGACGATAAAGCCAATCCTGCATACCTGATACCGATATTCTTTTATAAGTCGGAAGACCATTCAATTACATCAGGAATTAACAATATGAATTCTCAGATATTTTTAAATGCCAGTTCAAGGCAGATCAGGCATCTTCATCTCTACTCTACCTGGTTCATAGATGAATTGTCGGTACGAAGGTTCACGGATAAGGATCAGTGGAATTTCTTCAGCTATAAAGCCGGGTTCAGACTCAGCGATTTCCCGGTACGTGATCTGTCACTTACTACGGAATTTACATATACCTATCCGCTTACCTTTCAGCATAATGTGCCGACCCTTACTTTCGAAAATGCAGGATATAACCTTGGCCATTACCTGAAGGACAATGCCCGTGAGTGGTACCTGGCATTCGATTACCATCCGGTCAGGACTATGGACATAAATCTCTTTTTCACCGACGCAATACACGGACCTGATTATACTGCCCTCGGAACAGACCGGCTTGGCAATCCGCCGCTGGCTTCCGTTGAATGGCATAACAGGTCGTATGGCATTAAAGCCTCATACCAGTTTATCAACGATCTCTATACCTGGGGCTCATTTATTATAAGCGACATAAGCGGTAACCCGGCCTGGACCCCGGGTTATTTCTTCGGCAGGAGGAATACATTTAATTTTGGTGTGACATATGGGTTTTAGGGGCACAACGGTGATACGGCACAACGGCGTAATGGCGCAACGGCGCAACAGAAAAGAAATAAACTTTGGTTATGGGGTTGACAGCCCCCCTGCCCCCCTAAAGGGCACACTGAAGTAAATGAGATTCTGCCTGTCTTACAGCCCCCCTGCCCCCCTAAATAAGTCTGCATCCAGTCTACGTAAGAATATGACCTGAGGAATGTCCTGGACAATATCAAAGAAAAACTATCTGAATTATCGACCCGAACTCCTCATAAGAACCTATATACCTGAGAATTATCTCCCCTTTAGGGGAGATGTCACACGCAGTGTGACAGAGGGGCAGGCAACTTCATAACAAAAGCCTCATCGTACAGCCATTGCGCCCTTGCACCATCCTTTCAATTTTTAATCAACATTTTTCCGACTGAAATTGAACAATTCTTCCTGAAATTTACTTACTTCACACCGAGGATTGAGAGAAAAGTCATGTTCTGATGGAAAAGAGAAGATTCAGGGCAATCACGTTGTTTGCGGATATAGTATTTCTGGCTGTATCCTTTTTGGTAATGATATGGACAAAACCTTCAAGCTTTAAGTCATATCTGCCATCTCATGCTCCTTTCTTTCTGATGCTTGCTTTAATATGGATAGTGGTTTCCCTTATTAACGGGAAGATGCACCGGCATAAAATTATAAACTTCACAACCCTGTTCAGCAGGATAATCACAAGCAATATAATAGCTATTTCAATAACGGCCCTTATTATGTATTCAACAAGGGATTACGATTATTCGCGTACAATCGTACTTGGAACAGCTTTGCTGGCAACGTTTTTTGAACTTGTCTCAGGTTCGGTGTATGTAGCCTATAAAAAAGCAACTTTCAACGATTTCGACGGAAATGGTAATGGTCCGAGACCGAGTGAATATGAAATGGTAAACGGGACAAACAGCAACGGGAACGGAAATCATACTGATGAACCGGTAGAGGTGAATCCCAGAATAAAAAATGCTCTTGAAGATGAGTGTGGCACCGACATGACAAAGGCCATTATTGAGATGACAGGCAGTAAGATATCGGCTAATACTGCCGTACTTTCCACTACTACTGTTTTCAATATAACCAGTCTGGGACGCGACACCTACGATTATATTGTCAATCTGCACAGGATCAACGACATAAAACGAATGAACGAGTTTTTCGAAGCCGTCAATAAAAAACTTCGTCCGGGAGGCTATTTTTTCTGTTGTGTAGAAACGAAAGACCAGCGCAAGGCGAGAATTTTAAAGAAGTTTCCTCCAGTACTGAATTATATCTATTATTTTTTCGATTTCATAGTTAAACGGGTATTGCCAAAAATGAAATTCACAAGAGGAATTTATATGTTTCTTACTCATGGCAATAATACCGTATTGTCGAGGGCTGAAACTCTCGGACGGCTGTCAAGAGCGGGGTTCAGGATAAAGCAGGAATCATTTATAGGTAATCAGCTCTGTGTGGAAGCCAGGAAAGTAACGGAACCACTGCCGCATAACGGAACTTTCTACGGACCTCTGATTGCCCTTCCGAGGATAGGGAAAGAGGGACGTATGATAAAAGTATACAAGCTTAGGACGATGCACCCTTATTCGGAATTTATCCAGGATTATGTTTATACTAACCACGACCTGCAGGAGGGTGGTAAGTTTAAAAATGATTTTCGTATCACATCCTGGGGCGCTGTCTGCAGGAAAA
>Ga0102950_1000504_pt1 | contig 11140 bp, 8 predicted proteins | sample SalPon2A_B_D2_MG_FD_78505 | JGI IMG/M metagenome (GOLD analysis project Ga0102950, IMG submission 78505) | Soil microbial communities from South San Francisco under conditions of wetland restoration - Salt Pond MetaG R2A_B_D2_MG | ecosystem: Environmental > Terrestrial > Soil > Wetlands | place...
CGCACTCTGCGGCCGATGGGCGTACGGACCGTCAGGATGCGGTGGAACAGCCCTTTCAGCACCAGGCGCACGAGGAGCAGGCGTCCGAGCAGGCCGTCGACGCGGAAGGGCAGCTGCCCCGTGTCGCGCCCGGACATCCACACCTTGTGGCGCGGGCCCAGCTCCATGGCGATCTCCGACCCGGAGTTGCCGGCGCCCACAATGAGCACGGGCCCCTCGCGCAGCTGTCCGGGATTGCGGTAGCCGAACGAATGGACCTGGGCGATGGACGGATCCAGCTCGGCGGCGAACGCCGGGATCCGTGGCTCCTGGTAGTTGGCCATGGCCACGACGACATTGTCCGCCTCGAACCGGTGCTCCCCCGCATCCAGCAGGAAGCGGCCGTTGCGCCGCCGCAGCCGTTCGACGCGCACGCCGGTGCGGACGGGCAGGCGGAAACGGTCCGCGTAAGTCGCCAGGTAGTCCGCCATCTGGTCCTTCGTGGGGAACGCATGCCGGTGCGCGGGAAACGGCATGCCGTCCAGGCTGCTGAACCCCGCGGGCGTGAAGAGGCGCAGGGAGTCCCAGCGCTCGCGCCACACGTCGCCGATGCGGGCGCGCCCCTCCAGGATCAGGAACCGCATGCCGCGGCGCGCCAGGTGGTAGCCCACGGACAGGCCCGCCTGGCCGCCGCCCACGATGATCGTGTCGAAGTGTTCCAGATGCCGCTCGCCGTCCATCATGGCCTCCGTTCGCAGGGGTCGCTGCTCCTACGATGGCACGGGCGGCCGGGCCGGCGCTTCGGGCGAATCAACCAAATTCGCCCCGGTCCCCGGCTGGGTAATTCTGTGTAGATGGCGGCCGGGCTCGAGAGGCGCCCGGCGGAGATGCCGGCCGGCGGAGCCAGCCGGCGGAGATCGTCTACATCAGGCCGTGCTCGTAGGCGAAGGCCGTGGCGGCGGAGCGGGAGCCGACGTTCAGCTTGCGGAAGATGTTCGCGACGTGCCGGGCGACGGTCTTCTCGCTGATGGTGAGCGCATCCGCGATGGCACGATTGGTCCGGCCCGTGGCCAGCAGCGCCAGCACCTCGCGCTCGCGCGGGGTGAGGCCGTGCCGATCTCTGCGTGCGTGCCGGCGCGTGAGCGCGTCCAGGCGGGCGAGGTCCGGTGCGGCACCCAGTCTCTGGAACTCCGCCCGGGCGGCCTGCAGCTCCAGGTCGGCGCCGTCCTCGTCGTCGAGGGTGCGGCATGCCAGGCCCAGCAGCACGCGGACGCAGGCTGCATCGTATGGCGCATCCAGCGCCTGCCAGTCCTGCCACGCGCGGCGCAGCAGCGGCAGCGCCGCGGACGCCTGGCCCGCAGCGAGCGCGATGGCGCCACGCGCCTGCGCAACGGCGGTGTCCAGCACGCTTGCGGCGCACGACTCGGCGATGCCGGCCAGCTCATCGCACGCCTCGCGCGCGGCGTCCAGCTCGCCCACGTCCAGCAGGATGCGCACGTACGCCGGGAGCAGGCTCGCGCGGCGCGGCGGAAACGTCGTCTCCGCCAGCGCGCTGCGGATGGCCGCCGCGGCCGCGGCGCCGTTCCCCTGGTCGAGGCGCAGCAGCGCCAGCCCCGGCTGGGGCGGATAGCCGGTGCGCGCGGCGGCGTGGTAGGCGTCCTCGGCGAGCCGGGGCTCTCCGCGCAGCCGGTGCACCTCCGCCTGGAGGTAGAGCGCGAAACCCGTCCCGTCGGGCTGCGAGCCACCGGCGAACCGCTCGACGGCGCGGCGCGCTTCCGCCATCGCGTCCGGCCAGGCGCCGCGCATGCGCAGGATCTCCGCCCGATAGACGCCGCACTCGCCCGCGTAGGCCACCATCTCCGGCTGGACATCGCACCAGCGCGCGAGCGCCGCCGTCCATTCCTGCGCGCGGCGCAGGGCCCACACGTCCCGGCACGCTCCGATCACGCTGCAGTAGATGAGCCCCGTCAGCATGGGGGAGAGGTCGTCGGCGGTGACGGCCACCATGGCCTCGTCCAGCAGCGCCAGGCCTTCGGACACCCGCCCCAGGACCAGAAGTGCGCGGCCGTGCAGGTGGAGCGCCAGCGCCACCAGGTCCGCATCGCCGAACCGCTGGCCGATGGCCGCCGCCTGCTCGGCCAGCTCACAGGCGCCCCGGCCGTCTCCGGCCATGAGCCGCTGCCGGCCGGCCGGCACCAGCAGGAAGCCACGCACCGCGCCGTCGTCCTGCGCCCGGTCCAGCAGGCGCGTGGCCCGGCCGAACCAGCCGTTGGCCTGCGCGGCCGCTCCGCGGCTGTCCAGGTGCAGCCCCAGCCAGAAGGCGCAGCGCGCAGCAGCCACATGCTGCCCGGCATCCAGATGGGCCTGATGCGCCTGCTGCAGCGCCCGCATGAACTCCTCTTCCCGGCCGACCAGGAACGCCGCCATCGCCAGGCGCCAGAGGTCCGCCGCGTCCAGGCCGGACGCCTCATGGGCGGAGGACAGGGCGTCGTACGCCGCCTGCCACGCCCGGCGCTCGAACGCGTCACGGCCTTTCGAAGTGTCCGCGCACATTGGACCTCTTGGAATCCGGAGACAGACGGGGAGGCGACGTTCCGTCTACGATGCAAGCACGAGACGTTGCCGAAAAGGCCGACGCCCGCCGCCGGACGGGGACCGACGGCCGGGGCGGGGCGCCGCGGGCGCCGTCCCGCCGGCAGCCCTACTCCGCCGCCAGCGCGCTGCGCGGATCCGCCCGCGCGGCCCGGTACGCCGGCACGGAGCAGGCCAGCGCCGCGGCCGCGACGACCAGCGCGGTCACCGCGGCGAACGTGAGCGGGTCGATGGCGCCCACGCCGAAGAGGAAGGCGCGCAGGAAGCGGGTGAGCGCCACCGCCCCGACGAGGCCGGCCACCGCGCCCAGGCCCACCAGGCGCATGCCCTGGACCAGCACCATGCCACCCAACCGGCCGGCGTCGGCGCCCAGGGCCATGCGCACGCCCAGCTCGTGGTGCCGGCGTGCCACGTGGTACGCCAGCACCGCGAACAGCCCGGCGGCCGCCAGGATCAACGGCAGCAGCGCCAGCAGCGTCAGCGAGAAGGTGACGATGGTGCGTTGCGCGATGGACGCGGACACCAGGCTTTCCAGCGTGGCGACGCGCGCGACGGGCACCTCGGGGTCGGCCTGGCGCACGGCGCGCCGCAGGGTGCCGGCGAGCGACAGGGGCGCGGTACCCGTGCGCAGCGCGATGCTCATGGTGGACCGCGGCCGCCGGGCGTAGGGCACGTACAGGGCGGCTTCCGGCTCGTCCGCCAGCCGGCTCAGGCGCGCATCGCCGACCACGCCCACCACCCGCAGCGGCAGCGGATCCGGCACCAGTTGGAGCTCCACGGTCTTCCCCAGCGGGTCCACCCCCGGGAACATGCGGCGCGCGGCGGTCCGGCTCAGCACGACGACGTCGGCGCCGCCGGCGTCGTGCTCGTCCACGTCCCGTCCCGCCAGCAGCGGGATGCCCAGCGTCTCGAAGGTGCCGGGGAACACGGAACGCAGGAAGATGCGCTCGCCCTCAGTCGCTCCGGCCGCGTTGGCCCGGTACGTGTTGCCCGGATCCGCGATGGGCAGGTGGCTGGTGAGCGCCACCGATGCGACGCCCGGCATGGCCCGGAGCCGTGCCAACAGATCGCCGTAGAAGCGGGTGCGTGACGCCGCGTCGGGGTAGCGGGCGTGCGGCACCTGCACCTCGGCGGTGAGCAGTCCGGCGGCCGCAAACCCCGGATCCAGCGCCCGCAGGTTGGACAGGCTGCGCACCAGCAGCCCGGAAGCGGCCAGCAGCACCACGGACACCGCCACCTGCGCGACGACGAGGCCGCTGCGGAACCGGGCGCCGCCGTCGCCCGCACCCCGCGCCCCGGACCGCAGGCCGCCGGCCAGGGCCGCGTCCGTGATGCGCAGGGCCGGGTACAGACCGGCCAGCAGCCCGGCCAGCAACGACAGGCCGACGGCCGCCAGAACGGTGGTCCGCGACAGGCCGATTGCGGGCAGAGCCAGCCGCGTCATGTCCAGGTAATTCAGGATCACCGCCTGGAACCAGACGGCCAACAGCGTGCCGGCCGCGCCGGCTAGCAATGCCTGGCCCAGGCTCTCGGCCAGGAGCTGGCGCACCAGCCGGGCGCGGGGCGCGCCCAGGGCACCCCGGACGGCCAGCTCGGACCGCCGGGCCGGCGCCCGCGCCAGCAGCATGGCGGCCCCGTTGCCGCACGCGATGAGCAGCAGCAACGCCACCGCGCCGGCCAGCATCCACAATCGCGGCCGGTAATCCGCCGTGAGGACGTCACGCAGGCCCGTCAGCCGGAGTCCTTTGTCCCGGTTGGTCTCCGGGTACTCCGCCTGCAGCCGCGCCGAGATCACGTCCACGCCCGCCTGCGCCCCGGCCAGCGTGACGCCCGGCCGCAACCGGCCCACCAGGTACCAGTTGTGCATGTCGCGCGACGCCGCGGCGAACCGGTCGGGCCGCATGGGCAGCCACACATCCGCGTGCGTCATGAAGAAGAAACCCGGCGGCAGCACGCCCACGATGGTGTACGGGCCGCCGTCCAGCAGCAGCGTGCGCCCCACGACGCCCGCGTCCCCGCCGAACCGGCGCTGCCAGAAGCCGTGCGACAGCAGGGCTACGTCCCCCGCCCCCACCCACCCGTCCGCCGGCTGGAAGCCGCGGCCCAGCGCCGGCTGGACACGCAGCGCTCCCAGCAGGTTCGCGGACGCGGCGCTCACGGAGACGAACTCCGCGCCCGTCGCGTCGCTCACCGTCTGCTGCATGGCGTATGGCAGCACGGCGGCCAGCTCGTCGAACGCGTCCGAGGCGTCCCGGTAGTCGTAGTAGTCGGCGCCCGCCACCCACGGGTTCAACCGTCCGCTGAACGTGGCCCGCCCCACCACCAGCCGGCCGGCGTCCGGAAACGGAAGCGGCTGCACGAACACGGCGTGCAGCACGTCGAACATGGCGACGCCGGCGCCGATGCCCACCGCCAGCGTCAGCACCGTCACCAGCGAGAACCACCGCGCGCTGCGCAGGGCGCGCAGGCCGAAGCGAATGTCCTCGAAGACGGGCTGGAACGGGGAAGGGCTCGAGTCACGCGGGCTGGACATGAGGCCTCGTGGCGGATGGGTCGGGGTCGTGTTCAGTCGTCCATTTCCTCCACGTTAGACCGACCGAACCAGGTACTTGGTTGCACCGCGGACGCCGCCTACCCGGCGTTGCGCCCGTTCGTGCCCGCGCACGCCGCCACCCTTGCCAGCAACAGAGCCCGCTCCCGCGCGTTCTCCGTGAGCGACGCCGCCCGCTCGAACTCCGCCCGCGCCTCGGTGGCCCGGCCCAGCTTGAACAGGAAATCGCCGCGCACGCTGGGCAGCAGGTGGTACGTACGGAGCGCCGGCTCGCCCGTCAGCCCGTCGATGAGCTCCAGCCCGGCCTCCGGACCGAACGCCATGGCCACCGCCACGGCCCGGTTCAGCTCCACCACCGGAGACGGACTCACCTGCCCCAGCGCATCGTAGAGCGCGACGATGCGTTCCCAGTCGGTGTCTTCCGCCGCGCCGGCCCGGGCGTGGCACGCCGCGATGGCCGCCTGCAGCGTGTAGGGGCCCAGCGCGCCCCCCAGCCGTTGCGCCCGGTCCAGCGCCGCCAGGCCCCGGCGGATCAGCAGCCGGTCCCAGCAACCCCGGTCCTGGTCCATGAGCAGGATGGGCTCGCCCGATGCATCGAGGCGGGCGTGCAGCCGCGACGCCTGGATCTCCATCAGCGCCACCAGCCCGTGCACCTCCGGCTCGGTGGGTGCCAGGCCCGCCAGGATGCGCCCGAGCCGCAACGCCTCCTCACACAGATCCGCGCGCAGCCAGTCGTCGCCGGCGGTGGCCGTGTAGCCCTCGTTGAAGATCAGGTACACGACGGCGAGCACCGACGACAGCCGCTCGTCCAGCTCCTCGCCCCGCGGTACCTCGAACGGCACCTGCGCTTCCCGCAGCGTCCGCTTCGCCCGCACGATGCGCTGCGCCACCGTGGGCGTGGACACGAGGAACGCGCGCGCGATCTCCTCCGTCGTGAGCCCACCCAGCAGCCGCAGCGTCAGCGCCACGCGCGCCTCCGGCGACAGCACGGGGTGGCAGCACGTGAAGATCAGCCGCAGCAGGTCGTCACCCACCGGGTCGTCGATGGACGCGTCCATGTCGGACACCGCGTCGGCGCGCCGCGCGTCCCGCTCCCGGGCCAGCTCGCCGTGCTTCTCCTCCAGGCGCCGGCCCCGGCGCAGGTGGTCGATGGCCCGGTACTTCGCCGCCTGCATGAGCCACGCGCCCGGGTTGTCCGGCACGCCGGACCCGGGCCAGCGCTCCAGGGCCGTCACGAACGCGTCCTGGGCCAGGTCCTCCGCCACGCCCACGTCCCCCACCATGCGCGCCACGCGCGCGATGATCTTCGCGGACTCGATGCGCCAGACCGTCTCGATGGCACGCTGGACCCGGGCGCCGTCAGGCGTCGACATGGCCGATCCGCTACGCCTGCGACGGCAGGTTCAGGTCGCGGAACCGCTCCACAGCCTCGCCCTGGCCCAACTCGTCCAGCTCGAACAGCTGCCGCACCTCGATCTCCCCGGCGGCGCCCGGGCCCACCGGGTTCGGGAAACGGCGGACCCACTCCTCCGCTTCCTCCCGCGAGCGCGCCTGGATGATCGTGTAGCCCGCCACCAGCTCCTTCGACTCCGTGAACGGACCGTCGATCACCGTCCGCTCGCCGCCCGCGTACCGCACTCGCCAACCCTTCGACGTGGGGTGCAGGCCCGACGCGTCCAGCAGCACGCCCGCCTTCGCCAGCTCCTCGTGATACGCCCCCATCTCGGCGATCATCGACTCGTCCGGCAACACGCCCGCCTCGCTCGCCTCACTCGCCTTCACCAGAATCATGAAGCGCATGACACCACCTCCGTCGTATCGGGAAATCCGCGGCACGTGGATCACGGCCGCCGCGCGCCGCATTTCGGAGGCGTCCGCGCAAGGCCCGTGTCCCGCCCTCAACCTTACGTCGAACGGGCCGGGCCAGAATGGACACGGCCCCGCACCCGGCCGGTCCCCGGATTCGCACTCGAACTCGAACTCGAACTCAATCCGCCGCGACCGCCGCCCGCCGGACGTCCCGCGCCACCTGCCGGCGCACCACCGCGTACGACGCCACGACCGCCGCGGCGGCCAGCGCCTGCGCCACGAGCGTCTCCACCGTGGGGAACACCGCGAACCACAGCTCGGCCCACCCGGGAATGGCACCCGCCAGCCAGGGGATCGGCGTCGTGGGCAGCCAGTGGGCGAGCTGCATCTCCTGCGCCTGCTCCCCCACCATCACCAGCAACACGATGCCCAGCAGGAACCCCGTCAGGACCAGCATCTTCTTGTACGGCAGCCGGCGGTGCGCCGCGAACGTCAGGACCGCCACCAGCGCCGTCAGCACCGACCCCACCAACACGCCGTCCAGAACCGGGCCCGCGCCCAGCTTCAACCGGTAGTTCTGAAGGAACAGCACTACCTCGAAACCTTCCCGGTACAGCGACGTGAACCCCAGAAGGCCAAGGCCGAAGAAGATGCGGAAACGCGGCACGTCCTCCCGGCCGGCATCCTTCAGCAACGCCTTCTTCCGCTTCGTGTGCGCCGAGATCCAGCCCGTCCAGTAGATCCGGTGGAAGAACCAGTTCATCACCAGCAACAGCACCACGATGGCCAGCAGCCCCGTGAACGCCTGAACCTGCAGCGCCGGCAGACTCTCCGTCAGCCGGTCGATGATACCCACCGCAACCTTCCACGTCACCAGCGACGCCAGCACACCCACCGCCGCTCCCACCACCACCGGCTTCCGCCACAACCGCGCCGGCCCCACCATCGTCGCCGTCACCGCCGCCAGCACCAGAATCGACTCCAAACCCTCCCGGAACACCAGCACCCCGATGTCCAGCACGCCCGATCCCGACCGGCCCGCCAGTGGATCCGGATTGCCCCCCGGCACCACCGCCTGCCACACCATGACCGCACCCACGGCCACCGCCGCCGCCGTCAGCAACACCCGCAGCGTGGCACTCCCCCTCCCGGTAGAACCGGCAGACTGGCTCTGAGGCTTCCGGCGCATGTTCTTTGGGTTTGAGACTCATTCTCAAATAATGCCCGCACGTTACGGGCCGCTACGGTGCGTGTCAAGCGCCGGCGTGGGCTGAGCGGGCATCCGCGCGGGAGGCGCACCTGCCGCTGCGCGTTCGCCGGTGTATCTTATCCGGAAGTTCATAGATCCGAGCGGGTTGCAGAACACGCATTTGCGGCGAAGGTGGATACGCAACCGACCTACCGTGCCCGGGAAGCCGATGGTACCCGGGCCGTTCCGACGCCGGCCGCGGCACCGAGCGCGGCCGCGGCATCGACGTCGCGACGGCGGGCGGCGTCCCGTCTGAGAGCGCTCCCGCACCTGCCTCACGAGATCGCGTTCGCGCTGTTCTTCGTGGTGTGCTGGGCCGGCGTGGCGTGGACGCGTGGGCCGGCGAACCCGGTGGCCGTGGAAGCCTTCGGGATCCTTGCGGCCTACGTCGTCGTGCTGACCCTGCTGGCCCGGCGTGGGACGCGAGGCGCGTGGAGCGTGCGCCTGGGGATGTTCGTGCTGGTGATGGGCGTGGCGTACAACCTCAGCGGCGCGGTGGTCCATGCCATGGGCACACCGGCGCGGGACCCGCTGTTGGAGCGCATCGACACCCTGCTCTTCGGCATGCCGCTGCCGCTGCGGCTCCAGCCACTGATCCGGCCCTGGCTGACCGACCTGCTGAGCGCGTGCTACGCCTTCCACTATCCATACGTGGTGGGCAGCGCACTGCTGGTGCTTTCCTGGTGGAGCGGGAAACCGGGCGAGTCGGCCGGGTTCTACGCGGGCCTGTTCACCGTCTTCGCCATCGGGTTTCTCGGCTACATCATCGTGCCGGCCGCCGGTCCGTACCTGGCCATCCCGGAGCTGTTCCACACGCCGCTCGGAGGCGGGCTCGTCACGCGGGCCAACGCCTGGATCGTGGCCAGCGGCAGCAACGCGGTGGACGTGTTCCCCAGCCTGCACACCGGCGCCTCCCTGTTCATCCTCGCCTTCCAGTTCCGGCACACGCGGCGCCTGTTCTACGCCTGCGTGCTGCCGGTCGCGGGTCTCGTGTTCGCCACGCTCTACCTGCGCTACCACTACGGCATCGACGTGCTCGCCGGGCTGCTGCTGGCCGCGCTGGGTCTGCTGATCGCCGAACACACACGCCGCTCCCGGGCGTGACCGGCCCGCGTGGGCCGGGTGAAAAGCCTTGCAGGCCCGCGTGGAGCCATATATGGTTGCCATATGTCGGAAACCCGCAAGACGACCGTCTATCTGGACGCCGACGCATACCGGCGCCTGAAGCGCATCGCCCAACAGCAGGGCCGGCCCACGGCCGAGCTGGTGCGCGAGGCGGTGGCGGAGTATGCCGAGCGTCACGGATCCCGCCCCTGGCCGAACAGCATCGGCGCCGCGCACAGCGGACTGGGCGACCTGGCCGAGAACGCGGAGTCCTACCTGGACGGGTTCGGCGAGGAATGATCGTGGCGGACACCGGCGTGGTGCTGGCGCTGCTGGACACGGACGACCGGCATCATGCGGCGGCCGTGGACGTCTTCCGGGCTACGGGCGAGCGCTGGCTGCTGCCGTGGGCGATCCTGCCGGAGGTAGACTACCTGATGGTGCGCCACGGCGGTGAGGGTGCGGCGGAAGCGTTCCGGTCGGACCTGGCGGAGGGCGCGTGGGTGGTGGAGTGGGGGGAGGACGATGACCTGGCGGCCGCGCACGCGTTGCTGTCGCGCTACGCCGATCTCCACCTGGGTCTCGTGGATGGCGTGGTCATGGCCGTGGCCGAGCGCCTCCACGCGGAGGCCATCGCCACGCTGGACCTGCGGCACTTCGGCGCCGTGTCGCTGGCCGGATCGCCGCAGCTGCTGCCGCGGGACGCGTAGAGCGCGCCGGTTTCCTGGTCACGCCCGCGCGGTGACGGTCCGGCGTGGCCCTCTGAACCGCTCGACGTCGTTCAATCCAGCCCGGCGGCCTCCGGCTCCGCGGGCGACTCGCCCAGATGCGCCTCCACGCGCTCCGTCGGCAGGCGCAGGCTGGTGGCCACCCACATCACCACGGCCGAGAAGGCGGCCAGCACCGCGATGGCCCAGCCGAACGTGAGCACGCCCAGGTTGCCGGCGTGCTTGGACGGCTCCGGATAGGATCCCAGCCAACTGACGACGGCGAGGCCGGCCAGCCAGAGGAGCACCCATGCGCCGGACCGGAACTCGAGGGGCGGCGTGTCTTCGCCGTAGCGCCACTCGTGGAACGCCAGGGCCACGTAGCCGATGAGCACGGCGATGAACAGCTTCCAGTCGGTGTCCCAGCCGGACCAGTAGACGATGAGGTTGGACGACAGGAAGGCCAGATAGGCGATGATGTGGGCCCACGGCAGGTGGAACGGCCGTTCCTGGCGGGGCATCTGCCGGCGCAGCGCGACGAGTGCCAGCGGGCCGGAGCCGAAGGACAGCACGGTGGCCGATGTGACGAAGCCCACCAGCTTCTGCCAGCCGGGGAACGGCAGGAAGAAGACGAGCCCGGCCAGGAACGTGACGATGACGCTGACCCAGGGCACGCCGCGGCGGCTCACCTTGGCGAGGAAGCGGGGTGCGTTGCCGTTGCGGCCCATGGCGTACGAGATGCGCGCGGTGACCGTGGTGTAGATGAGCCCGGTGTCGGCGGGTGAGATGAACGCGTCGACGTAGAGCAGGATGGCGAGCCAGGTCAGGCCCATGACGCTGGCCAGCGCGGCCAGCGGGCCGTAGGCGGCGGCCACGTCGCTCAGCTTGCCGGTGAAGCTGGTGCCGATGTGGGCCCAGCCCTGGCTGAGGGCCTCGGGTGGCAGCGCGCCGATGAACGCCGCCTGGAGCGCGATGTACAGGATACCCGTGATGACCACCGAGCCGATGATGGCGATGGGCACGTTGCGCTGCGGGTCGTGGGTCTCGCCCGCCAGCTCCACCCCCTGCCGGAACCCCAGGTACGAGAACACGATGCCGCCCGTGGCGATGGCGGTGAAGACGCCGCTCCAGCCGTAGGGCATGAAGCCG
>Ga0102950_1000507_pt1 | contig 11106 bp, 10 predicted proteins | sample SalPon2A_B_D2_MG_FD_78505 | JGI IMG/M metagenome (GOLD analysis project Ga0102950, IMG submission 78505) | Soil microbial communities from South San Francisco under conditions of wetland restoration - Salt Pond MetaG R2A_B_D2_MG | ecosystem: Environmental > Terrestrial > Soil > Wetlands | place...
ATTTGAATACGTCATGCTGGACGGTATTAATGACAGCGAGGAAAACGCCCGGCAATTGATCAAGGTGTTAAATGGTGTACCGGCCAAGGTCAACCTGATACCGTTTAACCCCTTTCCCGGGACAAACTATAATCGCTCCGATATCAGCAGCATTAATCGGTTTAGGGAAATACTGGTAAAAGCTGGCATAATAACCATCACACGTAAAACCCGGGGTGACGATATCGATGCTGCCTGTGGCCAGCTTGTGGGGCAGGTCCTGGCCAGGGCCAGGAGGCATCGTGCCACGACGCAGTTAAACCAGTTATGAGAATAAATCGAGTTACATACCTGCTGCTTTTATTGTTACTTCTTCCTGCCTGTGCGCCGGTCAATGAAACATCGGGTCTTGATACCCGCAGCAATGAAGTGGCGGAAGCCAACCTGAATGTAGGCATTGCGTACCTGAAACGCGGTGAATATAACAAGGCGCTGGACAAGTTGAACAAGGCCTACGAGGCCGATCCTAGATATACTCCTACCCTGAATGCACTCGGTCTCCTGTACCAGAAACTCGGTAACAATGAAAAAGCCGAACAATACTTCAAGCAGTCGCTGGGCATACGATCCGATGATGCCTATACATTAAACAATTACGGGCAGTTCCTTTGCATCAATGACCGTTATACCGAGGCAGAAGATGCATTCAAAAAGGCCGCTGCAAACCCGTTGTATGAAACACCCGAGATTTCACTGGCCAATATTGGTACCTGCGCCCTGCGTAACGGCGACAAGGAGAAGGCGGAAAAATATTTCCGTCTGGCACTGGAAAAAAACGCCAGGGTGGCGCCCGCGCTCATTCAAATGGGACAGATTTCCTATGATCAGGGCAACTACCTGTCGGCAAGGGGCTATCTTCAACGTTACCTGGAAGTAGCAAGACACACACCCGCCAGTCTATGGCTGGGCATACGCGTGGAGAAAGAGCTGGGCGACAAGGATACATTGTCCAGTTATGCACTGTTATTAAGGAACAATTTTCCGGACTCGGACGAGGCCGCCTTATTGAGGCAGTCCGGACTGAGGTGACGATGTCTGATAAAACGCCACAGCATGATAGTGGAAAATCTGCACAGCGCCCCGGGCCCCTGCTGAAAGAGGCCAGGGAGAGGATGGATTTGTCACGCAAGGATATCGCCAGTCAACTCAACCTGCAGGTGGAGATGATTGAAGCCATAGAGGAAGACAGGATCGACCAGTTTCCGGCAGCTACATATGCGCGCGGATACATCCGCAGTTACGCCAGGATCGTCAAGCAGGACGCCGATGAAATGATACGCCTGTTTGATAACGAGCCGATAGCGCCGCCCGAATTCATTCCCGATATCAAGTCAACCGGCCAGGCCAGCAGCCAGGACAAACCGGTCCGGGCAGTCACCTACCTGGTGACGTTCGGTCTGGTATTGTTGTTGATTGCCTGGTTACAGAGTAATTATGTCGTTGAGAAAAACAAGGCCGTAGACCAGGCAGACACCAGCGGAACATCTGAAGAGCCGGAAACATACCAGGAATTGCCACCATGGAATAACAGCACGCCCGGGGATCAGCCCGAAAGAACCGGTGCAGCGGCTGCAAATACTGCGGGAGACAACCGGCTGTCAGATTTGCGCATTAACAAACAGGCTGAAGCCTCCGAGGTTGACGAGCAAATATTAAACAGTATGGCTTTGACGGGCACCGACGGATTTGAGGATGAAGAACCGGTAACAGCAACCGGTGACAGTGTAGCCGGAGAAAATCAGACGGACGAATCCGTAGAAACCATATCTGAAGACAGGCTGGTCCTGAAAATCAACGGTGAATCATGGATAGAGGTGTATGATTCCGGTGACAACAGGCTCTACCTGGGACTGGCAAAGGCGGGTGAAGAAATACGCCTGACCGGAATTGCACCATTTTCTGTCCTGCTGGGGTATTCTCCCGCTGTAGAAGTGACCTATAACGGCCATCCATATGATACGAAACCCCATTCCAATGCCGGTGTTGCCCGCTTCACGCTGGGTGAAGACAGTCACAACAACTGATTTCCTGCTGTCATTTCAATTATTGTTCAAACGCAACAGGAGATAAACTTGTCGGACAAGTTACAGGCAATCCGCGGCATGCATGATATTCTCCCGGCTGACAGCAGTTACTGGCGGCAGCTGGAAAATATCATTATCGATGTTATCCGTTCCTATGATTATATCGAAATACGCCTGCCCATCGTGGAAAAAACAGAACTTTTTGCGCGTTCCATTGGCGAGTCCAGTGATATCGTTTCCAAGGAAATGTACACATTCGCCGATCGAAATGATGACATGCTTACCCTGAGACCGGAGGGTACGGCAGGTTGTGTGCGTGCAGGGCTTGAACACGGCCTGTTTCATAACCAGATACAGAAGCTCTGGTACATGGGCCCCATGTTCCGTCATGAACGCCCGCAGAAAGGTCGGCAGCGTCAGTTTCACCAGATTGGCCTGGAAGTGTTTGGCCTGGCCGGACCGGATGTGGACGCAGAGATGATTATTCTGTGTGCCCGCATCTGGCAGGCGTTGCAATTAACGGGTATTCAACTTGAGTTGAATACATTGGGTACGGCAACTGCCCGTGCTAATTACCGCGAGGTATTAAAAGATTACCTGCATAGCCGCAGGGAACAACTGGACGAGGACAGTTTGCGCCGGCTGGAGGTCAATCCGCTGCGTATTCTGGATAGCAAAAACCCGGCCATGCAGGCTGTCATTGATGAAGCACCCGCTATACTGGATTACCTGGATGCCGAGTCGGAAGACCATTTCAGCGAACTCCGGCAGTTGCTGGATACTGTCGGCATTACTTACCATGTCAATCCACAGCTGGTGCGCGGGCTGGATTACTACGGGAAAACGGTGTTTGAGTGGACATCGGACAAGCTTGGTGCACAGGCTACCGTCTGTGCCGGCGGCCGTTACGATGGACTGGTTGAACAGTTTGGCGGTCGGGCGACGCCGGCTATCGGATGCGCCATGGGACTGGAACGCCTTATCGACCTGGTCGGACAGTTCGGTACAGGAAAGGCTGAGCCATTACATGCCTGCCTGTTGCTGGCGACAGAAGGCACATCGGCGGCGGGCCTGCAACTGGCGGAGACGCTCCGTAACGATTTGCCCGGGCTGCGTCTGCAAACCTTTTTCGGCGGCGGTAGTCTGAAATCCCAGTTCCGCCGGGCCGATAAATCCGGTGCTCTGCTGGCACTGGTACTGGGAGCCGACGAGCTGTCAGAGGGCACTGTCACGGTAAAATCGCTGCGCGATGACAGTGAACAGGTAACAATGGCACAATCCGCGCTGGCCGATTGGCTGGCCGGAAAACTGTCCGGACAATTGAACTTGGCGTGATGCATCATTATGATTGCACGCTTTATCTGAATATTACCGAAAACACAGGAGACTGGTTTGGACGTATCCCGCACAGAAGACGAACAACTTGAGGCCCTGAAAAAGTGGTGGTTAGAGAACGGACTATCCATCGTTGCGGGTGTCGTTATCGGTATAGTCGCCATTTTCGGCTGGCGCGGCTGGCAATCACATCAACGGACAATAGCCGTAGCGGCTTCCTCTCTGTATACAGAAACCATTGTCAATATCCGCCAGGGGAATACTACCAGGGCGCGTGAAGTGGCCAATCAACTTCTGGCTGAATATGGATCTTCAGGTTATGCCACTTTTGCTGCGTTATTGCTGGCCAGGCTGGATGTCGATGAGAATAATGATCAAGCTGCCCTTGAGCAGCTGCAGTGGGTGCTTGACAACGCTGACCAGGAAGGACTGAAACATCTGGCCCGACTGCGCATGGCACGGGTGCATCTTGCCATGCATCAGCCGGAGAAGGCGCTGGAAGTGCTGGATGTTCCTTCGCAGGGCAAATTCACGGCCGGTTATGAGGAGTTGAAAGGCGATATCTATGTACAACTCAATCAAATCGACCGTGCCCGTACCTCGTACCAACTGGCTTTGGCAGAATCCGATAGTCCGGCAGGGAACAATAATATCTACCTGCAACTGAAACTGGACGATATCGGGCGTAGCAATCCCTGATGTGGTTGCGCCTGTTTTTTTCACTCACCGTCATCCTGTTGCTGGGGGCCTGCGGTGCCGTCAGTGACCGTGTCTCATCTTTTATGGGCGGTGAAGATAATGCCAGCCCCCCCACACCATTACAGGAAATTAGTGAACAGATAAAAATAAAACGCTTGTGGGAAACAAGTGTTGGTGACGGTACGGATGAACAATACCTGAAACTCGTGCCAACCTTTGCCGATGGCCGCATTTATGCGGCAGAAAGTGAAGGCGATGTTAGTGCCATCAACAGCGGGAACGGCAAGGATATCTGGACCACTGATGTCGATATGCGTATTACCGGCGGTCCCGGTGCCGGTGGAAACCTCGTTCTGGTTGGAACCAGTGAAGCAGAGGTTATTGCCCTGTCTGCAGAAAATGGTGACATTCTCTGGCGGGGAAAGGTATCCAGCGAGGTATTGTCAGCCCCGCAAATAGACAGTGGAATCGTGGTTGTCCGTACCATCGATGGAAAAATATTCGGCCTCAATGCCGCCGATGGCAGCCGTCAGTGGGTCTATGATCGTACAGTACCGGCCCTGACCTTGCGCGGAACCAGCAGGCCCGTTATTGCCAACGGCCTGGTCTTTGCCGGTTTCGATGAAGGCAGGCTGGCAGCGATCGAATTGCAAACCGGAAAGCTCGTGTGGGAGACACGTATCGCCCTGGCGAGTGGTCGTTCGGATATCGAACGGATGGTGGATATTGATGCGGAGCCGCTCATTTTGGACGGTATTATTTATGTCGCCACCTTCCAGGGCCGGCTTGCTGCCCTGACGGCGGACAGTGGCCGCATCATCTGGACTCGCGACATACCTTCGTATGCCGGAATCAATGTTGATGACGATCGTGTCTATATTTCCGATGATAACAGCGCCATATGGGCGCTGGATCGTACTACCGGTAATTCAGTCTGGAAACTTGAGAGCCTGGCGGCGCGGGCAGCCACTGCTCCGGCTTTGACAGGAGACGTTGTAATCGTGGGTGACCTGGAAGGTTACCTGCATTGGCTGGATAGGGACACGGGGGAAATTCTGGGCCGCAACCAGGTGACAGACAGTCCGATTATTGCTCCTCCCTTTGCGGTTGACGGTATTGTCTATACCTATGCCAGTGATGGCACTCTCGGTGCTTATAATTACCAGGATAACCCGGATTATGTTGCCCCGGCTGCCGCCGAAGAAAAGGAAGAAAAGGCTGACGGGGACCCCGGTCCTGAAGCTGCAAAACCGGATGAAAACGCCGAGGAAGATAAATCTTTGTTGAAGAAATTGCTGGGTGGCTTCGGTGATGATAAGGATAATAATACCGGAGAAGACGGGTCCGACATCGAAAAATCCGAAGACACAGGATCCTGATAACCCGTTCAATCATCCCGCTATCGGCGGTTAAAAAACCATGTTACCTGTAATCGCCATCGTTGGCCGACCCAACGTCGGCAAATCAACACTGTTTAACCAGCTTACGCACAGTCGCAGTGCGCTGGTTGCCGATCAACCCGGTATTACCCGGGACCGGCAATATGCCCGCGCCGGTATCTGTGGACGCCAGGTCATACTGGTGGACACCGGTGGTCTGGATGAAGGTGATATCAATAACCCGGTCATGGCAGAGGGAATTACCCGCCAGTCAATTCAGGCAGTACGTGAGGCAGATGTCGTTATCTGGCTACTGGACGGGCGTGATGGCCTGACCTTAATGGATGAAAAACTGGCCATGCTGTTACGCCCGGCCTGTAAACACCTGTATCTCGCTGTTAATAAAACCGAAGGACAGGACGTATCACTGGTTCTGGCGGATTTTCATACTCTGGGCCTGCAACCATATGCCATCTCGGCATTGCGCGGTAGTGGATTGCCGGCCCTGCTGGAACAGGTTTGTTCGGTTTTGCCGGCAACCGGGGAAGCGCCGCCGGTGGCCAGCGATGATCGCCTGAAGATCACTATTATCGGCCGGCCCAATGTCGGTAAATCAACATTGGTAAACCGCATACTGGGTGAAGAAAGAGTATTAACCTTTGACCAGCCGGGCACCACGCGCGACAGTATTCATATCCCTTTTGAACGCAATAAGCAGCTGTATGAACTGGTCGATACGGCCGGGGTAAGACGTCGCTCACGCATCGATGACAGGGTGGAAAAAATCAGTGTCATTAAAACACTGCAATCTATCGAGGAATCACAAATTATTGTACTGGTGGTAGATGCGCAGGAAACAATTTCAGATCAGGATGCCAGTTTGCTGGGGCTGGCTATTGACAGTGGCAAGGCCCTGGTCATCGCAGTAAACAAGTGGGACGGCCTGGAAGACAGTGAACGTCAGCGTATCCGTCAGTTGCTGGAGCGCAAACTGGGATTTATTGATTATGCCTGTGTGCACACTATATCTGCCTTGCATGGCAGTGGTGTAGGCAGTTTATTTACATCTTTCAGCCAGATACGAAAATCGCTGGATGTAAAACCGGGGACATCGCGCCTGACCAGGCTGTTACAGTCTGCCGTCGAACAGCACGCACCGCCGATGGTGCGCGGACGGCGGATTAAACTCCGCTATGCCCACCTGGGTGGTCATGACCCGCTACGAATTATCATACACGGTAACCAGACTGAACAGGTGCCGGACAGTTACCGTCGTTACCTGGCCAATTATTTTCGCCAGGCGCTGAAATTGATTGGCACCCCGGTATTGATAGAATTCAGGCAAAGTGACAATCCCTTCCAGGGCAGAAAAAATACCCTGACCAACCGCCAGAAAAACAAACGCCGGCGTTTGGTCCGCCACAGGGGGAAAGGCCGCTGAAAAATCAGCGGCTGACTGAATTATATTGTGACTGGATGAATGTAAGAATTTTCGAGGCATCTTCCCTGGCAACCCATTGACCCTTCTCATCCAGTACAACCAGTTCTGTCTTGTCACCAACACCGGTCAGGCTGATCTGGTATAATTTGCCATCTTCCTCATCGTCACCCCAGAACTTCAGCTTGGATAACAGGCTTTCTTCTTCCGGCTGTTGATCATAGTAAAGGACGTTGTACAGTCCCTTGCTCTGATCATTGCTTTCGATGAACATCCCCGCGCGCAGTATCGCCTGCTCGGTCAGTTCCCAGGCCCGGGCAAATTCGTCCGGTAAGGACAGGTAAATCTTATCCTTGTCCAGGTCCAGCATTTCTGCACGTGGTCTTGTTGCCGCAGCAACCGAGGTTGGTGCGGCGCGGCCGGTGGAGATGCTGGTCGTACCGGCTGGCGCATTTTCACCGTAGAAATAGATATTCATATCGCTGATCAGTTGTTTTTCATACTCGGGGTCGGAGTCAATACTGACCCAGTTGGTACTTTCCCCGCTGCCGGCAATTCGTTCCTGTCGATCATTGGATATATAAATCACAGTAGTGCCGGTCGAACCACCGGCTTCGGTAAACAGGCTGAACTTGTCGCGGTAGACGGAAATGCCCTGGTTACTGGTCTCCAGCCAGTCTGTTTCCAGCACTCCCAGATCGGGGTCATCCAGATCCAGGCTGTAACCCTGGCCGCTCCAGAATTCTTTCAAGCGGGGCCAAATCTCCTTTGCTGAACCCTGTACCAGTATCCATTGTTCGCCGGCCAACGGGTCAATGCCGGAAGCATCCAGGTTAGCCGTGGAACGGTTTCCCTTGCGCGCCTCGTATTCAGAAAGCGTGGTGACTTCCTCGTCCGGTATGTTCAGGGGATCTTCCTGTGCATCTACCGTCAGGTCGGGCGGCACTTCCAGATCCGGCAATGCCTCACTTTTCTGGTAGTCCTTGCGGCGGTCCGGCAACACTTCGTCCAGCTTGGGCACATAGCTGCAGGCATTGATGACAAGGATAGTGAACAGAAGCGGTATAATTCTCATTAACATCATTTTGACTCTAGTGTTATGTTGGCCTGTTTCATAGCGTCCAGTACGGCGGCCTCGTGTTTTTTCGACAACCAGGTCATTGGCAACCGGATGCCGGCTTCAATCAGGCCCATTTTGTGAAGCGCCCATTTTACAGGGATTGGGTTGGATTCAATAAACAAATTCTTGTGCAAGCCGGCCAAAGACCGGTCTATGTTGCGCGCGGTATCGGCATCACCGTGTATTGCTGCCATGCTCATTTCATGCATGGCCCGTGGCGTTACATTGGCAGTTACCGAAATAACGCCGTTGCCCCCGCGCAGGATAAACTCACAGGTTGTGGCATCATCGCCACTGACCAGCATGAAATCATCACCGCATAATTCCCGCAGGCGGTCAACCCGTTCCAGGTCGGCAGTCGCTTCCTTGACGCCGATGATGTTATCGACTTTGGCCAGGCGGCCAATAGTGTCCGGTAACATATCACAGGCAGTGCGGCCCGGGACATTGTAGAGGATCTGCGGGATATCAACTGCCTCGGCAATGGCCTTGTGGTGCAGGTAGAGGCCTTCCTGGGTGGGCTTGTTGTAGTAGGGTGTGACCAGCAGACACGCGTCTGCCCCCACTTCTTTGGCACAGCGGCTGAGGCGAATGGCCTCGGTCGTTGAATTGGCACCGGTGCCGGCAATAACGGGAATGCGGCCATTGACCATTTCGACAAGCTGGCGGATAACATCACAATGTTCGCCTTCACCCAGCGTCGCGGATTCCCCCGTGGTCCCGACGCCAACAATGGCATCAGTACCGTTTTCTATATGAAACTCAACCAGGTGTGCCAGTGCCTCCAGGTCCAGCGGAGTCTCGGGTGCTACGCCGTCTACCATGGGAGTAGCAATGGCTACCATACTACCTTGGAACATGTAAAATTAACCTTTTATTATCAATAGCGTGGTTGTGTGTACAGGCAACCTCAGCAGGGAAGACTGAAAATTTCAGGCCTAAATATACAGACTGGCCGGCTAGTATACTACAGCAGATTTTTATGACTAATACCCGTATCCTACGGACCTTGCCCGCCCACCCATGGCACAAACAGCTTGTACCGGCGACGGCAAATAACGACAATCCCGTGCCCGTTACCCGATGAAAAACTGATAACGATATGGACAACAATCTCGTCATTGCCGCCATTGGCACGAACAGCCCGACTATTATCGAGGAGCTGACACGCGCTGTCAGTGACTGTGGATGTAACATCGGCGACAGCAGGCTGACAATTATGGGTAATGAATTATGTGCCCAGATGATAGTAACCGGCAGCTGGGATGCGATCGCCAAGATAGAAGATACCCTGCGGCGCCGCGAGCAAAAGCTGGGTGTTACCATTATTACCCGCCGTACAACGTGTCCCGCCAACGCCCGTAAACTGATGCCCTATGCCATTGATGTTGTAGGACTGGATCAAGCAGGGATTGTTCATAATATTGTCAAATTTATCGTGGATAACAATATAATTATACAGGATATAGAAACCCATACGTACCAGGCCAGTTCAACGACGACCACAATGTTCTCGCTGCACATGAATATCAACATTCCCTCGGAATTATCCATAGCCTCAATACGGGGTGATTTTATGGACTATTGCGATCAACTCAATCTTGATGCGATCATGGAACCTGTTAAATAATAATTGGTGATTGGTGATTGGTGATTGGTGATTGGTGATTGGTGATTGGTGATTGGTGATTGGTGATTGGAATGATTTGTCTTCAAAGCAAAAAGCGTGAAAATTAAATGACTAAAGTTAAAGTTGGTAATAAAGTACCTGCTTTTTCGTTGCCGGCGACCGGCGACAAGACCACCAGATTGTCAGACCTGCGTGGCAAAAATGTTGTATTGTATTTCTATCCCAAGGACAGTACGCCGGGATGTACCCTGGAAGGACAGAATTTCCGCGATAATATCCGCAAGTTCAGGGCGCGCGATACTGTAATTTTCGGTGTGTCGCGTGATTCCCTGAAGTCCCACGAAAAGTTCAGGGAAAAACAGTGCTTCCCGTTTGATTTGCTTTCTGATGAAGATGAAAAACTGTGCCGGACGTTTGATGTGATCAGGGAAAAAAACATGTATGGTAAAAAGGTAATGGGCATAGAGCGCAGTACTTTTTTAATCGACAAGGAAGGCATACTCAGACAGGAATGGCGCAAGGTAAAGGTTGACGGTCATGTAGATGCCGTTCTCGATGCAGTTAAAAACCCCTGATTTCACTCACAGCCAGTGATCTCGACACAACGATTGTTCGTGCTGGATACCAACGTGCTGATGCACGATCCGGGTGCGTTGTTCCGCTTCCAGGAACATGACATCTATATTCCCATGGTGGTACTGGAGGAACTCGATGCTGCCAAGAAGGGAATATCTGAACTATCCAGGAATGTACGCCAGGTCAGTCGCTTCCTTGATGACATCATCGGTGATGCCGATACTGACAGGATCAGTCTCGGTCTCAGCCTGGTAAATATACATCACCATAATGGCGGCGCACGCCCGAACGGATTTCTCTACCTGCAGACACAACTGATGGTTAACCAGTTGCCGGACAGCCTGCCCGGTAAAAATGCCGATAATTCCATACTCGCAACCACGCTTTCCCTGCGTGACAAATTCCCGGACAAGGTCATCACGCTGGTATCAAAAGATATCAACCTGCGCATCAAGGCACGTGTGCTGGGTATACATACGGAAGATTATTACAACGACAAGGTGCTGGATGATGCAGATTTGCTCTATACAGGGGTCAGCCAATTGCCGGAAAACTTCTGGGACGGAAATGCCGACAATATGAATTCCTGGCAGAAAAACAAGCATAGTTACTACAAGCTGAGGCATACACCATTGCCTGATTGCTATCCGTACCAGTGCCTTTATACGGAGGGTGATAAACAGTTTGAGGCCATTGTCCAGTCAACCAGTGAGCATGAAACCATGCTGCGTGTAGCCAGTAATTACCGTTCCGGGCATAACAGCGTCTGGGGAATTAATGCGCGTAACATGGAACAGAACTTTGCACTGAACCTGCTCATGGATCCGGACGTGGACCTGGTCACGTTGCTGGGGGCGGCAGGCACC
>Ga0102950_1000508_pt1 | contig 11094 bp, 13 predicted proteins | sample SalPon2A_B_D2_MG_FD_78505 | JGI IMG/M metagenome (GOLD analysis project Ga0102950, IMG submission 78505) | Soil microbial communities from South San Francisco under conditions of wetland restoration - Salt Pond MetaG R2A_B_D2_MG | ecosystem: Environmental > Terrestrial > Soil > Wetlands | place...
CGCCGCGCCCGCGCAGACCCGATGCTTTGACCACATCGATGACTTCATCCGGCGTCATGCTGAAGAGCGCCTTGGCCAGGGACTGATATCCGCCGACCGCAATGTATTCTTTGATGCTGTGCGCGGCGATCTTGCCAAGGTTGCGCAGGGCGAGCCGTTGCTGGTGTTTGAAGAACTCGACCTCGCCGTAGTGCTCGATCTTTTCTTTCTTCACCGGGTCGGTGTACAACAGCTTGTCGACAACAGTATCGGATTCGATTGATTCGTCGATAATCTTCTCGACATCTTTCGCCTTGACCTTCGTATAGAACGTCCCCTGCGGTTCAATAATGACCAGTGGTCCCTGCTCGCAAAAACCGTGACATCCGGTCTCTTTGAGCGCTTCGACCGCGAAGCCTTTCACTTTGCGCTTGTCGAGGGTGTCGCGGAAGGCATCAACAATCTTCATCGCGCCGTTCGCGAGACAGCCGGTACCGCAGCAAACCATGACTTTTTTCGGATATTTCGACTGGTCGGCAAGATATTCCTTCTGCATCTGGACCAGTTGCCTGGGATTCTCTATTCGCATCTTACTTTGCCTTTACCAGTTTCTTGACATTGCTGACTTTGACCGAGCCATGATACTTTTCGTCGACAATCACGACTGGAGCCATGGCGCAAGCTCCTACGCAAGCGACCACTTCGATCGTGAACTTCATATCGGGAGTGGTTTCACCCGCTTTGATCTTGAGCAGACTCTCGATCTGATCCTGGATCAACCGTGCGCCACGGATATGACAGGCGGTGCCGACGCAGACCCTGATCACCGTTTCACCCCGAGGGTTGAGACTGAAGGCGTTGTAGAAGGTCGAAACGGAGAAAACCTTGCTCAGTGGCACGTTAAGCACCCGCGCCGTCTCTGTCAGGGCCTCACACGGAAGATACTGATACTCCTTCTGGATATCTTGAAGGACGGCGATCAGCGACTCCTGCGATTTGGGGTAGCGGTCGAATATTTCCGGAAGTTTATTCAAATCGTGATTCATACTTTTTCCTTCTGCCCCACCAGACGTACCGCGAGGTCGTGACCCTGCTGAAGCGCCTCCATGTTGATATCGAGCAGTTCCTTCTTGTAGCCCATCTTCTCAGCCACCGTCTTCTTGACCGTTTCGTAGTCAATCAGTCCGGTCGCACCGATGAAGGCACCGAGGACGACCACGTTGGCAGTTTTCGGATTTCCTATCTTCAGCGCCATTTCGTTGGCGGGGACAAGGAGCTGCGTGATGTCGGTTCGCTGGGTTGTCGCCGTGATAAGAGAAGAGTTCACGACGAGCAAGCCGCCCGGACGAAGCCTTGGCTCGAATTTATCGAACGAAGGTCGATTGAACACGCACAGTCCGCGCGGCGCGTTGATGATCGGCGAGCCAATCCGTACATCTGAGATAACCACTGTGCAGTAAGCTGTGCCACCGCGCATCTCCGGTCCGTACGACGGAATCCAGACAACCTGCTTGCCGGCGCGCATTCCGCTGTAGGCAAGGAGCTGTCCCGCGGTCATGATCCCCTGACCGCCGAATCCGGCGAGAGTGACTTCAAACTGATCCACTGTTGTCCTCCTTGGTACCGAAATCCTTCGTGCAGCCGAGCGGATAGTAGGGGAGAAGATGTTCGGTCAGCCAATCGGTGGCTTCGGTCGGCGTCTTTCCCCAGTTGGTCGGGCAAGTGGATAATACTTCTATGAGAGAGAAACATTGATTGTCGATTTGATACTGAAACGCTTTGCGGATAGCTCGCTTGGCCATGACGATATGTTGCGGATCATGTACCGAGACCCGTTCCAGATACATCGGCGTCACGAGGCCGGACAGCAGCTCGACCATCTTGATCGGATAACCGACCTGTGCGACATTCCGTCCCGACGGACAGGTCGTGGTGATCTGTCCGGGCATCGTGGTTGGGGCCATCTGGCCACCGGTCATGCCGTAGATCGCGTTGTTCACGAATATTGCCGTGAACTTCTCACCGCGGTTGGCCGCGTGAATGATCTCGGCCATTCCGATCGACGCCAAGTCACCATCTCCCTGGTAAGTGAAGACGATCATATCCGGGCGAAGTCGCTTAAAACCGGTCGCCAGTGCGGGGGCGCGCCCGTGCGGGGCTTCGAGAAAATCCGTAAAGAAATAGTTGTACGCCAGCACCGAGCATCCTACTGGAGCGACTCCCACCGTGCGCTCACGCACGCCGAGGGTATCGATCGCTTCGGCGACCAGCCGATGGATAATGCCGTGAGTGCAACCGGGACAGTAGTGCGTGATCGTCTCGGTCATCGCTTCGGGACGGGCAAATATAGTCGTATTCTGTTCTGCCATGTTAGACCTCACGCTTTCTTCCGGCTCGCGGATTTTGGTTTCGCGAGAAGCTGCTTGATCTGCTGGATAACTTCCTCAGGAGCCGGGACGATGCCGCCGGTCCGGCCGAAGAACTTGATCGGCTTCTTGCCCAGCACAGCACGCTCGACATCCTCGCACATCTGAGCCGTACTCATTTCGATGACGAGCAGATTCTTGACGTTCTTCTTGACTGCTTCCTCCTGAATCTGCTTTTCCGGGAACGGGAAAAGCGTGATCGGTCGGAACAGACCTACCGAGATCCCTTCTGCTTCCAGATCATCGATTGCCGTTTGACAGATACGCGCCATCGTTCCGTACGCCACCAGGAGAATCTCATTCTTCTCTGAAATCTTGTATCGTTCGTACCGGACTTCGTTCTTCTTCATCTGCTCGTACTTCTCATGAAGCACCCAGCTGTTCTTCTCGAGAAGGACCGGATCGAGAAAGAGCGACTTGATAACATACGGTTTCCGCCCTTTCGCACCTGTGGCCGCCCAGGTCTTCTCGGGCAATTCTTCCGGTTCGACATATTTATCCGGGAATTCGACCGGCTCCATCATCTGGCCGATCATGCCGTCGCCGATCATCATGACCGGGTTCCGGTACTTGTCAGCGAGATGGAACGAGAGCATCATCAGGTCGACCGCTTCCTGAATTGTCGAAGGGGCGAGGACGAGCAGGCGATAATCGCCGTGTCCACCCGCCTTGGTCGCCTGGAAGTAGTCCGACTGGGCCGGAAGGATCCCTCCGAGTCCGGGTCCGCCGCGCATGATATTTACTATGACCACCGGAAGCTGTGCTCCGGCCATGTAGGAGATTGCCTCCTGCATCAGGGAGATTCCCGGGCTGGACGACGTGGTGAAAACCCGTTTGCCGGTGGCCGAAGCTCCAAACAGCATGTTGGCTACCGCCAGCTCGCTTTCTCCCTGAAGAAACACACCGCCGACCTCGGGCATTCTTCGTGCCAGGTATTCGGCAACCTCGGTCTGAGGTGTGATCGGATAGCAGAAGTAGTTGAGGGCGCCCGCCTTCAACGCCGCTTCGGCTATCGCTTCGTTACCTTTCATCAATATCTTAGCCATATGATTCCTTTTCGTTGCCCGCCCCTCAATAGTCGAACAGGGTGAAAGTGGTTCCGTGGGTGTGTACTTCGATCGCTGCATCCGGGCAGGTTATCGCGCAGATACGGCACCCGATACAGCGGGAGCTGTCGAACAGCTCGGCGTAGAAGTACCCTTTGAGGCCGATCTTGCGGGACATCGCCAGCACCTGCTGAGGGCAGGCCCTGACGCACAGTTCGCAGCCTTTACAATGATTCTTGTCTATCGTTACACCGGGCATTAATGCGTCCCTTATATTAAGTATCCTGCCGGTCGGCGTCCTTGTGCTCCCACGGTTTGAGCAGGGAGCGATGGAGCGGAAGCACCGGCACATCGATAAGTTTCGGGTCTATCAATTTCAGCACCTGTGCAGTCGCGCTCACGAAACTGATCGGGAGGTCCGCCGAAGCTGAGACCTCGCGCGAAAAATCCAATCCGGACAGAACGGTTTCGGAACTCGTGTATTCGAGCAGATGCGTATTCGAGATGATCCCGGTAAAGCAGAGCCGGGAAGCATCCTCGATTTCCTGGATAATCTTTATACAACCTTCGATAGTCGAAGTAAACGGACGATTGGCGTTCAGAACGAGAAGAAGGTCGTAGGTTCCTCTCTCGAACGCGTCCGCAAGCGAGCTGAGCACCCGCGCGCCGACGTCATCACCGCCTACATCGAGAATCACTTTGCCGGCATGTTCTTCGACCGCTCCCTTGATCTCAGGAACGATGATCGGAAGGTCGGCAAAGAAGTGCGCACCCTTGGGAGTGATCGCCCTGATCCCGAGCTTCTCGAGCTCGACCGAAGCTTCGCGGGAACGGAAGTAGGGGTTCACAATATCCAGGTCGGCAATAGAAACCGGTTCGGGCGGAGACAGATGAGTCACCAGATATCGGGCCAGATTGACCGAAACTTCGGACTTTCCGGAGCCATAACCACCGACTATTATCAGGATCGACTTGGTGAAGACGGGAGGCTTGAATGATGTCACTGTCTGTGCGCACGACATGCTGTAAAATCCTTAAGTATCAAGCCCTTAAAATAAGGATTTCCGGCTCCTTTTTCAACCCCAGAATGGACGTAATCCGGTAAATCCCGTTAAAATTTGTCTTGGTTTAAATATCGCCCATCTGGCCTATAAAGTCAAGCCGATTTGTGAAAAAAATAACGATTGACCAAAAGCTGACAGAGGGGAGATCGTCAGAAATGCTTACAAGGTTGTATACAATTATGATTGAGCGCGGCAATCAGTTGCAATGCTATCTGCGTGGATGAAAAACTCTCTTATATGGGTTGACGAGCATAAAAGCGATGGCGAAATTGCGAAAGATATGGTCATTTGAGGCGGGTTGATCGTATCTGTCGCCGTATGTGCTTTGAAGGGTCGTCATAGTCGTGGATAACGAACTTCGTGTGCATCAGGTTGTTGTGAAAGAGCGAGTGAAATCAGCTTCATGGAGCATAGAAGATGGAAACTGTAACCGGTAAATCGTTGGGGCAAATGTCACGAATAGGGCTGGGGACCTGGGCAATCGGCGGGTGGCTCTGGGGCGGATCATCGGAGGAAGAATCAGTTGCTACGATCCGGGAAGCCCTGGACCGGGGGATCACGGTTGTCGATACGGCGCCGGTTTACGGTTTCGGCCGGTCCGAAGAAATTGTCGGCAAAGCGTTGAGCGGTTACGGCCAAAGGGAAAAAGTCTTTCTATCGACCAAGGTCGGACTGGAATGGTACGATGGTCAGAAGATTCGTCGCAACGCCGGAAAAAAGCGCATATTGAAAGAGATCGAGGACTCATTGAAAAGGCTTCGGACCGACTACATCGATCTCTACTTCGTACACTGGCCCGATGCCTCGACTCCCGCCGGCGAGACGGCTGAGACCTTGAACCAGCTTTACACAGATGGGAAGATCAAGGGGATCGGCGTGAGTAACTACTCTCCGCCGCAGATGGATTCCTTCCGGGAGGCCGCCCCGTTGCACGCGCTTCAACCGCCGTACAATCTCTTTGAGCGTGAGATCGAATCTGAACTTCTGCCGTACTGCCGAACGCACGACATGTCGGTCTTTGGGTATGGTGCCCTGTGCCGGGGGCTTTTGTCGGGTCGGATGACCACAGAGACTCGATTCGAAGGAGACGATCTGCGCAAATTCGATCCCAAGTTCAGGTCGAAACGATTTGCTCAGTATCTCGAAGCTGTCAGCAGGCTTGACAAGTTGGCGAAGGATCGTTATGGTAAGCGCGTGATTCATCTGGCCGTTCGATGGATCCTTGATAAGGGAATTGATGTGACTCTCTGGGGAGCACGTCGTCCGGAGCAACTGCGAGCGCTCGATGATGTCTTCGGCTGGTCGATCGACGATGAGACGATGACGGAGATCGAGCGGATAGTTGCAGAAACAATCACCGATCCGGTTGGACCCGAATTCATGGCGCCGCCTGAATCGACTCCGGTCGGTTGACTTTGACACCGTAACTTGCAGACGCAGGAATATCCTGTTCATATGATACTTATGAAGAATGTACGCATCGCTGCCTGGTTGTCGCTCTTGTTGATACCGATACTTTTGCTGTCATGCGCGAAGAAGGAAAAGCCGGAGCCTGCGAAGCCGGCTGCCGAAGTCAAGGGACCTTACAGCGACTGGAAGACTTATTCATATCGCAATGTTCGCATCGTGTATCCGGCGGATCATCCCCGCGCCGAGGATCTTCACGCCATGGCCCTCAGTTATGTCGCCTCCATCAGACACGACTGCGAATTCCTTCGTATACCCGTACCAAGCGATACCTTAGTAGTTCTATTCCATACCGGACCGGGTCAGGGAAAGCAGTTGAGCGAGCACCGCTATCCTCATGCCAGCAACGATACGCTCTATTTCTGGCTGCCCGGATTCTACGGAGTCACGCTGATGCAGTGGCTGATCCCGAAATGGCAGAAAGACACCTCGGCGTTTCGTTTTCTGCGTCATGGCTTGATCGCCTTGCTCGACAATTCAGGGCAGAACTACCACGTTATGACGAACACTTACCGGCACAACGGCAAGTTCATATCGCTTGACAGTCTCGCGCGTGACACCACCGTGAATAGCGACAACGAACGGATGCAGTCGGCCGAAGCGGCCTCGTTCGTGGATTTCCTCGTGTACAAATACGGCACCCACGGGCTTACCGGCATGTGGCAGTCAAAAACAAGTTTCGATTCCACCGTTACAGGTCTATTCAACATCAGCGTGGACAGCCTGCAGACCGACTGGCTTTCACTCGTCAGCCGGCAGGCCAAATCCGATTCTCTATAGACAGGATTATCAAAGGAGCAGAATATGGCGGACGAACTCTGGAAAACCGCTATCACCAACATCGGTCCGGGAAAGATCCGGATCAAAGGGTACAACATCGCCGACATCATGGAAAACCTCTCCTACGCGGAGACAGTCTATTTGATCTTGAAGGGGGAACTGCCTTCCAAGCCCGAAGCTGAGCTTATGAATGCGATTCTGGTTTCTTCGATGGATCACGGCGCCTCGCCGCCGTCGGTGCTGGGGACCCGAACGGTCGTGTCGGGAGGCAACTCTCTTAACGCGGCGATTGCCGGCGGCGTGCTCGTTATCGGCGATACCCACGGCGGGGCGATTGAACAGTCGGCAAAGATCCTTCAGGAATGGGTAAAGAAGGGAGGCGATGCCGCCGCGACTGCCGAACAGTTAGTCGAGTGGCTCGGATCAACCAAGAAGCGGATGCCCGGTTTCGGACACCGGCTGCATAATGTCGATCCCCGGACAGGCAAGCTGTTCGAAATCGCCGAGAGACACGGCTACAAGGGGAAACATATTGAGCTGTGTAAGGCGATCGAAGGTGCTCTCGAGATGAAGACGGGGAAGAAGCTGCCTATCAACGTGGATGGCGCCATCGCGGCTGTCATCTCCGATATGGGATTCGACTGGCGGCTCGGCAAGGGATTCTTCATCATCTCCCGAGTCCCGGGACTTCTGGCGCACGCCTACGAAGAGATGACGCGCGAGCGGCCGATGCGCAAGCTCGGACCGATGCCGTTTGAATATGACGGCCCGCCGGACAGAGAGATATAGACCAAATTCTGTTGAGATTACAAAGGGAGTTCCGCTTCGCGCAGGACTCCCTATCTCGTGCAGTCAGGTCGATTAAACGTTGACGCGAGTATCGACGTTCCGTATGTATGTAATGTATAAGGCAATCTTGGTGGGAGCTTTGATTCGCAGCCAAATTGAGAACCGGGCTTGCCCGTTTGGGTCCAATATAGCGAAGAGGCATGTTGCCATTCTTTGGACGACTATAAGTCACCAGTCCAACCCGTGAACATTGGACAGACAAACGGTGTAGAAAGACAATAGGAGGGATCTCTCATGAAATGGAGATTATTATTAGCTGTTATTGCCATGAGCCTTGGCTGTGGGCCAGGTTGTGACAAGGATCATAAGATAATTGATAAGGCTGTGACCGTTTCCGGCACAGTGACAGATTCTGTCTCAGGTGTGGCGCTGGACTCAGTGACAATCGCTGTCTTTGATACGGCGCAAGTTCTGGCATACACCGACTCGACCGGCGCCTACCGGTTCACGACCTGGGGAACTGCTGCCATGGTCTACGCACTCAAGAGCGGATATAAGACGAAGTGGCAGTATGCTCATGATGGGGACAAGATTGATTTTCAGCTTGTGGCGGAGTGAATAGTATTCCGCTAGCCAGCAACCACACTACTATCTACATTCAGATGGGCGGATACCAGACCAAATGGAAGGAATTGGCGAGCGTGACTTCGGACATTCGCAATTTCGACTTCCAGTTTGTACCGGAGTGAAGCAGCCATAGTCCGCCGTCTGAGTAAGCACTAAGGGAGTTCCGCTTCGCGCGGAACTCCCTCTCTCGTGCATTCAGGAAAGATCTGATTGATCAGCCAACACTCTGCGGAGTGCGCTGCTGCGGGGCCGGCTGAGTATGCTGCACCGGCTTATGTCCCGAACCTTCGGTAAACGCCATTACGATAAGCGCCACGAAATTCAGGAACGGGATGATAAGGGCGATGCCCCAGAACGCAGGATGACCGGCGTTCTTCGCAACTTCGACCGACATGAGTATCCCGACTACCAGTCCCACGATCGGAACGAACAGCAGAACAGTCCACCAAAGCGGCTTGCGGGCCATCTGGCACCACAGCACCAGGTTCATGATGGGAATGAACGACCACCAGGCGTTGTCTTTCACGCCGCACTTCTGCGCGATACGGTACTGCGTGTACGCGAAGAACAGGTACAGACCGATCATGAACAGCCATGTAAATAGGCCGATCATCGGCGAGGCCATCTCGTAAGTACCATTATTCATATCAATTCCTCCCGGAATTTTGGGTTACAGTTGTCCTGGGAATAACTTCTGGATTATGGTCTATTATCGTCCTAATTGCCCCGGAACCTTAACCCCCAATTCGTCCGATCCGCCTATCTTGCTGTGGTACAACACGGTATCGGTCTGTGGCCAACGCTCGAAATAGACCGTATTTTGAAAGTGCTTGTCTCATTACAGATGTCTCCGTATGTTCGCCACCGTGGATATTGTAAAGGACAAGATCGGACAGGCCACCCGTTTACTGGACGAATTGAATCTTGATTGCTGGATAATTTTCGTACGCGAAACCGATATGATGGCCGACCCGACCCTCCCGATGGTGGTAGGACATAGCGCCACCTGGCAGTCGTTCTTCGTCTACACCCGTTCGGGAGAAGCAATCGCACTGGTGGGGAATTTCGATGCCGAAGAGTACTCCAGGTACGGACGATTCACTCGCGTGATGCCTTATGTACAAGGTGTCGGGGAGGACTTCTGCAAACTTATCGAAGAACTCAAACCGAAATCGATTGCAGTCAATTACTCTCAAGACGATTGCGCCGCTGACGGACTTACGCACGGCATGTATCTGCAGATGGTCGATTATCTCGGCGGGACTCCTTATGCCGACCGATTGGTATCGTCGGAACAGCTGGTGTCGAAACTCAGAAGCCGCAAGCTGCCTTCGGAACTGGAGATCCTCAAACGTGCCGCCGTGCTTGCTGACCGCATCTGGCTGAGAGTCGCTGAGCGGATTCAGCTCGGGATGTCGGAGAAGGAAGTTGCCGGGATGCTTGATGCGGAAATCGAGAAAGAAGGATACACGACTTCGTTTGCTACGATAGCCAATGCCGGCGTAAAAACGCCTGCCAGTCATGCCACGCCAACGGATGCCAAACTTTCGAGGGGTGATCTACTCCATGTCGATTTCGGCATTCGCGTCGACGGCTACTGCTCCGATATACAACGACTGCTCTACTTCAAGCATGCGAACGAATCGTCCGCTCCCGAAACACTGCTCGAAGCGTTCAACCTGGTTCGGGACATCATAACTGAAACGGGCAAAATTGCCCGCCCGGGTGTAAAAGGGTATGAGGTCGATTCCCGGGCGAGGGAGATGCTTGTCGAAAACGGATTCCCCGAATATCAACACGCCCTCGGCCACCAGTTGGGAAGAGCGGTACACGACGGCGGTGCGATTATCGGGCCCCGATGGGAACGGTACGGAAAGACACCTGAGATCCCGCTTGAAGAAAATATCGCCACCACTCTCGAACTCGAAATCGATCTGCCCGGAATCGGTTGTGTCGGTCTCGAAGAAGATGCTCAAATTACGAATGACGGGGTGAAGTTTCTCGGCCCCAGACAAATGGAGTTGATAGTTAAATGACGAATAGATCCGGATCAATCGCTGCCGCCGTGATGTGCGGCGTCATCACCCTCATCGCCGGCTGCGGCCCGACCAAAATCGCCGAAGAGAAAAGTACCGCCTGCGAGCCAAGAGACATTCAGGTGGATGCCGCCAATCAGTCCTTTGACATCTCCTGGAAGGACGATTGCACCGAGCTGAAGAGCGGGTACAATATCTATATCACCGACACACCGCTCGTCAGCAAATACCCCAACGGAGAGATCCCAGCTTCGGTGAGACCGTTCAATCTGACAACCTATCCGGGTGACACCGATCCGGAAGATCCGGTCGAACATTTCATTGCCAAGGGACTGGAGAACGGGACGAAGTATTATGTATCCGTCCGTGTTGTGAACGCAGATCGGACAATGTCGAAACCATCGAAAGAGGTCGCCGCCGTGCCCGGACCGAGGGGCGAGATTGAATTATCGATTCGCTACAACGGAGAGGACGACGGCTATTCGTTCGACAAGAACGAGTACGTCCGGGCTGATGCCAGCGCGAATGATCTGTACTTCTATTCGCTCAAAGGAAAGGACTATCTCGCCTCGCCCGATCGGCTGAACGGATTCTTGAAAAAGAACCGGTTTGCGAAACTCAGTTTTCGCGGTGATCTCGCGGCTCTCCGGAAGCAGATCGATCGGATAAAGACGTCACCTTCGCAGGAGAAACTTGAAATCGCTCCCGGTGATTGGCTGTTGATTCGAACTGATACGAAAACATGGGCGCTCGTGAACGTTCTCGGGCTAACGGGGACCGGTGATCAGCGCAAGGTGAAGCTGTTTTTCGCCTATGATCCGGCACCCGGCGAGATGATCTTCTGAGTTTCCGTTTCAGCCGGCGTTCGATTCACCGGATC
>Ga0102950_1000509_pt1 | contig 11090 bp, 13 predicted proteins | sample SalPon2A_B_D2_MG_FD_78505 | JGI IMG/M metagenome (GOLD analysis project Ga0102950, IMG submission 78505) | Soil microbial communities from South San Francisco under conditions of wetland restoration - Salt Pond MetaG R2A_B_D2_MG | ecosystem: Environmental > Terrestrial > Soil > Wetlands | place...
CCTTCTCAACAAGCGAAATTACATCACCTTTTCCTAAAATCCTAGACGCCAGTCTATCCGGGTAAAACGATTCTAAAGAATTTAATTTTTCTCCGTTACTAATAAATTTTATTGGTTTACCAACAACAGAGCGGATAGAAAGTGCCGCTCCGCCTCTTGCATCGCCGTCAAGTTTTGTAAGAACAATTCCGTCGTAAATAACTCTATCATTAAAAGCTTTAGCTGAATTTACAGCATCCTGCCCGGTCATTGAATCAACAACAAACAAAGTTTCCGTTGGATTTAGAAGATTTTTTATATCAGAAACTTCTGTCATCATTTCTTCGTCAACATGCAAACGACCAGCTGTATCCAAAATTATTGTATCAAATCCTTTGTCCTTAGCATGTGCTAAAGAATCTGAAGCAACTTTACGAGCATCTTTTTCTTCAAGAGAAAAAACCGGAACTAAAATTTGCTCGCCTAAAAGTTTTAACTGTTCGATAGCAGCAGGCCTGTAAATATCTGCAGCAACCAACAGAACTTTTCGATTACTTTCTTTAAGCCGCTTTGCAAGTTTTGCGCTAAAAGTAGTTTTACCTGAACCCTGTAATCCAACAACCATTATAGAAGTAATTCCCGAGCCATTTATCTTTAATTCGCTGTAATTACCTCCAAGTAAAATAGTTAATTCATCAAAAATAATTTTAGTGATTAACTGCCCAGGAGTAATAGAAGCAATAACTTCAGATCCAAGAGCTTTTTCCGAAACTTTTTCAATGAACTCTTTAGCAACTTTGTAATTAACATCAGCATCTAAAAGGACACGTCTTATTTCCCTTAAAGTATCGGAAATATTTTTCTCAGTTAATCGTCCTTGTCCGCGTACTTTCTTTAAGGTAGTTTCAAGTTTTAATGATAATTCTTCTAACATCCTTTAAATTCAATATTTTCATTTATCAATTTTTTGAACATCTATAATCTAACCTGCCTGCAATGCATTTGCACCGGAAACTATTTCCAAAATCTCTTTAGTTATTGCTGCTTGACGTTCTTTATTATATTTTAATTGCAATGTACGAATTAATTCTTTAGCATTTGTAGTTGCGTTGTCCATAGCCGTCATTTGTGCGCCGTATTCAGCAGCATTTGACTCAAGAAGTATTCTCCAAAATTGAGCTTTCAAATGTTTTGGAAGTAAATAATTAAAAATATCCCTCTGGCTGGGTTCATAAATATAATTTGGCAGAATATGTTCTTCTTTTTCTGAATTTTTAATTACCGGTATCGGTAAAAATTGTTCGGTTACTATTTTTTGCTGAATAATGGATTTAAATTCATTATAAATAATAATCACTTTATCGTAAGTATTATTTAAATAACCTTTAATCACTTCATCTAAAATTTCCAAAACAGATTCATAACGTAATGTAGTGAATAATCCTATCTTCTTATAAATTACATTAAAATCACGTTTAGAAAAGAAATCATTTCCTTTTTTGCCGACACAAATTAATCTTGCTTTTATATTATTTGGTGTTATCTCCTCGTCTATATATCTGACTGCTTCTTTAATTATATTTGCATTAAAGGCACCGCAAAGTCCTCTATCAGCAGTTACAACTACTATAACTACATTTTTAACTTCTCTTGGTTTCAGATAAGAATTTGTATTCATATCCTGTTCAGTAACTAAATGGGACAACATTTCGAAAATTTCTCTTGCATATGGTCTAGCATTGATTATCCTATCCTGAGCTTTTCTCAACTTAGCAGCCGCGACCATTTTCATGGCTTTGGTAATCTGCTGAGTACTCTGAACTCCTTTGATTCTTCTTTTTATGTCTCTTAATGTTGCCATTTAATAAATAATCTTATCTAACTATGCATGCGATTTAAATACGTTCAACATTTCTTTAGCAGCTTTATTGATGTTATTAATTATTTCATCATTCAGCTGTTTTTCTTTTCTAATAGATTCGTAAATATTATTATAATTTACTTCTATGTATTCATGAATTTCTTTTTCGAAACGCTTAACTTCCGAAACCGGAATTTCTTCTAAAATTCCGCTGGTTCCAATATAAATACTAACTACCTGTTTCTCTACAGGCAAAGGTGCGTATTGCCCTTGCTTTAGCAATTCGACCAGCCTGGCACCTTTTGAAAGAGTTCTTTGTGTTGCCTTATCCAGATCCGAACCAAATTTAGCAAATGCTTCTAGTTCTCTATATTGCGCAAGATCCAATTTCAAACTACCTGCAACTTTTTTCATTGCTTTTATTTGAGCATTACCTCCGACACGGGAAACTGAGATACCAACATTAATAGCTGGTCTTACACCGGCATTAAATAAATTTGTTTCAAGATAAATCTGACCATCTGTAATTGAAATAACATTTGTAGGAATGTACGCAGAAACGTCACCCTGCTGAGTTTCAATTATAGGAAGAGCTGTTAAACTTCCGCCGCCAAGTTCATCGCTTAATTTGGAAGCTCGCTCCAGTAAACGTGAATGAAGATAAAATACGTCTCCAGGATATGCTTCACGTCCCGGAGGTCTTCTTAATAATAATGAAAGTTCTCTATAAGCTGCAGCTTGTTTTGAAAGATCATCATAAATTACAAGAGCATGTTTTCCATTATCGCGGAAATATTCTCCAAGTGTAGCACCTGAATAAGGAGCAATAAATTGTAAAGGAGCCGGTTCTGATGCTGAAGCATTAATAACCGCAGTATAATCCATTGCTCCATGTTCCTGCAACTTAGCTACTACTTGTGCAATTGTTGAACTTTTTTGCCCGACTGCTACATAAATGCAATAAACAGGATTAATACCAAGCTTTTTAGCTACTTCAGTGTGAGTATATTTCTGATTTATTATTGTATCGACAGCAACAGCAGTTTTACCTGTTTGTCTATCACCAATGATTAATTCACGCTGTCCGCGGCCTATTGGAATCATTGCATCAATTGCGGCTATACCTGTCTGTAAAGGTTCTTTAACTGGCTGACGCTGAATTACACCTAGTGCTTTTCTCTCAATAGGTGAATACTTAACAGAATTTATTGCACCTTTTCCATCGACTGGAATGCCAAGAGGGGTAATTACTCTGCCCAACATTTCTTCGCCAACAGGCATAGAAGCTACTCTTTTTGTCCTTTTAACAGTATCTCCTTCTTTAACCAGAGTAGATTCTCCAAAAAGTACACATCCAACACTATCTTCGTCAAGATTTAAAACCATTCCAAACACATCATTTGGAAATTCAACTAATTCGCTTGCCATAACCTTGGATAAGCCGTAAACCCGGGCAATACCATCTCCAACCTGAAGGACAGTACCTACATCATAGATGTCTACTTCATTTTCATATCCAGATAATTGTTTTCTTAATATTGCTGATATTTCATCCGGTTTAACTTCAGCCATTTCTACTTCCTTATAATTTACTTGTGTTTAATTCAAAGCGGGGCCGCCTAATAAGAACTGCTTCTTTAATAATTCCAATTGATGTTTTAAAGATGCATCATAAACAGTATCACCCACTTGAGCAATAAATCCACCTATTACATTAGGTTCAACACTAAAATTCAATCTAACTTTTTTCTGTAAAAGTTTTTCAAGATTAATTTTAAACAGATCGACTTGATCATTTGTAAATTTTACAACAGTTTTTACACTTACATTAACAATACCTAATTTTTCGTCTCTTAAAACAAGAAAAATTTTCGCAATATCTTCCAATAAATTTTCCCGTTTTTTTTCGATAAGAAACCTCAAGAAATTCATTGTTTCAGAGTTTATTCTAGATTTAAATATCGCTTCTAAAATTGTCAATTTTATATTTGGTTTAATAATGGGGTTACACAAGGCTAGTATCAATTGATTGTTTTCTTCAAGTGTTGTTGAAATCAAACCCATATCTTTTGATACATCATCCAGCGCATTTTTTTCAATTGCTGAATTTAATAATGATGAAGCATAACGATATGATACTTTGTATGTACTCATTATTAGTTTTTAATTATCTCGCCGATATATTTATTAACAATTTTTTTCTGTGATTCCTGATCAAGATTTTCTCTTAAGATTTTTTCCGCTGCTTGAATTACAATTTCTACAACCTGAGATTTCAATTCATCGAATGCAGCGTCTTTATTACGTTGTATTTCTATTGAAGCTTCTTCGATTATTTTTTTAGCTTGATCTTTGCTATCCTGGATCATCTGTTCTTTAAGCTTTTCCGCATATGCCCGGCTTTGATTTATAATCTGTTTAGATTCCTCTTCAGCCTTTGCCAAATTAGCCTGGTTTTGATCTAAAACTTTTTGAGCTTCTTCCCTGGCCCTGTCAGCTTTTTCAAGAGATTCCTTAATTGCTATTTCTCTTTGGTCCAATGCTGCTAAAATAGGTTTCCATGCAAATTTTTTAAGGATTAAAAGAAGAAATATAAAAGTTACAATAGTCCAAAAGACCACGCCCGGATCTACATCAATTATGCTGCCTCCGCCTTCCGAAGCTAAAGCAAGTACAGATAAACTTAATTCCATTAACATAATATCATTTCCTGATTTTCATTAAAATAATCTTAAAATAAATCTAATTTTAAAGACTATTAAGCAGCTTTAAATGCTAATAGAATACAAATTACCAATGCAAAAAAAGCAACTCCTTCAATTAACGCTGCTGCAATAATCATTGCGGTACGAATAGGTGAAATTGCTTCGGGCTGTCTTCCCATGGCTTCCATTGCGCCTTTAGCCAAAAGACCGATACCAAGTCCAGCACCGATAACAACTAAACCCGCGCCAAGCCCAGAACTTAACCAACCAAGATCCATTATTAACTCCTTTATATTTTTTAGATAATATATTAAATAAAAATTAATGATCCATGTGCTTTGCCATCCCAATAAACAGGGATGTTAACATAACAAAAACGTAAGCTTGAATTAAAGCTACTAACAGCTCTAAAATTTCAATAAAAAGTGTAAAACCAACAGCTACCGGTGAAACATAAATAGTATGCATTATAAAAATCAACCCGAGCAAAGAAAAAATTACAATATGTCCGGCAATCATATTTGCAAAAAGACGAATACACAATGCAAAAGGCTTAGTAAATAATCCCAGAATTTCCAGTGGCACTATAATAACCATAATTAAGCTAGGCATTCCAGGGGGAACTAAGTTTTTGAAATATTTTACAAATCCATAGCTTTTAATGCCGCTGTATTGAATTGCAATGAATGACATTCCAGCTAATGCTGCTGTAACAGCAATATTTCCTGTTGGAACAACTAGGTTCGGCGCAGGAATTAATCCAAAAATATTACAGAACAGTACAAAGAAAAATAATGTAAGCATGTACGGCATGTAAGGTTCGTAACCTTTACCGATGGATGGCTTTACAATTTCATCGCGAACAAATTCAACAATTATTTCAAATATATTCGCTATTCCTTTTGGAATTATTGATTTCTTATAACCTCTTGCAGCCAAAATACTTAAAATGATAAGTATAGCAGAAACTACCCAAATTATAAAAACATCTCTGGTAATTGAAATATCAAATCCAAATAAATGTATCTGAGGCAGATATAAATTACCTAAAGGTCCTAAATTTAAATGATTAGCATCAAGCACATGACGCATAATCCAGCTAGGATCGCTATTATTTTCAACAGTTTTTTTTGCTGTATCAGCTAAAATGACTGGATTGGAAATTTTATCGATAAACATTTTGGGTTTATTTGTTTCTAATACATATATATATTATTTCCATTGTAAGATAATATATATAAAAAATAAGAATTGAAAATATAAAACTATTCTTATTTATATCCAAGAATTTAAGCGAAGTTATTGTGAATATGACCAATAAGAAAAGACGAATTCCCATACCCATTAATATGGTGCCGATAAATTCTTCATTTTGTTTTTTTTCTGCTTTCAACTGAAAATATATTGCAATATGAAAACTTATTGAAATAAATAATGCAGGAAGGATTATTGAATAAAAAACCCGTAAAGATATTACGGATAATAAATAAAGCGCAATTATTAATATTAGAATGGAAATGATAACAATAAAATTATATCTTAAAAACTTAGTTTTAAACATTTTTAGCTGGATTTCAAAACAGTTTTTATAAAATTATATAAACCTGAGGCTACCCCTAAAAAGGAAAAAATTACTGTTAAAATAGGTTCAGTTTTGAATTTACCATCAAGCCAAACTCCTATAAAAACCATTATTGTAACTGTTGCTGCTAACTCAATTCCAAGCCCTAAATAACTAACCCAACTTCTATCAGAATCTTCCCCTTTGGGAATATTATTGTTTTTCATTTTTCCTTATTATCTGATACAATAGGATTAACCGGTTTACTCGGATTATTCATTGTACTTTTACCTTCAAAAACAGCACCTTCTTCAACTACTAAAATTTTTGTAATAATATCGCCTTTTAGTAATGAAGTTGATTCCAAAATTATTTTATCATGAGCTGTAATAGTTCCGGAGATTTTTCCTCCAACAGTAATAACTTGAGCATGCACTTCACCAGTTACCTCTCCCTGGTTACCGATTGTAAGATTTCCGTTTGCATTTATATCCCCATTAACTGTCCCATCAATCCGAACATTTCCGTTGCTGGAAAGTTTTCCTTCAACTATTACCCCCGAACTGATAATTGTAACAGCGTCTTTTCCAATATTAATATTGTTTTTGTCTTTCAAGATATATCTCCTTTAGTAATTAATTAAAAGATTTATAGGGTTAATTGGTTTACCGTCTTTCCAAATTTCAAAATGTAAATGAGGACCAGTAGTAATTTCGCCAGAATTACCGCTTAATGCAATAATTTCACCTTCAAGTACAATATCTCTAGCTTTTTTAAGCAGTGAAGAACAATGCTTATAAACCGTAATATATCCATCAGAGTGGCCAATAATCATCATATATCCATCTTTTACAGTATAATCTGAAAAAATAACATAGCCGCCGGCTGCGGCAAAAATAGGTGTCCCCGTTTTGGCAACAATATCTATGCCCATATGGCCGGTAGAAGTATTAAAACCTCTGCTAATAAATCCGTTCACAGGCATAGTAAAATGAATTAAATTTGAATTATTTGTTGTATCTGATTTAAACAACATTCTAAAAACTGAAAAAATATCTCCACCCAACGGACTAACTTTTGATTTAGATTCGGTGTTAATTTTATTTCTTAACGAATCCAATAATGTTGAATCTCCTAACATTATAGCATCTTTTAGCTGCTGGTTTGTAGATTTTAGGCTTTCAAGTTGTGTTGCTAAAAAAGTTAACTTCTTATTTAACTCATTTATAAGTTGTTTTTCTGTTGGAGTTAAGTTCTGTTGTCTTGGGAAAAAGACTTCATTTAAAGGTGTAATGTTCAGTAGAAAAAACCCGGCAAAAAAGACAACAATTGTAAAAGTTACCGCTATAAAAGTAATTTTTCCTGAAGAAAAATGGTGAGATTTAGTTTCAACACTACCGCCGACAGGAATTATTACAATAGAAAAGCCTTTTATTTTTTTTAAATCCTTTAAGTTCACTTGATAATACCTTTGTATAAAATTTCAATTAGCATTTATTGAACTTGTCAATCAAGTCGTTAAACTTTATCTTACCTTCCCTTATAAGTGTTGGTACACTGTCGCTCAAATCAATTAAAGTTGAAGCAAGATGAACACTTTTTTTATCAGTATAAAAAATTGCATCTACTTCGGAAGAAAATTCATTTTCTATCATACTTGGTTCTAAAATTGGTAACTGCTTAGTTCTGTTTACACTTGTAGAAATAAGCGGCATCTGTAATTCATTTGTTAAATGCATGCAAAAACGATTATTTGGTATTCTAAATGCGGCGGTTTCTACTCCAAGTATTTTGCTTGTTTTAGAATTAAGCGTAAGCACTACTGAAACCGGATTAGGCCAGATGGAAAGGAAAAAATCTAAATGTTTTTCAGATTTAATCTCAATGTATTTAAGTAACGTTTCAATACTGTTTATTAATAAAATATACATTTTCCCAGGCTCTCGATTCTTAAGTTCATCTATCCTTTTTACAGCATCTTCATTAAAAGGATTTGCACCAAAACCATATATCGTATCTGTAGGGTAAACAAAAACTGTTCCTTCCAAATATAATTTTTTAGCTTTTTGTACTGCAGATTCCATATCTTCATCGATATTTATCATTTCTGCGCTTTTTATATTAATCATTAATCATTTCCTCAATTTTAGAGATTACCAAATCGGGTTTTAAATTATTGCCGCATGCAAAATTATTTAAGGGACATTCATTATAACCATGTATTCCGCAAGGTTTACATGCTAAATTATTATAACTAATATATTGGCTTCTTTTATTATACGGATAAAATCCGAATTCCGGTATAGTTGAACAATAAATGGTTAACACAGGTATGTTTGCACACATGCCAAAATGTGTCGGAGCGCTGTCGTTAGAAATTAATATCCTTGCTTTTTTAAGAAATTCAATCACTTCAATTAATGAAAACATACCCGCCGTGGAAGAGACTTTTCCATCAAATTTACTAACTATATTATCGCATAATATTTTTTCTTTTTCACTGCCAATAAGTACAACATCAAAATCTTTTTTTACTAAATGTGAAATTATTTCCTCAAAATTTACAGAAGGATATTTTTTTGTCCCCCAAATACTTCCGGGCGCTATAACGGCAAGATCCTTTTTAATCTTGTTACTCTCACAAAAGGTATTGATCTTTTCTTTTATTTCACTGTCTACTTTTATTTCCGGAGTTATTTTCCAACCTTCATTTGTATAATCGAAATTTATTAAATCCAGATTACGCTGTACTTCATGATGCAGAGGCTGATATTCAATTAAATTTTTATAAACATGTTTAAAACTGCTGTTAGAAAATCCGGAAGTTTCCTTAACGCCAAGCTTCATTGTAATAAAAGCACTTCTAAAAGAACGATGCGGGGAATAAATTCTATCATAATTTTTCTTTTTTAATTCTTTAATAAAATTTAGCAAAGAATTAAATGACTTGTGCTTACCTTTCTTATCCATTATAATTACTTCATGCACATACGGCGATGAAGAAAAAATCTCATAAGTTGACGGTATTGCCAAAACATCTAATGCAACTTCTTGATATTTTTCTTTTAACTTCTGAATCATAGGCAAAGTTAAAATTGCATCACCTATAAAAGCAGTTTGTATTATTAAGAATTTTTCCATCTCTTTTAATACTTCCACCGTTTATGCATCCAAAGCCATTGTTCGGGATATTTCCTGATAAAACTTTCCAGATAATTAAACATTCTCTGGTTAAGTTCAATAATTCTTTCTTCTTCATTTTCCGGTAAATCTGCACAACTTATTTCAAAAAAATCTGTTTTATATGAAAAGTCCGGCTGCCTTACCGATATTCCGTAAAGTAAAGGAGCGTTTGTTTTTAATGCTAACACAGCAGGTCCGGGATATACGGTAGCTTTTCGGCCGAAGAAATTTACTCTTAATCCGTCAGAAGGACCTCTTTGATCAGCAACCATGGCAATAATATTTTTTTCTTTAAGTTCTTTATAAACTTGCCTAATTGAGACACCCAAATTGACAACTTTATTTCCCCATTTAGTTCTCATTTCGTCAAGCCATTTAGTAACAAAAGGATTCCGCTGCGGTTTAACCACAACATAGAGAGGCAGCTTTAATTGAGCACCAATAGACAGAGCCATAAATTCCCAATTTCCAAAATGAGCTGACAATAAAAGTAATCCGTTTTTGTTATTATATTTTTCCATTATAAAATCAACATTGCTGCAATTAATTGCTTTTTCTATTTGAGTTTTTGTCATCCATGGAGAATAAAGAATCTCTATAAGAGAAATGGCAAAGCTTTTGTAACAGCCAAATGCAATTTTATTTATTTGTTCTGGTGAATATTCAGGAAATGCTTTTGCTAAATTGTCAATTGTTGTTTTTTTTCTAATTGGAATAAAGTAGAAAAAAACAAATGCAAGAAGTGAAGAAAATTTACGAGAAAGTTTAAGTCCGCAGAACTTAAAAAAATAGCTAAATGCTTTAAATATTATATATTCAATTCTATTCGTCATTCACCATAAGCACAAAAAAATTAAATATTTAAAAATGCGATGAGTAAAGTTAATGATTTGATGGAATTAATGGAAACCTAATTTATGTTTAAATTAGGTTCCCTTGATATATTAATAAAAAGACTATAAAAACAAAGATTAATTTGTACTTATCCTGCTCTGCCAATTACTGTCTTGTAATTCGCCACGCGCTGTAGAGTGGATTAATTGATAATCTGAAAATCCAGTTAAATCAGCAAATACGAAAATAACACCGCCTTGAATATCATTATAGCTCCATATTTCATAAGGCTTAGTATCAATTTCACTTGGGTGCCGATCAATTTCGCTTGGTTCACCATAAATTAACAGAACTCTTCCCCTATCGGTTTTCCATCCTGCTCTATTAAAACTGCCATATTTCTGGTTTGCTTCATGCACTCTTTTCATGTAAGGCTGATAATGCTGATAATCCGGTACTGAAGGATCATCTGCTCGTTTTTTCCAAAAATGGAAGAGGAAATCTCTTTTGGCTTCTACTGTACTAAGCTTTTCGTATTGATCTTTTTCCTGGGAAGTAGCAATATATTTTGCCTCATTAAAAATATTATCACATTCTTCAATTGACATTACTCCGAACGCACTTCCAAGAACCTGTGACTGCTGAGGATTTGCAGTATCAATTACTTTTACATCAGGATTGTAAACGAAAAACCTTTTGGTCGAAGCCATTCCAATATTTTTTGCACTGTCAATTACTGCTATTCTTATTATATAAGTATCAGTAGGATATTTATTAATCGGAATTGAACCAACTTCAACTCTCGATGAAATACCGCCTTTTATATCAGTTAGTTTATTGTAAAATAATCTCCCTTTGCTGTTAGCAACCATTGTACTAATTTTTAAAGGTTCATTAGCTCCACTCATCATGTGCTCATAAACTTCAAAATAATAAAATACTACTGGGATATTTTCTCCAAATACTA
>Ga0102950_1000510_pt1 | contig 11077 bp, 14 predicted proteins | sample SalPon2A_B_D2_MG_FD_78505 | JGI IMG/M metagenome (GOLD analysis project Ga0102950, IMG submission 78505) | Soil microbial communities from South San Francisco under conditions of wetland restoration - Salt Pond MetaG R2A_B_D2_MG | ecosystem: Environmental > Terrestrial > Soil > Wetlands | place...
AGCTCGAGGCGCAGCCGGCCATCGCGAACCGTCACCGAATCACCGAGCATCCGCTTCAGGGGTGAGGGCCCTGTCGCAGCCGGCAAGTGGAGACCCGGGACCACGATGTGCCCGTCGGGCATCTGCTTGAGTGTGACCCGGGGGGCGATGACCGTGAAACCCGCGGGCCTCGCGGCGGTGCCATGCAGCATGGACCAAGCCGTGAAGTCGAGCCGCAACGCCTGCGCGCTGATCACCACCGGAGCCGTGGCCGAGCCGCGCACCCGCAAGTCGCGGAATACCAGGGCGGGCCCCCAGCCATGCCAGACGAGCGAAATGGGGCCGATTTCGACACGCGCATGCAGTTGGGCAGCAACCTGGTGCTGAATTTCATCGTGGTAACGAGGCAGCAGGTTGGCCGACACGCGGAACAGGCCCACCAGGGCACCGGCCAGGATGATGATTCCTGCCAGCGTGCCCAGCGACCATTTCAATAGCCGCCGGCGTGGTTGCTTGCTAGAGCGGGATGACATCGAATTGCCCGGGGTGGTATTGCGTTTCCACCTGCAGTCGAACATTACGTCCCAGCGTACTCGACAACTCGGCGAGATTGGCAGACTCCTCGTCAAGCAGAAGCTCGACCACCTCCGTCGGCGCGAGCACAAGGTATTCGTTGGCTTGGTATTGCCCGTTGAGTCGGATCAGTTCGCGATAGAGATCGAAACACACGCTCTCCGGCGTCTTGACCATGCCCCGGCCGTCGCAATGCGGGCAAGCCTGCATCATGACGTGGCCGAGGCTCTCGCGGGAACGCTTGCGCGTCATCTGCACCAGACCCAGCGAAGAAACTTCGCTGACGACGCAATGCGCCCGATCGCCTGCCAGTTCGCGCTTGAGCGTTTCCAGCACCAGTTGCCGATGCTCCGGCCGCGCCAGGTCGATAAAGTCGATGATGATGATGCCGCCCAGGTTGCGCAGACGCAGCTGGCGCGCAATGACCTGCGCAGCTTCGAGATTGGTCTTCAGGAACGCTTCATCGGAGTTGCGGTTGCCGGTGTAGGCACCGGTGTTCACGTCGACGGTGGTCATCGCCTCGGTCTGGTCGAATACCAGATAGCCGCCGGACTTGAGATTGACCCGCCTTTCGAGTGCGCGCTCGATCTCGTCCTCGACGCCGTAGAGGTCGAATATCGGCCGCTCTCCCTCATACAACACAATGCGTTCGGAAAATCCCGGCAGGAACATGCTAGCAAATTGCTGCATGCGTCCACACCACTCTGCCGAGTCCACGCGCAACTGCGTCACTTGCTCATCCAGCAAATCGCGCATGATGCGCAACGGCAGCGGCAAATCCTCATGCACAAGCGACGGGCACGGAGCGTCCTTCGCCCCGGCTTCCATTACCGCCCAGAACCGGGAGAGGTAAAGCATGTCGGCACGCAACGCGTCATGTGCCGTACCCTCGCCCGCGGTGCGCACAATATAGCCGCCGGTACTGCCCTCGGGCCGGACGAGTTCGACCATTCCGCGCAGCCGCTCACGCTCGACCGCGTCCTCTATTCGCGTGGACACGCCCACGCCGGTGCCGCCCGGCACGTAAACCATGTACCGCGAAGGGATGCTGATCCGGGTGGTCACGCGCGCGCCCTTGGTACCGATCGGGTCCTTGAGCACCTGAACAAGTACGGTCTCGCCTTCGCTCAACAGGGCCTGGATGGCGGGTGCCCCGTCGCCGTTGGAACCGGCCTCCACATACGGCATCTTGGCGACATCGCCGGCGTGCAGGAATGCGTTGCGCTTGTCGCCGATATCAATGAAGGCAGCCTGCATGCCGGGCATGACCCGCGCGACCCGCCCCTTGTAGATGTTGCCGACGATGCCGAGGCGCCGCGGCAACTCGATGTAGAGCTCCTGCACCAGGCCGTGCTCGATGATCGCCGCACGGGTCTCGTAAGGCATGGCATTGACCAGGATTTCAGTGCTCACGTCCCGTGCTCCTTCTAGCCCAGCAATCGCACAACTTCCGACAGCGGCAAGCCGACTACGTTCGTATAGCTGCCTACCACGCGCGAAATAAAGCCGGCCGCCCCGCCCTGGATGGCATAGCCGCCGGCGGCATCCAGCGGTTCCCCGTCTGCCGCGTAACGGGCAATTTCCTCCGGCAGCAGGGAACGAAACCAGACGCGCGATACCACGCAAGCCTCGGCGACGGCGCCGTCCGCGGCCAGCGCCAGCCCGGTGACCACGCGGTGCTCCCCTCCCGACAGCGTTTCCAGCATCTGCTCCGCCTCGGTTGCATTCGCCGGTTTGCCGAGTATCGACGCATCCCGCGCGACGACGGTATCCGCACCGAGAACCCGTTCCCCGGAACGTCCCGCCGCGCTGGCGAGCGCCTTGGCCCGCGCCAGGCGCAGGGCCAGGGCCTCGGGATTTTCCCCGGGCCGCGGCGTTTCATCCACCGCGGCGGGGCGCACCTCGAATTCCAGGCCCAGGCGGCCCAGCAATTCGCGGCGGCGTGGCGAAGCGGAAGCGAGTACCAGGCGTTTCATCCCTCCAGCTTACCCGAGGCGGCGGCCATCGCGTGCCATTCAGGCGCGGTGGTAGGGATGCCCCGTGTTCAGGCTCCAGGCGCGATAGAGCTGTTCGACCACCAGAACCCGCACGAGGGCGTGCGGCAAGGTCAGCGGGGAAAGCGACCAACGCTGATCGGCCCGCTCCAGGCAAGCCGGTGAAAGCCCGTCTGCACCGCCAATCATCAACGCCACGTCGCGCCCGTCCATTTCCCAGGCCGCAAGGCGCTCGGCCAGGATCTTGGTAGACCAGGCGGTTCCGCGCTCATCGAGTGCAACCAGATAATCGCGAGGCCCGACCGCGGCCAGTAATCGTTCCCCCTCCTCGGCACGGGCCCGCTCGACATCACTGCCGTGTCCGCGCGCCGGCGAAATCAGGGGTGCCCGGAATCCAAAAGCAGGGGGCAGCCGGCGGACATATCCGGAAAATGCCTCTTCGGCCCAGCGCGGCGGGCGCCGGCCCACGGCGATAAGGCGGAGGTGCACAGTCAGTCGCTGGCGAGCGGCGCATCCAGCGACCACAGGCGTTCCAGATCATAGAACGCGCGCGTTGCGGGACGCATCAGGTGCACCACGCAATCGGCCAGATCAATGAGCACCCATTCCGAATCGCCGCGTTCCCCCTCGATGCCCAGCGGTTTCTGGCCGTGCTTGCGGGCCGCCTCGACTACCGCCTGGCGCAGGGTTGCGAGATGGCGGTCGGAGTTGCCGCTCGCCACGACCAGGTAATCGGTCAGAGGCGTCTTGCCGCGGACGTCAATGACCACGGGCTCCACCGCCTTGACCTCTTCCAGCGCCGCCACCAGCGCATCGCAAAGAACACGCCCCGGATCGGCGCCCATCTCAGCGTTGCCGGTAGCAGCCTGTTTTTTCGATGTACTCACGTACCACCTCCGGTACCAGAAAATGAATGTCCTCGCCTGCGCTCGCCGCGGCACGCACGGCCGTGGCGGAAATTTCCAGTTGCGTCACGGCTATCAGCACAATGCGGCCTACCGGTGCCTGGGACAGCCCGCCCGGTTCCGCAACCAGCCGGTCACGCGTCAACTCACCCAGTCCGGTGCCGTCCTCGAGGGACCACCCGGGGCGATGTGCCACGGCGATATGCGCCAGCTCCAGCAGTGCCCGCCAGCCGTGCCATCCGGGCAAACCGAGGAAGGCATCGGTGCCGAGCAAAAGCACGAGACGCTCATCGGGCATCTCCTGGCGCAGCGCGGCGAGCGTGTCCAGGGTGTAGGAAGGTCCCTCGCGATAAAGCTCGCGGCGATCGAGCGTAAACCCCCGGACCCCGGCAATAGCAAGCTCCACCATCTCCGCCCTTGCCTGGGGCAAGGCAACCGGGGCTGCCCGATGCGGCGGCTGCCGGCAAGGGACGAAGCGTACTTCATCCAGGCCAAGCACCTGGCGCAACTCAAGCGCGGGGCGCAGGTGTCCGTGATGTATGGGGTCGAAGGTGCCGCCGAATACACCGACTCCGCTCATGCAGCGGTCCCGGGGCGTACCCCCGCCATCGCATAGACGAGGCGTTCCAGGCGCTGCCAGGCATTGCCGGGCTCACGTCCCTTGTTGATGCGGTCGATGCGGGCGGCCTCGACCAGCAAAGCCTGCCACCCTCGCGTGCGGCGCCGGCGCAACGCGGCGTTCACCCGCGAGGCACGGTTGCGCGGCCATACCTGCGGTGGCGGAGCCTGGTGATCATGCGCCCAGGCCAGTCCGCCCAGCAGGCGCAGGTCCCGGGCCAACACCCACAGCACCTGCTCGGGGGCGGAACCCGTTTCGCGCAGGCGGGCGAGCATGCGCAGCGCCATTTGCACATTGCCGGACAGCGCGGCGTCGGCCAAGTCGAAAAGCCCGTAGCGCGCTTCGTCGACGGCGGCTTCGCGGACCGCATCGAGCCCGGTGCGGCCGTCGGCGCCCAGCAGGCCCAGCCGTTCTATGGTCTGTGCCGCTGCATGAAGATTGCCCTGCGCCCGTTCGGCGATCAGCTCGACGCCGTCCCGGGAGACCTGCAGCCCCCGCACGGCAAGCCGCTCCTGGATCCACTGTTCCAGCGCCCGCGCGCCCAGGAGGCGGCATTCGACCAGGACGCCGGCGGCTTCGAGGTGCTTGACCCACGCTGCCTTGAAAGTGCGGTAGTCCGTCCCGAGTACGGTCACCAGGAGCAGGGTATCGGGCGGCGGGTCGGTCGCGAATTCGGCGATGGCCGCCTGGCCGGCGGCATCGATGCGGCCGTTCATGACCTTGACCTCGATAAGGCGCTTGTTGCCGAACAGCGAACCGCCGCTGGCCGCCTCGGCATGCAGGTCGTTCCAGCTGAAGCCCGGCTCGACGAACAGGAGGACGCGCTCATCAAACCCCTGGGCACGGGCTGCCACCCGCACCGCATCCGCCGCTTCCAGCGCGGCATAGGGCTCTTCACCAAGAATCAGGTAGAACGGCTTGAGCTCCTTGCCCAATGCCCTGGACAATCCCTGTGGCGCGAGTTTCAAAAGCCTAGCTGGACACCGTTTCGCATGCGCTCATGATAGCCCATGGTTCCGACCGGATCAGTGGCCTGAGCCGGCACATGAGCCGGTGCGGTGGGCCTTGAGCGTGGTGTGGCCCGTGACCTTCTGGCCGGACATGGTCCCGGCCGTATCGACCGTCCCATGATAGGACGTGGGCGAATCGATCCTCATCCGTCCGTGCATGGTCAGTTCACCGCCGCCTTCGGCACACTTTTGCGTGTACGTGAGCACATGTCCCGAATAGTGGATCGATTCGATCTTGCACTTGCCCTGGCCATCGGCCACGAAATTGCGGCTGTGATTCAGCTGCTTGCGCGTGACACATTTCCTGTTGCTGATCGTGTGGGAAGGCACCTCCATGCTGCCGAACTGGATGTGCGGCGTTACCACATATTCCCAAACACCCGGCTTGATCGCATGCGAAAGATCGGGAACTCCGGCCGCGCTCACGGAAAACGCCGTGGCTCCCAGGACGGCGGCAAACACCAGAATGCGCAATTTACCCATTCGATTCTCCCTCAAACGTTTCGCGGCTTCCGATACGGTTCCGAATCCAGTCTGGCGTCCCGGTCCAGGTGCGCGAAAGGGCTAGTCGTCCCCCGAGCCCTGCCCTTCCCCGGCCCCCGAGTCCCCTGCTTCGCCCTTCTGGCCGCGGCGGAAGCGGGCCAGGCCCGGCGCGACGATGATCGCCAACCCGAAAATCACGAGGATGAACACCCACTGCCAGGTGCTTATTCCGTTGAGTCCCATGGTCCGGTCCGATTAAGTGCAGCTTCCACGATCATACCGCAGCTATACGGGACGCGCTTCAAGCCAGAAGGTTACCGGGCCGTCATTGACTAGGCCTACCTGCATGTGCGCGCCGAAGCGCCCGCAAGCGACCTCGGCATGGCGCCGCCGGGCGGCTTCGGCCAGGCGCGCGAATAGCGCCTCGCCCTGGGCCGGCGGTGCCGAACGTCCCAGCCCGGGCCGCATCCCCTTGCGGGTGTCGGCAGCGAGCGTGAACTGGGGCACCAGCAGCAAACCGCCCCCGGTATCCGCCAGGCTGAGGTTGAGCCGCCCCTCTGCGTCGCCAAAGACCCGGTACCCGACAATGCGCTCGGCCAGCCGCTCGGCCTGGGTCTCCGTATCATCCCGCTCGACGCAGACCAGAACCAGCAATCCTGCGCCAATGGTGGCGACCCGCTCGCCATCGACATCCACGAAGGCTTCCGTTACGCGCTGCAGGAGCCCGATCATGCCGGGAATCGCCGATGCATTTGTCTAAAAAATCCTACAGACATTCCTGAAAACTTATGCCACTCTGTACGCGAGGGTTGCGGGAGGTGCCCGTCCTGTTGGGGCGGATCCGCCGATTCGGAGTCTGACTTCGAGGATCGCAACCTCCTCCGAGGGGCTTGGCCCCGGCTTTGGCCGGGGCCATTTTTTTGCCCGATTCAAAGCTCCAGCATGATCGCATCTTCTTCCGGCGAAGGCAGGAAGCCGCGATCCCCGTAATGCGTAAAAATCCGGTCGACCACGTCGATCGGCTTGTCGACCAGGTGAACCAGGTCAAGATCCTCCTCAGCGATCGTGCCATGGGCCAGTAGCTGGTTGCGGAACCAGGCCAGCAAATCCCGCCAGAACTCGGTGCCCAGAAGAATGATGGGTATGCGCCGGCTTTTCTGCGTCTGGACGAGTGTCAATATCTCAAAAAACTCATCCAGCGTACCGAAGCCGCCGGGCATGATCACATAGGCGGAGGCGTATTTCACGAACATGACCTTGCGGGCGAAGAAGTGACGGAACGATAAGGTGATGTCCTGGTAATCGTTCGCCTTCTGTTCGTGGGGCAACTGGATATTAAGCCCGACCGAGGGCGATTTGCCGCGGAAGGCCCCCTTGTTGGCCGCTTCCATCAACCCGCCGCCCCCGCCGGTTACGACCGAAAACCCCGCCCGCGAGAGTTCGTAGCCGAGTTCCTCGGTCAACTCATAATAAGGATGACCCGGCTGGACCCGGGCCGACCCGAAAAATGAAACGGAAGGGCGTATCCGGGCCAGCCGCTCATAACCCTCGACGAACTCGGCCATGATCTGGAAAATCTTCCATGACTCGCGCGAGAGCATCCCGTCGTTGACCGGCTCCTGACGCGAATGCGCACCCGGCAGCTCGTACCCATCCTTTTTCTTCATGTTTCACTCCGCTTTTCCAGCCGTCTCATGAATATCTGCATTTCCCGGCCAGCCTGGCGGTCGCCATGCCGCTCGGCTATCTCCAACCCGTTTTCCCAGGCGGCACGAGCCTCGGCCTCGCGGCCGGCCGCCGCCAATGCCCGGCCATAGAATTTCCATGCGGCGGTGTAGTCCGGATCCTGTTCCAGGGCCCGTTCGAGATGCGCGGCGGCGGCATCCGAATCACCGCGTGCCAGGCAAGCCTGCGCCAACGAAACACGAAGCTGCGGCGCGTCCTTCCCCGATTCGAGCAACGCTTGCAGTTTCTCTTCCATACCCATTCCATCATCATACGGGAAGCATCTGCCGGACCCACCGGAATCCGGGCGCGAAACCGGCTCAGGCCAGACGTGGCGGCGAAGGTTGGCGGCTGCGGCGGAGAAAACGCAAGGCCAGCAATATCCCGGCCACACTCAATCCCGCGATGAGCCCCACCCAGACACCGACCGGGCCGAGTTTCAGGCCGAACCCGAACCACCAGGCCAAGGGAAGTCCCGTTCCCCAATAGGCCAGCACCGTGATACCCATGGGGATACGCACATCCTTGAGCCCCCGCAGGGCGCCGGCGCTCGCCACCTGCAATCCATCCGAGAGTTGAAAGGCCGCGGCAAGCACCAGCAGACGGGCCGCCAGGCCGACCACGGCTGCGCTGGTCGTGAAAAGCTCGGCGATCGGTCGCCGGAAACCCAGAATGAGCGCGGCAGCCAGCAGCTCGAACGCCAAAGACAGGCCGATGCCCACCCAGCCTGCCCGCCGAGCCTCCGCCTCGCGCCCGGCGCCCACCGCTTGCCCTACCACAACGGCAATGCCGGTCGCCAGCCCCATCGGGAACATGAACGAGAACGAGGAGACCGCGATGGCAATCTGGTGGGCCGCCGCCGTGACCGCCCCGAATGACGCCATCAGCAGGGCCACGGCCCCGAACAAGCTTACCTCGGCAAAAAGCATGATGCCTATGGGCACCCCCAGCCCGGCCAGTGACTTCAATTCGGCAGGATGCGGCGGATCGAAGCGCGTGAAAAGCCCTAATGGCCGATAACGCCTGCGGGACAGGCCGATATAGGCAAGCATGACGCCGAGCTGCATCCACATCGCCAGCGCGGACGCATAGCCGCAGCCCACCGCCCCCATGCCCGCCAAGCCGAGCCCGCCATACATGAACCAGTAATCAAGCGGGATATTCGCCAAAAATGCCACCAGCGCCACGTACAGCATGGGGCGCGTATGGCCGATTCCCTCGCTGGCGAAGCGCAATACGAGGTAAAGATAGATCGCGGGCAGCCCCCACGCCATTGCAATGATGTAGGTGGTCGCTTCGCGTGCCAGGCTACTTTCTATATGCAATGCCGCGAATAGCGGAGAACAGAACCTGAAGCCTGCCATCAGGGAGCCCGCAAGCAACAGTGCGAGCCACGCCCCCTGCCGCACCAACGGCCCGATGGCGTGAGTGCGTCCCGCCCCGTGCAACTGGGCACTCGAGGGACTGATGGCGGCAAGGACCCCTAGCGCCAACAGGAAAAAGGGGATATAGACGCTCGCCCCCACCGAAATCGCAGCTAGGTCATGCGCCGACAGCCGGCCCGCCATGACCGTGTCAGTCAGCTGCATGCCCGTGGTCAGCAAATTGTTCGCGATCAACGGCAGCGCAATCGCCGTCATCCGCCGGGCAAGCACGCGGCGCGGTGGCAGCAGGGACGGCAAACACGGGCTGGACATGCTCATGCCGGATGGGTCGCAGGCAAGGCGACGATGATAACGGCTTGTGAAGGTTGACGAACGCACCTTATAATGAGTTTAAATCGCGATGGAGCGCGCAATGAACCAACCTGCGCTCGCCAAGCGACTGCAGTCCGCCGGAATCGGCCCCACCTCGCAGCGGCTGCGTATTGCCGAAGTGTTGCTGGATTCACCACGCCATTTATCGGCCGACCAGGTCCTTGCGGAAGTCAACCATACCGCCGCCGCCGTATCCAAGGCCACGGTCTACAACACGCTGCGCCTGTTCAGCGAACGCGGTCTGGTACGCGAAATCGTCGTCAACCCTGACCGGGTTTTCTATGACTCCAGCACGGCGCCGCATCATCACTTTTACAACACTGACACGGGCGAGCTGACGGACATCCCCGCGGAAGCGGTGACGATCAGCGGCCTGCCCCCGGCCCCCCAGGGCACCGAAGCCGAGCAGGTGGACGTTATCGTGCGGATACGCCAGCGCGCGGCCTGCTGACAGCCCCACCGCCCGCGCACCGCAAAGGGGCGCAAAGCGTGTCCCAACCTGCTAGAATTGCCACCCCGTGCCGGAATAGCTCAGCTGGTAGAGCAACGCATTCGTAATGCGTGGGTCGGGGGTTCAAATCCCTCTTCCGGCACCATCTCAAACACCGGGCGACACAGGTTATTAATAAGAATTCAGGGGTCCGGGAACCCGGCTGGATTCGCGACCGGGGCCTGCCGGCTCAATCGCCGCGGGAATCAGGCCTTTCCGGGCTGGCGCTTGTAGCGGGTATTGAGCAGGTAATCCCATAGCGGCGTGGTCACGCCGTAGTTCTTGTCCGCGTGGTAGTGATGTATGTGGTGAACCGCCGCCCATCGCATGAGAATCCGGTTACGGAAACGCACGTGATGGATGATGAAGTGGCTGAACCCATACAGTACGTAGCCGAGCGTCACCGCGGCCATCATGAAGCAGGCGAATCCGACGGGCAGAAACAGCGAGAAGAAGGCTGTAAGGCCGATCGACAGCGCCGCCGGCAGGAAAAACGGCAACGCGTCGTATCCCAGCGGATTTTCATGATGCTTGCGGTGCCCTTCGGCAAAGAGCGGGATGCGCGTGTGAAACAGCCAGCGATGGAAGCCATACTCGGTGAAGCTGTAACCGAGGAATCCGATGGCAACAGCCATCGGAATCATGCCGACGCCGCCCGTGTTGTGCCGCCAACCCAGATAGACCAGCGCCACTATGAGCGAGATATCCAAGCAGTATTCGGCCCAGTAATTGGTACGGGTCGTGGACAGCCGAGCCAAGGTTTTTGCCAGCGAACCCGCAATGTATCCAGCGGTTTTTTTCAGCATATCCACTACCTTACAGGAAAATCTGCAGGAAATCCCATAACCCTCGATTACCTAAAGTTAATGCTCCGGCCAGGAATTGCTGAGGCAACGGCCAGGCAGGAATACCGGAATCGAGCTGTATCGCTCGCCACGGAGACCCCCGGAACGGGCAGATCCAGACACGGATTATGCCGCAGCTTGAAGGCGCATCCAAGCCACCCGCGCGGGATCGCGCTTGCCACCATCCCTGATGACGCCCGAATGCCCGCAACAGTGGCGACTTGTATCATGGCCGCGTTGACACCGAAGGCTCCCGGGAATCGTGACAACCGAAGTTTCCATCCGCGGCCGTTTCGCACCCACGCCGAGTGGACCGTTGCATTTCGGTTCCCTCGTCGCAGCGTTGGCGAGCTGCCTGGATGCACGGTCGCGCGGGGGCGAGTGGCTCTTACGCATCGATGACCTGGATCGCGACCGGGAAGTCGCAGGCTCCCGTGAAGCCATCGTCGAGGACCTCATGGCGCTGGGGTTCCGATGGGACCGCCCCGAGCTGTCCCAGCATGGGCGGGAAACCCGTTATCGCCGGGCCGTCGATCGGCTACTCGAGGCCAAACTGGCGTTCCCGTGCGCCTGCACACGAAAGGATATCCAGGAACACGGCGAACCCGGCGAACATGGGGCGGTTTATCCCGGCACTTGCCGCAACGGGCTGCCGCCCGGCCGGGCCGCCAGGACTATCCGGCTCCGCGTGCCCGAC
>Ga0102950_1000511_pt1 | contig 11077 bp, 11 predicted proteins | sample SalPon2A_B_D2_MG_FD_78505 | JGI IMG/M metagenome (GOLD analysis project Ga0102950, IMG submission 78505) | Soil microbial communities from South San Francisco under conditions of wetland restoration - Salt Pond MetaG R2A_B_D2_MG | ecosystem: Environmental > Terrestrial > Soil > Wetlands | place...
CGCGCCAGATTCGGCGACGCGACTTCTTCGATTCCGCGTCACCCGGAGATGGCCATGCGACGCCTCACCCGTCCGATCCCGCTTGCGGTCTACGCCCTGCTCCTGCCGGCCGCCGCGGCCGCCCAATCGGCCCTCCCGGTCGACCGGGGCCTGCCGCGCGAGCACGCGCCCGAGCCCACGACGGCCGCCATCACGCCGGCGGACCTCATGACCCGCCTGTACATCTTCTCCGACGACTCGATGCTGGGCCGCCGCACGGGTGAGCTGGGCGACGTCAAGGGCACGAGCTACATCGCCCGCGAGATCGAGCGCATGGGGCTGGTCCCGGCCGGGGACGGCGGCACCTACTTCCAGACGATCCCGCTCAAGACGCGCGCTCTGAGCGACAGCTCGAGCTTCGTGGTGGGCGGTGGCCTCCTGAAGCTCCTCGACGACTTCGTCCCGATCACGCCCCGCTCCTTCGATGCCTCGTCGCTCCCGATCGTGTACGGTGGCGTGGTGGGGGACGCCTCGCATCCCCTCAGCGCCGACCAGGCCAGGGGCAAGCTCGTGGTGTTCGGCGTCGCGCCGGGCGTGTCGCTGCGCCGCCTGTTCCGCTCCGCGCCGGCCGTCCAGGGGGCCGCGGCGATCGCGGTCGCCGCCCTGGACAGCGTGCCGGCTCGGTTCCGCGCCTTCTTCACGCGCCCGCGCATGTTCGTGGACGACCAGCCGCAAGGCTCGGAGCAGACGCCCGTGTTCCTGGTGAGTGAGGCGGCCGCCGGGAAGATGTTCTCCGCACCCCCGGCGGGCCTGTCCCCCGGCACCGCGGGCGGATCGGCCGCGATCCACGTGCGCTACTCCCTCGAGCCCGTCCCGTATCCGGCCCGCAACGTGGTCGGGATCGTGCCCGGCAGCGACCCGAAGCTGAAGCACGAGTACGTGGCCATCGGAGCGCACAACGACCACCTGGGCGTGGGCCGGCCCATGGACCACGACTCCATCATGATCTTCAACCACGTCGTGCGTCCGGAGGGGGCCGATGACGGCGGCAAGCGGGCCACGCCGGCCCAGCAGGAGGAGGTCGATTCCCTGCTGGCCGTGTACCGCAAGAGCCACCCCGACCGGATGGACTCCACCTACAACGGCGCCGACGACGACGGGTCGGGCTCGGTGTCGGCCCTGGAGATCGCCCAGAAGCTCCAGGCCATGGACCCGCACCCGAAGCGTTCGATCCTGTTCGTGTGGCACGTGGGCGAGGAGGAGGGGCTGTACGGCTCGCGCTACTTCACCGACCATCCCACGGTGCCGCGGGATTCGATCGTGGCGCAGCTCAACATGGACATGGTGGGCCGCGGCGACGCCACCGACGAGACGGGCCGCACGAAGGACGGCCAGCCGCTGCACGGCGGGCCGAACTACGTGCAGCTGGTGGGCTCGCGCCGGCTGTCCACGGAGCTCGGAGACCTGATCGAGAAGGTGAACACCGAGGACGGGCACGACCTGACGTTCGACTACGCGATGGACGCCAACGGGCACCCCTCCAACATCTACTGCCGCAGCGACCACTACTCCTACGCGCGCTATGGCATCCCGATCACCTTCTTCACCACGGGACTCCACTCGGACTACCACCAGGTGACCGACGAAGCCGAGAACATCGACTACCCGCACATGGCGAAGGTGGCCGACCTGGTCGCCGATGTGGCCGTGCACGTGGCGGACCTGGACCACCGGCCGGTGGTGGACCACCCCGTGCCCGACCGGAACGCGCCCTGCCAGCAGTAGTTGCGCGAGGGCATTTCCCCACAAGACGCCTCGACCGGAGCCCCACGCGGGGCTCCGGATCCTCCCGACGGCCGGAAGGAGCCGTCCCGTCCACAATTAGGCGGGGGCATCCAGCCCCCGGTGGACACGGGAGGAGCGTCATGTCGGATTACGACGACGTGCATGGAGCGCATCCGGGGACGGCGACCGCGAAGGGCGACGCACCCGCGCCGGCCTGGCGGGCGGGCGCCGGGAGTGGGACGGCGGTCCTCGAGCCGGAGGTCGAGATCCCGGCTCACCCCACGGTTCAGACGGAACACCCCGGTCGGGCGCGGGACATGGCCCGCACCGCGGGACTCGAGGACGAGCGCCGCGAGCGGGTGGTCCACCAGCAGCGCCTCGTCCTCGGGGTCGCGCTGCTGGCCTCGGTCGGGATCCATGCGGCCATCTTCAGCTGGTCGCCGGACTTCCACAGCGACAGCATGGCCACGTCCTCGAGGGCGCTACAGTCGATCCAGCTGCCGCCGGACGTCAAGATCCCGCCTCCGCCCCAGTCCATCGCACGACCGGCCACGCCCAAGGTGGCGGCCACCGACGTCAGCCCCGAGCTGACGATCGCGCCGACGACCCTGGAGGCGAATCCGGCCTCCGCCCTGCCGCCTCCTCCGCCCGCCGTGGGAGGGAACCCGGCCGACCGGCCCACGTTCATCCCCTTCGACGTGCCGCCCAAGCTCCTGAACAAGGGGGAGATCGAGCGGCTGTTGGCGAAGCTCTACCCTGCCTCGCTCCGTGACGTGGGCATCGGGGGGGCCGTGGTCGTCTGGGCGTACGTGGACGTGCAGGGCAAGGTGCTCAAGACCTTCATCAAGGACTCGAGCGGCTATCCGAGCATGGACGCGGCGGCGGCCCAGGTGGTCCAGAATATGACCTTCAAGCCGGCTATCAACCGGGACCAGCCCATCGCCGTGTGGATCTCCCAGAAGGTGACCATGAGCGTCACCCGCTAGTCGGAAGCCGGCCGGCCTCCCGCTCGATCCTGGCCGCGCGGCGCGGTCTCGGGGCCGCGCCGCTCCACGAAAGCCCGCAGCCCCGCCTCGTACTCGGGCGAGCGCATTCCCTCCAGAACGACCTCCACTTCCCGGCGGAGCGCCTCCTCCAGCGCCTCGCGGGCGGTTTCCCGGAGCAGACGCCGGGCGGCCCCCACCCCTCCGGGCGCGGCGCTGGCCATGATCCCGGCCACCTCGAGCGCCTTCGCCCCCGGGTCCATCGCGGACACCACCGCCGAGGCGAAGCCGGCCGCCCGCGCCTCCTCGGCCTCCACCTCGCGCCCGGTGAGGAGCCAGTCGAGGGCCCGGCCGGAGCCCACGAGCCGCGGCAGGAGGTACGAGGCCCCGTTGGTCGCCGACAGTCCGCGGCGCGCCTCCGGGAAGCTGATCGTGGCGCCGCGGGCCATGATCCTGAGGTCGCAGGCGGCGGCGATCTCCGCCCCCAGTCCCACGGCCGGACCGTTGAGGGCGGCCACCACCGGGACCGGGCCGTCCACGATGCGGCGGGTGACGTCCTGCAACCGCTCGAGGCGCCGCCGGGCTTCGGCCTCGCTCTCCCCGGCGGCCCTGACCGCCTCGAGCTCGTAGAGGTCGATGCCGGCCGAGAACGCCCTCCCCGCTCCGGTGAGCACCAGGACCGCCGCGCCATCGCGGCTCGCGGCCTCGCCGAGCAGGTGGAGGAGCTCGCGCAGCATGGCTGCCGACAGGGCGTTGAGCGACCCGGGCCGGTCCAGCGTGATCACGCCGACCCGTCCTCGCATCTCCCACCTGACGCGTCCGGAGTCCTTCACCGCCACCTCCCCTGCCGTCGGTCCCACGCACCCGTGACCGGGTCCCCGTCCGGTGCGGCCAGCCTCGTCCTGGCGATCTTCTGCGATGGCGTGAGGGGGAAGCGGTCCACGTAGCTCCAGTAGCGGGGCACCTTGAAGGACGCCAGCCGCCCCTCCGCGAACGCCGCCAGGGCCTCGGGCGGCGTGACGGTCGGGTCGACGCCCTCGACCAGCTGGACGTAGGCCCGGACCTCCTCGCCCCGCAGGTCGTCGGGCACGGCCACGCACGCGGCCTCGCGCACCCGGGGGTGGGCCCGCAGCGCCGCCTCGACCTCGGCGGCCGCGATGTTCTCGCCCGCCCTCCGGATGACGTCCTTGAGGCGGCCGAGGTGCCGGTAGCCGTGGGCCTCGTGGCGCACCCGGTCCCCGGTCGGGGCCCAGCCATCCGCCGTGAGCCACCCGGTGTCCGGCCCCTCCCCGGACCAGTAGCCCAGCATCGTGTCGGGTCCGCGCACCTGCATCTCCCCCTCCTCCCCGTCGGCCACGGGGCGGCCCGTCCCGTCCACCACCCGGACCTCGCGCCCCGGCACCGGCTCGCCCATGGTTCCCGACCCGACCGAGTCCGCGTCCTCCACCGGAGCCATGAGCACGACGCCGAGCTCCGTCGTCCCGTACGTCTCCCGCCACGGGCAGCCCCAGCGCGCCTCGAAGGCGGCATGGCGGTCGGCTGGGATGCCGGAGCACAACACGAGGCGCACCCGATGCCCGCGGTCGAGCTCCGGGTCGGGCGGACTCCGGAACAGGTAGGAGGGCATCGTGCCGATGCAGTAGAAGAAGGTCGCCCCGGCGTCGCGGACCTGTCGCCAGAAGGTCGAGACCGAGAAGCGCGGCAGCACGACCAGCGGCATCCCGGCCACGAGGCACAGGACCAGGTTCCAGGTGGGGTCCATGTAGTGGAAGGGCTGGGCGGTGAGGGCCACGTCCTCCGGTCCGAACCGCCCGTACGCCTGCATGGTGGCGGCCAGCCGGAGCCAGTAGCCGTGCGTGAGCCCACAGCCCTTCGGGAAGCCGGTGGTGCCGGACGTGTACTGGACGCACACCACCGTGTCCAGATCCGGCTCGCCGACGGGTGGAGGCGCCTGCCCCGACTCCACGCCGCTCGCCCGGAGCTCGCCGGGACCACCGACCCAGCGCACATCGGGACAGCGCGCGCCGAGCGCCTCCAGCTTCGCGGCCGCCTCGGGCCCGGCCACCACGGCCCGCGCGCCCGAGTCGAGCAGCACGTGGGCGAGGTCCTCGTCGCCATACCCGGGATTCACGGGCACGACGGGCGTCCCGGCGCGCGCCGCCGCCAGCCACGCCACGGGGAAGTCGATCCCGTTGGGGAGCATGAGGGCGATGCGGTCGCCGGGCTGGAGGCCGAGGGCTCCGATCCCGGCGGCCAGGAGGGCGCTGTCCTCGGCGACCGCGCCGAAGGTCGCGCTCCGTCCCTCGAAGCGGAAGAAGTCCCCATCCGCCCGCTCGGCCGCGCGGCGCTCGAGCAGACGAAGGATCGACCCGTACGTGTCCGGGTCGGCGGGCGGACGCGGCGCGGAGAACATGCCGACATTAGAGGCGGGGACGGGCGCTCCGGCAACCGCGCCACGGCCCGATCTGGACCTCGCGCGGCCGCCTGGTTAGGCTGGAGGGAATCGCCGATCCGATCCTCCCCGGTCGGGCTCGGACCCCGCCGTCGCCGCCCCAGCTTCGGGAGCGAGCCCATGCCCGAGACGCCACGAGGACTGCAGCTCCGGGAGGGCGACGTCCTCCTGATGGTCGGAACCACCAAGGGCGCCTTCCTGTTCCGGTCGGACGCCGATCGGAAGCGCTGGGAGATGGACGGCCCGCACTTCCCGGGCGAGGAAGTCTACGCCCTCGCCTTCGACCGGCGCGGCGGGCGGCGTGACCTGTGGGCCGCGCCCGCCAGCGCCTTCTTCGGGACGACTCTCCGGAAATCCGTCGACGGGGGCGCCACCTGGTCCGGGAAGGACGAGCGACCCGTGCGCTTCCCGGAGACCTCCGGCCTCTCGCTCGAGCGAATCTGGCAGATCCGGCCCGGCCGGGACCACGAGCCGGACCGGCTCTTCCTGGGGGTCGAGCCCACCTGCCTGTTCGAGAGCGCCGACGGCGGCGAGAGCTGGACCGCCGTGGCCGGCCACCTGGAGCACGAGCACCGGGCTCACTGGACGCCGGGCAACGGGGGCCTGTGCCTGCACACGATCCTCCCGGATCCATCCTCGTCCGAGCGAATGCTGATCGCGCAATCCACCGGGGGCGTGTACCGGACGGACGACGGGGGCGCGACGTGGCGGGCCCGCAACGCGGGCGTGCGGGCCGAGTTCCTGCCGGACAGGTATCCGGAATTCGGACAGTGCGTGCACAAGGTCGCGCACCACCCGGCCCGGCCCGAGCGTCTCTTCCTGCAGAACCACTGGGGGCTCTACCGGAGCGACGACTGGGGCGACTCGTGGGAGGACGTGGCCGACGGCGTCCCCTCGGACTTCGGCTTCTGCATGGCCGTCCACCCGCACGATCCCGATACCGTCTATATCGTGCCCCTCGAATCGGACGGATTCCGCTGCACGCCGGGGGCGCAGCTCCGGGTGTACCGGACGCGTGACGCCGGGACGTCGTGGGAGCCGATGACCCGGGGACTGCCCCAGGAGAACGCCTACGAGACGGTCCTGCGCGACGCCCTCGACGTGGACTCCCTGGACGCGGCGGGGGTGTACTTCGGCACCCGGAGCGGCCGCGTGTACGCCTCGCGGGACGACGGCGAATCGTGGGAGGCCCTGCAGGAGGAGCTCCCCCCGGTCGTGTGCGTCAAAGCGTCGGTCGTGGGCCCGGCGTGAGCGTGGTCGTGGTCCTCCCGGCGCCCCTCCGGGAGCTGGCGGGAGGTGAAGCGTCGGTCCCGCTGGCGGGATATCCCGGGACGGTCGGCGAGGCGCTCGCGGCCCTGCGGACGGAGCACGCGGCGGTCTACGACCGCATCGTCACCGAGCAGGGCGAGGTCCGGCAGCACGTCAACCTGTTCGTGGGGACGACGAGCGTGCGCCGGACAGGGGGGCTGGACACGCCCCTGGAGCCCGACTCCGAGATCCTGGTGCTGCCCTCCGTCAGCGGCGGGTAGGACCGGACCGGCGCGGTCCCGGCTCCATCCCGCCGGGCCGCACGCCGGCGGACCCGGGGTGCATCATGCCGGGCCCCATGCCCGGACCCATGCCCGGTCCCATGCCCGGTCCCGTGCCCGGACCCATCATCCCCGGCATCATGTGGTGCATGCGCTCCAGCATGTGCGCGTGGCGCGCGTCGAGCCAGCGCTGGAACTCGGTCCGACGGTCCTGCGGGAGAGCCTCCATGAGGCGGGCGTGCGCGCGCATCGTGGCCGCCCGCAGGGAATCGGGGCCGGCCGCGGCGGCCCGCGCGATCTCGGGCTGCAGGCTGTCCAGAAGCGCAGCCACCCTGTCCCGAGTGGCCCCGTCGAGTCCGAGGGCGTCGGCCATGCTCGCGACGGTGAGAGGCGGAGCCGGTGCCGCTCCCGCCGACCGGGCCGTCCAGGCTCGATCGGCCACGACCCCGGCCACGGCGCCGAGCCCGAACAGGACCGCGGCGATGAGACCGGCCTGCCAGCGAGGCCCCGGACTCCACGGGCTCATCGGGCGGCTCCCTGCAGGACGATCTGGGCCAGGATCGGATCCGCCTCGCTCCCCAACCCCTGCCACACCGCCGCGGCCGTCCCCTCCCCCGCCATCGCGGTCAAGCTGAAGGTGCCGGCCTCGGCCGGGGGAGAGGAGGGCGACGGGAGCACCTGTACCACGAGCATCGCGGCCGCGGCCGCGAGCGCCGCCGCTCCGACGGCGGCCCGCCAGCGCGCCGCGAGCAATGTCCACCAGGGCGTCGCCACGCGCGGCGCCGGCCGATCGCCGCCCTGTCTCGCCAGCTCGGCCAGACGCGGCTCGGCGGCGCTCATGAGCTCCCGGAGACGGCGATCCCACACGCGGGGCTCGCCACCCTTCGCCGGTCCGGCCGGATCCGGCAGCCACTCGGGCGGCAATGGTTCGGGCCTATCGTACGTCATCGTCCCTCTTCTCCCCCCAGGAGGGGTTCCAGCTCCGTTCGAAGCTTCCGCCGTGCATGGTGAACGTGCGATCGCACGGTTCCCTCGGAGATCCCCATCAAGCGGGCCGTCTCCGCCGAGGTGTAGCCCTCGATGTCGAACAGGCGAAAGGCCGTGCGTCTCTTGTCCGGCATGTGCGCCAGGACCCCGTCGACCAGGGAGCGGATCTCCGTCCGCTCCATCGAAGTACCGGGGTTGGCCGACGCGGAGGCCAGGTCATCCCCTGCGTCCTCCGTGCGCCAGCGCCTCCGGTGGTCGAGTCGGTTTCGGGCCACGTTCCGGGCGATCTGGTACAGCCATGGAGCGAACGACCGGTCCGGATCGAAGCCTTCGATGGCCTCGAGAGCCCGCAGGAAGGTCTCCTGCGCGGCGTCCTCGACATCGGCGGGCTCGGGAAGGAACGAGCCCACCACGGCGTGGATCGGACGCAGGTACCTCCGGGCGAGCTCCGCGAACGCCTCGCGCTCGCCGGCCTGGACGCGGCGGGCCAGGAACTCGTCGGGCGTGCCGACCACGTCGCCCCCCGGCATGGTGTCGAAGCCATGTCCGCCTCCCGCCATCGACCCTCGTCGTTCATGTCGAGCTCACGGTCCGCAGGACGGCCGGATCGGCCGCGAGGCTCCGATCCGACCTCCCCTCGCGCCGCGCGATGCGGCCTCGATCGTCGGGCTACCGGCCCTGCGGAGTGCCGCCCGCGCTCGTCGAGTCAGCGCCCTGGGGCTTCGCCTGCAGGTACGGACAGTTGGCCGGGCCCATGCCCTGGCCCATGCCCTGGTGCATGCCCTGGCCCATGCCCTGGCCCATGCCCTGGTGCATACCCTGGCCCATGCCCTGGTGCATGCCCTGGCCCATGCCCTGGCCCATGCCCTGGCCCGTTCCGCCACGCATGCCCTGGCCCATGCCGAGACCCGGCATCCAGTCCTGGCGCAACGCGGACATGAGCTGCTGACGCTGGTCGGGAGTGAGCTCCGGCATCAGGCTGGTGAGCGCCTCGTGCATGTCGGTGCGCACGGCCATCGCCTGCTCGTGGATCGCGCTGCCGCGCGTCAGCGCGCCGGCGAGCCTGTCCAGGTTGGACATCAGGGGCTTCGCCGCATCGCTCGAGAGGCCGAGCTGCGTCGCCAGGGCCTGGCCGTCCTTCGGAAGGGTCGGCTCCTGGGCGGTCAGCGCGGTCTGTGCCATCAGCCCCACGAACATCGTGGCGGCGGCCATCGTGGTCCATCGCTTCAACGGCGACATGGTCTCCTCCTCCATCGGGTGTCCGGGACGGTCGGGCGATCGATCTCCGCCGCCGTCGCTCACCCCTCCCTACAGGTGGACCGAGAAAACGTTGAACCGACGCCGGGGCGAGTCGGACCGCCGGACCAGCGGGAGGCGCTGCGCGCGGGACCCGGTGGCCCGGCGGTTCGGTTCGGCCGCCGGGGCCCTCAGCCAAGCCGCCGCAAGGCCGAGCGCGCCGCGTGGAAGCCGCACATGCCGTGCACGCCGCCGCCCGGGGGCGTGGAGGCGGAGCACAGGTAGAGCCCCTCGACCGGCGTGGCGTACGGATCCAGCCGTGCGGCGGGCCGGAACAGGAGCTGGCCGAGGTCCGCCGCGCCGCCGTTGATGTCGCCGCCCACCATGTTCGGGTTGTGGGCCTCGAGCCCGGCCGCCGTTCTGGTGGATCGGTCCAGCACCACGTCCCGGAAGCCCGGCGCGAAGCGCTCCACCTGGCGCTCGACCGTGTCCGTGAAGTCGCGGTCCGAGCCGCGGGGGACGTGGATGTAGCCCCACGCGATGTGTCGCCCCTCGGGTGCCCGGGAGGGATCGAACAGGGTGGGCTGTGCCACGAGGACGAAGGGGCGCTCGGGGTCGCGGCCCTCCCACGCCTCCCCGGCCGAGGCCGCGATCTCCTCCAGGGTCCCGCCCAGGTGCACCGTCCCGGCCCGCCGGCACGCCCCGGCCCGCCACGGGATCGGCCCGGACAGGGCCCAGTCCACCTTGAACACGCCCGGACCGTACCGCCAGCGGGCGAGCCGGCGTCGGTAGCCGAACGGCAGGCGCTCGCCGGTCACGTCCAGGACGCGGCGTGGAGTCAGGTCCAGGAGGACGGTCTCCGCTTCTCCGAGCTCCGCCAGCGACGCCACCTCCCTCCCGGTCACGATCTCGCCTCCGTGCTCGCGGATCACCTCTGCCAGCGCCGCGGCGATCCGGCCCGATCCGCCCCGCGCGAACGGCCACCCGACGGCGTGCCCGGCGAGGCCGAGGACGAGTCCGAACGCGGCCGTCGGAATCGACCCGAGCGGCTCGAACGTGTGCGCCGCCAGACCCGCGAACAGGGCCCTGGCCCTGGGGCCGGAAAAGCGGCTCCGGGCCAGGCCCGCCGCGGAGCGGAGCGCGAGCCACCCGAAGCGGGCCATGACGACCGGATGGCGGGGAACCCGGAGGAGCGGGGAGAGCACGTCGTCCAGCAGCGCTTCCCAGCCATCGAGCAATGGATCGACCAGCGACCGGTAAGCCGCCCGGTCCGGGGGATCCAGGGTGTCGGCGGTTTCCCGGGGAGAGCGCCGGAGCTCGGCCGCCGTGCCGTCGTCGAACGGGTGGGCCATGGGCGCATCGGGGTGCACCCAATCCAACCCGTACCGTTCCAGGGAGAGGCTCCGGAAGAACGGGGACGCGACCCCCAGGGGATGCACGGCCGCGCACACGTCGTGGAGGTAGCCGGGTCGGGTGAGCGCGGCGCTCCGCAGGCCGCCCCCGATCTGGGCGTCGGCCTCGAACACGATCGGCGGGTGACCGGCCCGGGCCAGGGCCGCGGCGGCGGCCAGGCCGTTCGGGCCGGAGCCGACGACTGCGACGCGGCGCTGGTCCACGTGGCCTCCAATTCCGCACGACGACGGGGCCGCGGACCCGGCGGTCCCCGGTGAGATTTCGCCCTCCGCCTCTCACTTCGGCGGGCCCGTAAGGTCGGCGACGGAGCGCCGTCCGGCCAGCGGGCCTCCCGGCGCGTCCACGCGGTCGGCGACGCCGCGTGCTCCGGGGATCGTCACGAGCCGGAGGGAGGTGAAGCGACCCCCCGCCCGGACTTCGGCGAGGGGCCGCCCCGGAAGCGAACGCGCTCCTCGGTCAGCGCACGGCCATCCCGTTCGCCGTGGCCGGCAGACCGGAGGCCCCCGGCAGGAGCGTGAGGCTGCCGTCGGGCCCGAGCCGGAACACGCTCACCTGGTGCAGGCCCGAGCTGAGCACGTACAGGTAGCGCCCATCCAGGCTGAACGCCGCGTCGAGAGGGACGCTCCCGGGACCGGTCACCCCGGTGCGCCCATCGGCGTCCAGCAGGTGCAGGCTTCCGCCGCGCCCGATGCGGAGACCGGTGACGCTGCCGC
>Ga0102950_1000512_pt1 | contig 11069 bp, 9 predicted proteins | sample SalPon2A_B_D2_MG_FD_78505 | JGI IMG/M metagenome (GOLD analysis project Ga0102950, IMG submission 78505) | Soil microbial communities from South San Francisco under conditions of wetland restoration - Salt Pond MetaG R2A_B_D2_MG | ecosystem: Environmental > Terrestrial > Soil > Wetlands | place...
AAATTGAATTATGACTATACCAATTGAATATTTTTTAATTTTGAGCGCCTTCATGTTTATTGTCGGTGTTACCGGAGTTTTAACAAGACGAAATGCAATTATAGTTTTCATGTCCGTTGAGCTTATGCTTAATTCAGCCAATTTAACTTTAGTAACTTTTTCTTCTTATCTAGGAAATTCTGTAGGACAGCTATTTGTGTTTTTTGTAATGACTGTTGCTGCTGCCGAAGCCGCTGTAGGCTTAGCAATTATAATAGCATTGTTTAGAAACAAAATGACTCTAAATATTGACGAAGTTAATATCCTTAAATGGTAAACTTCTAAATTAGCTTAGAAATTTTTACGAATAAAATTTTATGATTCACTTAATTTATTTAACAGTTTTATTGCCATTATTTGGATTCGTTTTTAATGGTCTTTTCGGCAGTAAAATTAAAAATGAAAAAATAATCGGCGCAATTGGAAGTGGGACTATCGGAATTTCCTTTTTGATTGTCCTAGGAGCTTTCTTCCAGACTCTTTCTCTGCCTGTTGAACAAAGACAAACAATTGTTAATCTTTTTAGCTGGCTTCATGTCGGCGGTTTAAATATAAATGTAGCTTACCAGGTTGATCAACTTTCTCTTGTAATGGCTTTAATAGTAACTGGTGTTGGATTTGTTATTCATCTTTATTCAATCGGTTACATGCATGGTGATAAAGCTTTCTGGAGATTCTTTTCGTATATGAACTTATTCATATTCGCAATGATGAATCTGATTTTAAGTGACAATTTTGTCCTTCTGTTTTTAGGATGGGAAGGCGTTGGACTTTGCTCTTATCTTTTAATTGGATTTTGGTACGATAAAAAGTTTGAAAAAAGTACTACAAGTGACGCTGCAAAAAAAGCATTTATTGTTAATAGAATAGGAGACTTTGGATTTCTATTAGGTATGTTTCTAATTTATCATACCTTTGGCAGTTTAAATTTTAATGAAGTATTTTCAAGAGTAGGTGCAATGAATGTACCTACAAGTACATTCAATTTAATTGCATTATTCCTATTTATTGGAGCAACCGGCAAATCGGCACAGATACCGCTTTATGTTTGGCTTCCCGATGCGATGGCTGGCCCGACTCCTGTTTCAGCCTTAATTCATGCCGCAACTATGGTAACTGCAGGCGTTTATATGGTAGCAAGATGTTCAATAATATATGCTTCTGCACCGGCAATAATGACTGTTGTTGCTGTCGTTGGTGTTTTAACGGCACTGTTTGCTGCAACAATCGGTATTGTCCAAAATGATATTAAAAAAGTCCTGGCGTATTCTACTATCAGCCAGCTTGGTTATATGTTCCTAGCTTTAGGAGTAGGAGCTTTTTCTGCCGGTATTTTCCACGTAATGACTCATGCATTCTTTAAAGCTTTACTATTTCTTGGTGCCGGTTCAGTAATTCATGCTATGCATGATGATCAGAACATTCAGAATTTCGGCGGATTGAAAAAATATATGCCGGTAACATATTTAACTTTTCTAGCTGCATCATTAGCTATTTCTGGTATCCCTCCTTTCGCGGGCTTTTTCAGTAAAGACGAAATATTATGGGAATCTTATGCAAACGGTAATTTCTTTTATTGGTTTATAGGAGCATTTACTGCCTTATTGACTGCTTTCTACATGTTTAGGCTGGTTTACTTAACCTTTGAAGGGAAAGAAAGATTCGGCCATGATAAACACCCGCATGAATCTCCAAAAGTAATGACAATTCCTCTAATAATTTTAGGTGTACTTTCTGTAATTGGCGGATTTATTGGCCTTCCGGAATTATTTGCCGGAAAAGGCGGAAATGCTTTTGGCAATTGGCTTGAACCGGTTTTTTCAAATGCACAAGCAAAATTAATGACATTTGGAAATTATACTCATTTCCAGGAAATTCTTTTAATGACTGTTACTGTAGTTGGTGTAGTAGTTAGTATCTGGTATGCAAGATATCTATATATTAAAAATACCAAACTTCCTGATAAGTACGCTAAACAATTTAAAGGTATATATAACCTTCTATTTAATAAATATTTTGTTGATGAAGCTTACGACAAAGCGGTTGTTACTCCTATTGTAAAAGGATCGGAAATGTTTTTATGGGGAATTGCTGATAGTAAAGTAATCGATGGTCTTGTAAATGGAGTTGCTTCAGTAATTGGAACCGTATCAAAATATATTAGAAAAATACAAAATGGTGTTGCCCAGTCATATGCTTTGGTTATGATGCTGGGAATCGTTATAGCTTTATTCTGGTTAATTCTAAGTTTATAATTTATGGAAAATAATTATTTATTATCAATTTTATTACTTATTCCTTTAGTAGGAGGAATTTCTTTATTATTCGTTGGAAATAAGAAAGAAAATCTTATAAGATATTTAGGATTAATATTTTCTATTCTGACTTTTATTGTTTCGTTATTTCTTTATTTAAACTATGATATAAGCAAAGGCGGATTCCAATTCGTTCATAAGTTTAATTGGATTACTAATTTACATATAAGCTACTATGTCGGCATCGATGGAATTTCACTCCTGCTTGTATTGCTTACAACTTTTTTAACCCCATTAACTTTACTTTCAAGCTGGAAAGGAATTACTCATAGAGTTAAAGAGTTTACTTTCTTTATGTTAATGCTTGAAGTAGGAATGCTCGGAGTTTTTGTTTCTCTAGACTTATTCTTATTCTATATTTTCTGGGAAGCAATGTTAATCCCGATGTATTTTATAATAGGAATTTGGGGCGGTAAAAGAAGAATTTATGCATCTGTTAAGTTTTTCCTTTATACTATGTTCGGAAGTCTTTTGATGCTGGTTGCAATAATTTGGATTGCTGTTTATGCATCGTCTTCATTAGGGCATTTTTCAACTAATTTATTAGAACTTTACAGTGTTGGTCCAACAATAAAGACAAATATTCAAGAATGGATGTTCCTTGCATTTGCCTTGAGTTTTGCAATCAAGGTTCCGCTTTTCCCATTACATACTTGGCTGCCGGACGCACATACAGAAGCTCCAACTGCGGGAAGTGTTATTCTTGCAGGAGTTTTACTTAAAATGGGAACTTACGGTTTATTAAGATTTTGTTTACCGTTATTCCCGCAAGCTGCAGTACATTTTGCCCCTTACATTTCCGTGCTTGCAGTAATCGGAATTATTTACGGTGCATTAGTTGCTATGGTGCAGAAGGATATGAAGAGACTTGTGGCATATTCTTCTGTCGCACACCTTGGATTTGTTGTTTTGGGAATATTTGCATTAACCCAAATTTCCATTCAAGGTGCTGTAATACAAATGGTAAACCACGGATTATCTACAGGCGCACTATTCTTGTTAGTCGGCATTATTTATGAACGTACCCACACAAGAGAAATATCAGAGTATGGTGGTATCGCAAGAGTAGTTCCGATTTTTTCAGTCTTTTTAATGATTGCATCACTTTCATCGATTGGTTTACCCGGACTAAATGGTTTTGTCGGAGAATTTTTAATTTTATTGGGCTCATTCAGTTCACCGGTTCTTAATAGCTGGTGGTATACAATATTCGCCGCAAGCGGTGTAATATTTGCGGCTGTTTACTTGCTTTGGATGTATCAACGGGTAGTTTTTGGGGAGGTGAGAAATCCAAAATTAAATGATTTAAAAGATATGACTAAAAGGGAGATACTTGTTCTTATACCAATTTTCATTTTTATAGTTTGGATTGGAGTTTATCCAAGCACCTTCTTAAAGGTGTCTGCTAAATCTACTCATGCGGTAATTGAACAGGTAATTCCTACTAATAATTTGGGGATAAAGTAGGATGATAATATGCATTTTAAAATACGGTATGTAATACTATCCATTATATTTTATGGATTGTTCTTTCTAAATACTGAGGCAACAGCAGCACAGATTAGTAATAGTCATGTAGCTGTTGATACATCGGCTCATACATTAGCTGCTTCCGGAACTGTTGAACATGCACTGCCGACACCTTACATGGTTCTGCCTTTCATATTGTTATTGTTGATGATTGCGACCGGGCCATTATTTTATAAACATTTTTGGGAAAAACATTATCCAAAAGTGTCTATCTTCTTAGGTGTTGTAGTGGTTGGTTATTATCTCCTTTTATTAAATAACTACCATAGTGTCCTTCATACTTTAAGCGAGTATATTTCATTCATAGCTTTATTAAGCTCATTGTTTGTAGCATCCGGCGGAATACTTATAAAAGTTGATCGAAAATCAACTCCATTATTAAATGTTCTCTTTTTACTATTTGGAGCTGTAATTTCAAACATAATAGGTACTACCGGTGCGTCAATGTTATTGATAAGACCCTTTATAAAAATGAATAAAGATCGAATAGCACCTTATCATATAATCTTTTTTATTTTTATTGTTAGTAATGTTGGAGGAGCATTAACACCAATAGGTGATCCGCCATTATTTCTCGGATTTTTAAGCGGTGTACCTTTTTTCTGGGTAATTGAAAATGTTTGGTATATATGGATTCCGGCTCTAATTTTAATTTTACTTGTATTTTATCTTTTTGATTTGAACAATAAAAAAGATTCTGATAAACCGGTTGAGTATTCCGGTAAAATACAGTTTAAAGGAGTTAAGAACCTAATTTTTCTTGGAATTATTATAGCGGCTGTTTTTGTCGATCCTGTTGTTATTCCGTGGGTGCCGAGTTTAGCTCCATTTCCGTTCGGGATTAGAGAAATAATTATGTTTGCAGTCGTATATTTTTCATACAAATTTGCTAATCCGGAAATTCTTAAAGATAATGAATTTGATTTTGAGCCGATTAAAGAAGTTGCATTTTTATTTATAGGTATTTTTGCAACTATGATTCCGGCGCTTCAATTAATAGCTAATGAAGCATTAGTTCTGGGAAATAAATTAAATGCCGGTGTATTTTATTGGTCGACTGGATCTTTATCGGCGGTGCTTGATAATACCCCGACATATATGAATTTTTTAAGTGCGGCAATGGGTAAATACAGTTTGGATGTGGCAGTGAAAGCTCATGTACAGCATTTTGTTACATTGGATGATATTTATTTAAGAGCAATTTCTGTTTCTTCTGTTTTCTTCGGAGCTATTACATACATTGGTAATGGACCGAATTTTATGGTTAAATCAATTAGTGAAAGAGCAGGTATAACAATGCCCAGCTTTTTTACATATATGATTAAATATTCGTTGATTATTTTAATACCAATTTTTACAGTAATTTGGCTTTTATTTTTTTATGGAAGGGGTTAGTTAATGAAAACAATTACAGATACGCTTAATAAAGGTTTAATCGGATTATATTATGGAAACCGTGCTTTACTGCCGTTTAACTGTTATGTATTAAAGGTAATTATCGATGATGATATAATTATGGATTTTTCCAAAACATCTAAATCGATTGAAATTAACGAAACTGAAGATTTTACGGAGATTTATTTTAAACAATTTAAAAATTTAAAAGATGTCGTCTCAAAATTCGAATCCATAAAGATAATTGCTGTTGATAAAAACATGGACCCATTTAACTTCGATAATCATCAAAAGCTTGTTATACATGTAGAAGATGATCATAAATTAAAAATTGAAAAAACTGACGAAGATATTTTATTTATAGAGTAAATATGCTGAACAATATACAAGAATTTTATAATATTTTACCATTAATAATTTTAGGCGGTGGAATACTCATTTCGCTTTGTATTGAAATGTATTCCAAGAAAAGTGAATCCATTTTACCATGGATATCAATCATTATTTTTCTGGCCGTTGGCTTTTATTCACTGATGACTGTTGATTCTGTTTCAATAGTAATGCAGAATATGATGGCTACAGGCGGAATTGTTAATGTCTTCTTCTTTATCTTCACTTTCGGAGCGGCGGTAGTATCCCTTCTGGCTATTGATTATCTTAAAAAGTATGGCGCTTATTTTGGAGAATTTTATTTACTACTGCAAAGTTCAGTCCTTGGTATGATGCTGATGGCAAGCGCTAAAGACCTCTTTATGATTTTTCTTGGACTCGAAGTTATGTCCGTTAGTTTTTATGCTTTAGCAGGATTAAACAGAAAAAGATTAAAAGCTAACGAAGCTGCATTAAAATATTTTTTGTTAGGTGCTTTCGCCACTGGTTTTATTGTTTATGGAATCGCCTTAATTTATGGAACTGCACATACTACATCATTAAATTTAATTGCCTCCAGATTTTTAGCTCTCAAAGGTAATTTATTATTCGATGCAGGTATTTTGCTTTTCTTAGTCGGTTTTTCATTTAAGATTGCTGCATTTCCGTTCCACATGTGGGTACCTGATGTTTATGAAGGATCTGCTTCGGTTGTTGCCGGTTTGTTCTCTACGGGAGGAAAAGCGGCGGCTTTCAGTGCTATAATAGTTACCGTGGGAGTTTTATTCACCCAAGGAACAAGTAATGTATTTGAACCTTATTTAGCTGTTATCGCTGTCTTTTCAATGTTGTTTGGCAGCATTGTCGCAATTTCTCAAACTAATATTAAAAGAATGTTAGCTTATTCCTCAATTGCTCATGCAGGTTATATGATCATAGGACTTGCAGCCGGTAATTATGAAGGTATAGCCGGTGTAATATTTTATCTGGCTGCCTATACTTTTATGAATTTAGGTGCTTTCGGCATAGTTGCTTTAATTGAAGGAAAAGAAGAAGCGAATTTAGATTTGAAATCTTATGCCGGCCTTTCATCACGAAGTCCATTTCTTGCAGCATTATTAGCTATCTTTATGTTTTCACTCGCCGGCATCCCGCCATTTGCAGGTTTCTTCGGTAAATATTATGTCTTTATTGCAGCCATAAAGGCGCATCTAACCTGGCTTGCAATAATTGGTGTACTTTCTAGTGTAATTAGTGTTTATTTTTATCTAAGAGTTGTTGTTCTTATGTATTTTAATAATGCTGAGGGAGAATTAAAACTAGAAAAAAGTAATACCGGATTATTAGCAGTAGTTATCTCTGTCCTTTTTGTAATTGTACTAGGAATTGCACCGGGAGCCATTATTAATATGATTACCTCTTTCTTGAGATAATAAATACTTTCTGTTAATTTAAGACGTCATCCATTTTTTAAAAAATTAATTCTTAAGAAATTATGATACCGTTATTTTCAACTGACCAAGTTAGAGAAGTTGATTCTTATGCTATTAATGAATTAGGCATCAATGGATTGGTTTTAATGGAAAATGCCGCCATTCAGATTTATTCTTTTGTACGTGAAAGATTAAATCAACTAAAAAAATCAAAAAGAATTGGATTCGTTTGCGGTAAGGGGAACAATGGGGGAGATGGTTTTGCGGTTGCCAGGCACTTTGCTAACAATGGTTTTTTTGTAAATGTAATTTTTGTTGGTGAAGAAAAAGAAATGTCACCAGACTGTTCAGTTAATTACATGATACTTTCAAACCTTTCTGCACAAAATGGAAATATTACAATTAAGAAATATTCTTCAGAAAAAGATCTTAGGTATTTAACTGATTGTGGCGTTATTTTCGATGCACTTTTAGGAAGCGGTGGTCATGGTAGTTTAAAAGAACCATATAAATCCATAATAGAAAATATAAATAAGATTAAAGCTTATAAAGTTGCAATTGATATACCTACAGGATTAAATGCTGATAATGGATATGCAGAAACTGTATTCAAAGCGGACCTAACTGTAACTTTAGGAGAATTTAAAAGAGGACTGTTTTTTTCTGAAGGCGCTGCAGTCTCGGAAGAGATTGTAAAAGGAAACATAGGAATTAGTTTTACTTTCTTTGATAGATTTGATACAAAAGAATATTTAATAGAACCGGAAGATGCTTTTAATTCTCTTCCTGTTAAAAATAAAAATGCTCATAAATATTCCGCTGGAAAAGTATTAGTTTTAGCAGGCTCGGATAAATTACCCGGAGCAGCGGTCTTAACCTCCCATTCAGTTTTAAAAATTGGGGCAGGAGCTTCAATACTTTGTTTCCCAAAATCCGCTAGGAAATTAGTTTATAAAAAGCTTTTAGAAGTTATTGTTAATCCCTATGAAGATAATGCGAAAGGGATTCTATCTGAAAATAATTTAGAAGAACTTAAAGAAAGATTTGCTTGGGCTGATGTTCTTGCAATAGGTCCAGGTTTAGGAAGAGATGAGGAAACACAAAAAGCAGTTTTGGAAATAATAAAAAATCATAAAAATAAAAAAGTTGTAATTGATGCGGATGCATTATTTGCACTAAAAGATCGTCGGTATTTGAATCTAAATTTACAGAATATGGTATTGACCCCGCATCGTGGTGAATTTGCTGCTTTACTTGGAATTCAGACATCAGAATTAAAGAAAGATTTGCTTTCTTATGGAAGACAGTTTGTTCAGCAAACCGGAGCTTACTTGGTTTTGAAAGGGGCTCCTACAATTATTTTCACTCCCGAAGGTGATGCTTTAATTAATTCGACCGGTAATCCTGGAATGGCTAAATTTGGAACTGGTGATGTTTTAACCGGAGTTTTGGCCGGATTAATTGCCCAAAGTAAAAACATAGAGAAATCTGTAATCTGCGGAGTTTATTTACATAGTTTAGCTGCAGATTTGCTTCTGACTGATTTTACAGAGTACAGCTATACAGCAAATGATATAATTAAAAACCTACCAAAAGCGATTAAATTTTTAAGGAAAACATTTGCTTGATTTTTTAGAAAGTCATAAAAACAAATTTGTTTATTTACCTTTAATTATTTACTGGCTTATACTGCTAATTGCAACTTCATTGCCAGGAAACGAGTTACCTAATTTGCACGTAAGTGATAAAATTGAACATTTTGCAGCCTATTTTATTTTAGCACTTTTGTTTAGTCTGGCTTTGTTATTACAATCAAAATATGAATGGTTAAAAAGGAGAGCTAATTTTTGGGCAATCGTTATTATCACTATTTATGCCGCCCTCGATGAATTGCATCAATTAATAATACCCGGAAGATCTTGCGATTTTCGGGATTGGATTACAGATTTTATGGCTACCTGCTTCGGTGTTTTGGTAATGAATATGCTTTTAAGTCGAATAAAAAGTAAGACAGTTAAAAAGTAAAAATTCTACAAAATTTTTAATTAGTTAAAAAATATTTTAAATTACAGCAGTAATTTTTATAAAAATTCCTATTACGGGGAACCTCAAGGAGTTTTCATAGTAAAAGCAGGTGAAGGTTCAATTTTTAGTGGGATTCATTTTCACATTTCAAGATTTTTAATAGCTGATTAAGAAAGGGATAAAATGGCACGAATTAAAAATCCTAAAGCAGATTTAAGAGCAAAATATCAAAGAATTTTTGAAATAAGCTTAATTATTTCGCTTTCTGTTTTGATTTTAGCTTTTAAATTCTTCCCGCATCTGGAAAGAACAAAAGAGATTGCGCAAGTAACCCAAGACCTATTTAAGGTCGAAGATATTCAGCAAACCAGGCAGGAAAACCGTCCTCCTCCTCCTCCAAAACCGGCAATACCTATTGCAGCTCCTTCTGAGGATGTTTTGCAAGATGTTAATATTAGTTCGACCGAGCTTGATGTGAATGCGAATGTTGGGGCTCCTCCGCCTCCGCCTGCTAAAGAAGAAAAATCTGAAGAACCTACTTACTTTGTAGCTGTTGAAGAAATGCCTGAACCTATTGGCGGAATTGGAGCAATTCAAAGTAAAATTGTTTATCCGGAAATTGCCAAAAGAGCCGGTGTTGAAGGCCGAGTATACGTTTTAGCTTTCGTAGATAAAGAAGGAAATGTAACAAAAGCTAAAATTATAAAAGGCATCGGAGCCGGTTGTGATGAAGCTGCTTTAAAAGCTGTTGAGGAAACAAAATTTAAACCGGGAAAACAAAGAGGTAAAGCTGTAAATGTTCAGGTTTCCGTGCCTGTATTTTTCAAATTAAATAATTGATTTTTAAAAGCGCCTTTAGGCGCTTTTTTTATTACATTTCAATCCTCTTTTAATAATATCCTATTTGACGCTAATCTTCCTTAAATGCGTATTTTCTTTCCAAATAAAGAAATAGTTTTGCCTAATTTCCTATTCAATAAATATCAGCATTCGTCGTAATTTTATCCATAATTTAGTTATTTCATCTTATTAAAAATTCAATTTAATTTGCTAATGGGAATGCCGTAAACATTTAAATAAAATCCATAATTAAAAGATTTACAATGAGTTTCAAAATTTTTCGTTTTCAGAATAGATTCGTTATTACCATTATCGCAAGTCTCATTTTAATTTTGGATTTAATCTTTTTATATTTTATTAAATACAGAAATCAAGGATTGCCTTTTTCTGACTTTAATGTTTTTTATGTGGGAAATTTATTCAATCTTTTATTTACGCTGCTGACTATTTTAGGACTTTTTATTTATGCAATTAAAAAGAAGTCAGGTTATAAAAGAATTTTTATTCTTTCAAATGTTATAGTAATTACTTTTTTACTTTTAGCTGCGGTATTATGCTCTAAAGTAAAATTGCCTTTGCCAAATATTTATATTCTTGAACATCCATTAAATATGATTTTTATTGGCTTAATGTTTGGCCTTTTTCAGTTTGCACAGTTTATATTTATGAATATTTTGTGGCTTAATTCTTTTGGTGTAAATCAATTAATCAATTTAAGAGGAATAGTAAATTCCATTACATTATTGATTATTTTACTTGTTTTTGCATTCATTTATATAAACATTAAAAAAGAAAACACCGGTATAAATAAGCCGTCTGCAGAATTTATTAATGTAGCTGTTGTCCTTGGTGCAGCAGTTTGGTCTCATAATTCTCCGAGTCCGAGTTTAGCTGCAAGGGTAGATAAAGCTGTTGAACTTTATGATAATGGTGTTGTCAACAAAATTCAATTAACCGGCAGCAATGCTCCAGGCGAGTTAAGTGAAGCTGAGGTTGCGTTTAATTATATTAAATTAACAAATGTTAATTTATCGGATGTTTGGCTGGAAAGAAAAACAGTCTCAACTTCTGAACAGATTGAATACATCAAAGAACATATTTTAACTAAAAAAAATATAGGTGA